>Ga0207814_100500_pt1 | contig 20568 bp, 15 predicted proteins | sample TtaePargueraPR_7_FD_187755 | JGI IMG/M metagenome (GOLD analysis project Ga0207814, IMG submission 187755) | Aerobic enrichment media microbial communities from Bioluminiscent Bay, La Parguera, Puerto Rico - Tt and P1 (2) (SPAdes) | ecosystem: Environmental > Aquatic > Marine > Unclassified ... | reverse complement strand
TGCCTTCGTCGACACCCCCGTGAGCTTCGGGGCGGAGAGCGGCAACAAGCACGCCACCACCCACTTCCGCCACCATTTCACCCTCGCCGACCCGGACGCGGTCGGCAGCCTGCGACTTGAGCTGATGGCCGACGACAGCGCCATCGTGTACCTCAACGGCGCCGAGGTCGCGCGACTCCGGATGCCGGAGGGCCCCGCCGCGTTCGACGACTACTCGGGCCAGGTCGCGCCGGCCGAGAACGTCTACGAGATCGTGGAGCTGGGAGCCTCCCCCCTGATGCCCGGCGACAACGTGATCGCCGTCGAGATCCACCAGCAGGCCGGCAACAGCAGCGACCTCAGCTTCGATGCCGAGCTGGTCGCCGAGGTTTTCACCTCGCCCCCGGTCGAGGTGGACTCGGTGAACTTCGGCGTCCAGCTCCCCGATCTCTCCTTCGGGCGGGATTCCGGGGACGCCTGGGCCACCTTCGGGGTTCCGACGCCCGGCTCCGCCAACACCGCCGCCCCGCTCGCCGCCCCCTTCACGCGGTCCGCGGAAGTGACCGCCTCGGCCGACAGTGGCTTCTACCCCGCCGCGCCCACCGTGTCGCTCGCCGGTGGACCGGCCGGGAGCATCCGCTTCACCCTCGACGGCTCGGACCCCCGACCCGACTCGGCGGTCTACACACAGCCCCTCGCGATCACCGCCACCACCGTCCTTCGCGCCCGGATCTACGAGGACGGCAGGATCCCCGGTCCGGTCCTCACCCGCTCGTACTTCCTCGACGCCGATGCCAGTCCCGGGCTCCCCGTGCTCTCGATGGTCGCGGACCCGGAAACCCTGTTCGGCGACGACATCGGGATCTACGAGAACGACACCGCCTACCCCTTCAAGGGACGCGAGGTGCCGGTCCGGGTCGAGTTCTTCGAGCAGGACCGGTCGCCCGCCTTCGCGATCAGCGCGGGCACCCGGATCGGCGGTGAGAACATCTGGCTCAAGGCCCAGAAACCCTTCAACATCTACTGCCGGGGAAAGTATGGCGACGACGCGGTCCCCTACGCGCTGTTCCCGGGCGAGCCCTCGGCCTCGATCGGCGAGTTCGCGCTGCGAAACGGGGGCGACGACTGGGAGGAGACCCTCCTGCGCGACGCGATGATGCCGTCGATCCTCGACCGGCAGATGGAGGCGACCTTCTACAGCTACCGGCCCGCGATCCTCTACCTGAATGGCGAGTTCTGGGGCATCTACAACGTCCGCAAGCGGCTCGACCCCAGCAGCTTCGCCAACGAGCACCAACTCGGCGAGGGCGACTACGACCTGGTCCAGTACGCGCACGACGAGAACGGCGTCACCCGGCTGACATCCGACGGCGGGTCCACCGACCGCTACGAGGCATTCCTCGACTTCGTGAGCTCGAACGATCCTGCGGATCCCGCGGTCTACGCGCAGATCGCCACCCGGATGAACATCGACTCGTTCATCGACTACGTGGTGGCGACCGACTTCGCCTTCAACACGAGCTGGTCCCACAACCGCGAGTTCTGGAGCGGCCACGGCGAGGACTCGCGGTGGGAGTGGATCATCAACGACTTCGACCGCGGTTTCGACACCGATGCCATCGACAGCTCCTCGTCGAAGTCGCTGATCGACGACTTCCTCGCCAGCTACACGCTGTTCCAGCGCATCGCCGGCAGCAGCACCTTCGTCGACCGCCTGATGCAGCGCTACGCGGCCCACGTCGGCAGCACCTTTCATCCGCAGCGCTTCAACCACCAGCTCGACCAACTCGTCGCCGAGCAGGAGCCGGAGGTCGCCCGTCACGTGGCCCGCTGGAGTGGCAGCGGAGGATTCAGCGCCACCAAGCGGCTGGACGAGATCGCCGGAATCAAGCAGTTCGTCGTCGACCGTCCCGCCGTGGCCCTGTCCCGGCTCCAGACCTACCTCGGCGTCGACCGGCCGATGTCGCCGCTCACCTTCGCCGCATCGCCTCCGGCCGGCGGAGCAATCCGCATCGCCGGCGTTCCCATGGAGCCGGCCTACAACAGCAGCGTCGAGCTGTTCCACTCGACCCCCGTCGAGCTGACCGCCGAAGCGGCTCCGGGCTACACCTTCGTCGCGTGGAGTGACGGGTCGACCGAGCCGACGATCACCGTGACGCTCACCGGCGCGATGTCGCTGACCGCGAACTTCGCCGCGGGAGGCGAAACGCTGCTGCCGGCCACGATCGCCTCGGACACCTCGCTCGACGCCGCCGGGTCCCCTTACGTGGTCGATGGCGAGCTCGTCATCGAGGCCGGCGCCACCCTCGACCTCGACGCCGGGGTCGAGGTGAGCTTCACCCCGGGTTCGTCGATCCTCGTCCATGGCACCCTCAACGCCCATGGCAGCGAGGCGGTGACGGTTCGCTTCTCGTCCCGCAACGGAGAGCCCTGGGGAAACCTCGGATTCTTCAACACCACCACGCCCTCCACCCTCCGCCACGTGGTGATCCGCGGCGCCACCGTCAGCCGGCGGGACCCCCTCCATCTCAAGGCCGCCGTCTCCGGCTACCACGCCGACCTCGTGCTCGACCACGTCGACATCGAGGGGCCCCAGCCGGTGTTCGCCCGCTTCGGCTCCACCACCCTGCTCGACAGTCGCATCCACATCACCTTCACCGGCGACGGCATCAACGTGAAGAACGGGAATGCCCGCGTCGAGCGCTGCACCTTCACCGGAAACACGTCGGTCGACACCGACGCCATCGACTACGACGGCGTGACCGACGGCATCATCCGCGACAACCGGATCTACGCCTTCCTCGGCGACAACAGCGACGGCATCGACGTCGGCGAAGGCTGCGTCAACCTGCAGGTCGAGCGGAACCGCATCTACAACAACTCCGACAAGGGCGTCTCGGTCGGACAGGCCTCCGAGGTCGTGATCCGCCAGAACCTCATCGTCGGCTGCGCCCTCGGCGTCGGCGTGAAGGACGCCGGCTCGACCGCTCGGATCGACCAGAACACCTTCGCGCGCAACGACGTCGGCGTGGCCGTGTATGAAAAGAACGACGGCGCCGGCGGTGGCAGTGCCACGGTGGACAACTGTATCTTCTCGCGCTCGAAGGACGCCCCCGTGACCGTCGACCCCCTCTCCTCCCTCGCCGTTTCCTATTCGCTCTCCGACACGCTCGCGATCCCGGGCAGCGCGAACTTCGTCGCCGATCCCCTGTTCACCAACGACGGGATCTACGACTTCTCCCTGCAGCCGGCTTCGCCGGCGATCGACGCCGGGGATCCGACCCACGCTCCCGACCCCGACGGCTCCCGGGCCGACATCGGCATGGCCTACGCCTACGACCCCGACGACTACCCGTTCCTGCCGCCGAACGTGATCGTCGTCAACGAGGTGCTCTCCAGCTCGCCGGGAAGCGAGCCCGACTGGATCGAGCTCCACAACCGCGGCACCAGCGACGTCGACATCGGAGGCTGGTATCTCAGCGACAGCGCCAGCGACCTGGCGAAGTACCGCATCGCCGACGGCACGGTGATCCCCGCGGGCGGCTTCCGCTTGTTTCTCGAGGACACCCACTTCGGCGCCACCAGCACGGATCCGGGGCTCGCCACCCCCTTCGCCATCAGCGGCAACGGCGAGACCGTCCATCTCTTCAAGCCCGCGGCCGGGCTGGAGCTGGAGTATCTCGAGTCCGAGGAGTTCGGCGCCGCCGAAGCGGGGGTCCCCTTCGGCCGGCACTTCAAGCAAAGCAGCGGCACCTTCAATTTCGTCGCGATGGCCGCCCCCACCCCCGGCGCCCCCAACGCCCTGCCCAAGGTCGGACCGGTGGTGATCAGCGAGATCCACTACCACCCCGCCGCCAACGCCGATGCCGAGTACCTCGAGCTGCTCAACGTCTCGGCCTCGCCGGTGACCCTCTACGACGCCGCGAAGGGTGCCGCCTGGGCGATCACCGACGGCATCGATTACACCTTCCCCACCGCGCCTCCCGTGACGATGGAGGCCGGCGAACGGATCCTCCTCACCCGCAGCACCGCCGCGTTCCACGCCACCCACAGCGTCCCGCCCGGAACCCGGGTCCTGCAGTGGACCTCCGGTGGCCTGAGCAACAGCGGCGAGAAGGTGGAGCTCGGCATGCCGGGCGAAATCGACGCCCAGTTGGTGCGCCACTTCATCCGAGTCGACCGGGTGAACTTCACCGACACGGCGCCGTGGCCGGCCGAGGCCGACGGAGCGGGCCCGGCGCTCGAGCGGGTCAACGTCTACGCCTACGGCAACGATTTCGACAATTGGCGGGCCGCCGACCCGTCGCCCGGCCAGCCGGCCGAGCTGGAGAACTTCGCCGCGTGGGCGGCCGCCGCGGGCCTGCCGGCCGGACGGGACGGCCCCGAGCAGGACGCCGACGGCGACCGCATCCCGAATCTCGTCGAGTACGGCCTGTGGCTGCCGCCGCTGAGCCGCGACAACCCGCCGTTCCAGTCGGTCGGCACCGCCGACGGCCAGGGTTATGTCGAGTTCGCCCTCCCCGGATGGCGCGACGACCTCGCCTATTTCGCCGAGGAGTCGGCGTCGCTCGCTCCCGGCTCGTGGAAGGAGGCCGGCGACGTCTCGCTCGAAGCCGTCGAGGGCGGGCTGCTTCTCCGCGCCCGTGCCCCGCTCACCGACGCGCCCTGTTTCTTCCGTCTCCGGGTGATTCAACGCTGAGGGGTCCCCGCGGAGGAATTCCCGTTGCACTCCCCGGGAGCCTCGCGTGTCATCCCCCCGCCCCATGACTCCCGAGTTCATCACGCAGGCCCTCCGCAACGTCCGCTACCCCGGCTTCTCCCGCGACATCGTCTCCTTCGGCCTCGTCAAGGACGTCCGCTGCGAGCCCGGCCTCACCACCGTCCAGATCGAGATCCAGACCAAGGACGCCGCGATCCCCGAGCAGATCTTCAAGGACTGCCACGCGGCGCTCGACGGGCTCCCCGAAGTCGGCAGCGTCAAGGTCAACATCGAGATCAAGGACCCGCCCGGCAACGTGGGCCCCACGGCCGACGGCACGGTCGGCAAGGCCTCGATCCCGGGCGTGAAGAAGATTCTCGCCGTGGCCTCCGGCAAGGGCGGCGTCGGCAAGTCGACCGTGGCCTCCAACCTGGCCGTCGCCCTCGCCGCCACCGGCGCCTCGGTCGGCCTCTGCGACTGCGACCTCTACGGCCCCTCGATCGCCCTGATGTTCGGATCGAGCGAGCGGCCGATGGCCAACGAGCAGGACGAGATCATCCCGATCGAGGCCCACGGCCTGAAGCTGATGTCGATGGGCTTCCTGCTCGAGGACCGCTCGCCGGTGATCGTCCGCGGCCCGATGGCGACCCGCTACACCCAGCAGTTCCTCCGCCAGGTCGCCTGGGGCGAGCTCGACTACCTGGTGCTCGACCTGCCGCCGGGCACCGGCGACATCCAGCTGACCATCGTCCAGACGGTCGCCGTCGACGGCGCGGTCATCGTCACCACCCCGCAGGAGGTGGCGCTGATCGACGCGCGCAAGGCGGTCTCGATGTTCTCCAAGGTGAACGTCCCGATCCTCGGCCTGATCGAGAACATGGCCTGGTTCGAGTGCGAGCACGGCACCCGCTACCCGCTGTTCGGCGAGGGCGGCGGCGCGCGCGAGGCCGAGCGCCTCGGCGTCCCCCTGCTCGCCCAGGTCCCGATCGAGGTCCCGGTGCGCGAGGCCGGCGACCAGGGCCGGCCGGTCGCGCTCACCCCCCCCGATGCCGGCGGCGCCTCGGCCGCCTTCCACGACTCGGCCCGGGCCCTTTCCCGGACCCTCGCCGCCGGGGGGATGTGACTCCCCCTGAAGGGGGCGCCGCGGTCCCGCCTCCGGAGCCACCGGCTGCGACCGCATTCATCGGCCGCGATTCGGCGTCCTGACACCCTTCCGTCTCGACCCCCGGGGTGGCCGGCGAAATGCTTCGGCGTCCCCATGCCGCGCAAGACCAAGCTCATCGTCACCCTCGGCCCGGCCACCGAGTCCGAGGAAATCATCGGCCAGCTGCTCGACGGCGGCGCCAACGTCTTCCGGCTCAACATGAGCCACGCGAAGCACGACTGGGCCCACGAGATGGCACGGCGGGTGCGCAAGCTCTCGGCCGACCGCTCGCTGCACGCCAGCGTGCTGTTCGACCTCACCGGCCCGTCGATCCGCACCGGCGACCTCAAGAAGCCGTACGACCTGAAAATCGGCGACCTGGTCGAGTTCCGCAAGGAGGGCCTGCCGCCGAGCATCGATTACTCGACCACGGTCAACTATCCCGGGCTGATGGACGACGTCTCGGAGGGAAAGACCCTCGTCGTCGACAACGGCACGATCCTGATGGAGATCCGGACCCGCCAGGACGACCGGATCGTCTGCGAGTGCAAGACCGCCGGCAAGCTGGGCTCGCGACGCCACATCAACCTCCCCGGCACCCGGCTCAACCTCCCGGCGCTCACCGACAAGGACCGCAAGGACCTCGCCCTCGCCGTCGAATGCGAGGCCGACTACGTCGCCGGCTCCTTCGTCCGCGACGCCGCCCACGTCCGCGAGCTCCGCGAGGCTGTCGAGAACCTCGAGGGCCACGCCCAGATCATCGCCAAGATCGAGGACCAGGAGGCGGTGCGGAACATCGACGCGATCATCCAGGCCTCCGATGCCATCATGGTCGCCCGGGGCGACCTCGGGATCGAGGTCGAGTACTGGGAGCTGCCGATCCTCCAGCGACGCATCGTCAAGCGCTGCCACGAGCTCGGCCGCCGGGTCATCGTCGCCACCCAGCTGCTCGAGTCGATGATCCAGAACCCGACGCCCACCCGCGCGGAGGTCACCGACGTCTCCAATGCCGCCTACGAGGAGGCCGACGCGCTGATGCTCTCCGGGGAGACCTCGGTCGGGGCCCACCCGCTGCGTGCGCTCGAGGCCCTGGTGAAGATCAGCACCCGCATCGAGCGCTCCGGCGGACTGGGATACGGCAAGGACGTGCTGCTGCGCGACGAGCGCCAGAAGGCCGCCCGCGCCGCGATCACCCTGGCCGACTCGCTGCCGGACGGCCGGCTGGTGGTGCTCACCCGGCGCGGCGTGATGGCCAACCACACCGCCCTGCTGCGGCCGCGCATCTCGGACTTCTACGCCTTCACCCCGAAGGAGCAGGTCTGCCGCCAGCTCGGCCTGACCCGCGGGGTCCGGCCCTTCAAGCTCGCCTTCGCCTCGACCATCGACGAGACGATCCAGCGCGCCGTCCAGTTGCTGCACGAGGAGAACCTGGTGCGCCCCGGCACCCCGCTGGTGATCGTCTCCGACATCCTCTCCGACCACTTCGCGGCGAACTCGATCCTCCTCTACCACGCCTGAGGAGGCGGCTCAGGAGAACGCATCCTCGACCCGGTGCACCTTCGGCCGCTCGCCCTCGCGCAGCACCACCTCGACCACGTCGAAACGCCAGGGCAGGTCGCGCCGGCCCAGCAACCGCAGCCACTCGTTGGCACCGCGCCGGATCAGGTCCTGCTTCTCCCGGTTGACCGCCTCGAGCGGGCGGCCTCGTTCCTCGGAGGTGCGGGTCTTGACCTCGACGAAGAGCAGCACCTTGCCCTCGCGCGCGACGACGTCGACCTCCCCGCCGCCCGGCGCGCGGAAATTGCGATAGAGGACCTTCACCCCCCGACCCCGCAGCCACGCCCGCGCGATCCGCTCGCCGAGACGCCCCACCACCGCCGACTCCAGCCGCTGTCCCTGCCGGTCGCGAAGCCGCGTGGGGGCGCGCAGGCAGGGAGAGCGTCGCGCGAGAAAAGCGGTGAACCAGCCCATGAACACCCCGGGGAATACCGCTTGGGGCGTTTTCCACAAGCCCGACCGGTCGGGGCCTCCCCGAGCCCCCCTACCCGTCCAGCCGCAGCACCCGCTGGGCGACCGGCGCGAAGGAGCGTCGGTGGATCGCACAGGGACCCTGCCGCTGCAGCGCCTCGAGATGCTGGCGGGTTCCGTAGCCCTTGTGGCGATCGAAACCGTACTCCGGGAACTCCTCCGCATGCACCGCCATCCGGCGATCCCGCGAGACCTTGGCGATCACGCTCGCGGCCGCGATCGACAGCGAGCGGCCGTCTCCCTTGACCACGCCCTCGTGCGGCCACCGGAAGCCCGGAACCGCCAGGCCGTCGACCAGGCAGAAATCGACCTCCAGCCGCAGCCCCTCGACCGCCCGGGCCATCGCCGCGTGGGTCGCCCGGAGAATGTTGATCCGGTCGATCTCCTCGACCTCCGCATAGGACAGCGACCAGCGTACGCTGTCGTCCCCGGTCAGGCGTTCGAACAGCCGCTCCCGCCGGGCCGCCGTCAGCTTCTTCGAGTCGTCCAGGCCCGGACACGAAAAGGCGGCGGGAAGGACCACCGCCGCCGCCGCCACCGGGCCCGCGAGCGGCCCGCGGCCCGCCTCGTCGACGCCGGCGACACGGCTCAGGCCCCGTTGGTGGCAATGACGTTCCAGGGAAAGATCGGGCATCCGCCCTCAGAACTGACGGAAACGGTCCATCGTGGCCATATGGGAATGGCCCTTGATCGCGAAAACCTGGGTCGCATACACCATCCCGTCGTCGGCCACGTAGACGCCGATCCCGGTGTAGTCCCAGTCCTGGCGCAGGTTGTAGGAGTGCGACTTCGAGGCCGTCCAGGCGCTGACCAACCGGGCGGGAATGTCCCCCTTGATCACGCCTCCCGCGACGTTCTCGGCCACCGAGTCCATGCCGAACCGTTGCTGGGCGACCAGCGCGCGACTCTCGAATCCGAAGTGCGAGATGTTCTCCGAACCGAGCGAGAACTTGCCCCGGTTCCTGGCCATGAAGGCACAGTGCTCGCGGGCCATGCGATCGAGTCCCGCGTGTCGCGGAATCGCCGACTTGCCGATCGAAGTCCGATAGCGGTTCAGCGAGCTCTCGAGTCGCTGGGTCACCGAGGAGGACATCGCCCCGCCCGAGGCGGCCGCGACCGGCACGCGGGTGGTGTCGAGCTGCGGACCACACGAAGCGAGGGCGACGACGGCGATGGCGGGGACAAGCTTGCGGTAGCGCATGGGAAGATGGTCTGAAGTCGGCGGGATGAGCGAAAGCGGACGGAACTCGAGGAAATCCTTAAGAAGCCCTAGAATTCAGCCCTTTCGATACGCTACGATCGCGAAAATATCGACCCTTTTGCAAAATATGCGATCGCGCGGGTCACTCGACATGGACCCGGAACCCGCTGGTGTCGCGGCGCAAGCCGCCGGGGCGGGCACCTACGACGGCGGGTCCGCTGCGAGGGGCGTGTCTGCGGACTTCCTGGAAACTGGGGGGCCGGGCGAGATCACGAGGGACGCGAGGAACTGCTCGTATTGGGCGAAGGCGGGCTCAAAGGCATCGTCGGGCTGCTGGTCCAGCCAGCGCTCGGCCTCCTCGCATTCATCATCGATGGAGAAGACCGCAAGCCCCCGACGGCGCTCGTCCCATGATGAATCCGGGAGCTCCGGGTGATGAATCTCGAAGCGGGCGTTCACCGCATACCTGCCGTCCCGTGTCAGCCCCTGGGCCACCAGAACCAGCATGTCATTGTTCACGGGGCCGCCGGTCTTCCCCTGGACGTAGCTGGTGAGGAACAGGACGGCATCGCCCCAGGGGAAGCTCCTCCCGCGCAGCTTCCCGTGAAAGCATCTCCCTGCGTTCATCCATGGGACTTCCGCGAGCTGGGTATCGTGCAGCATCTTCTGGTCCTGGTCCCCAAGCGGGCGGGATGAACGAAGCAGTTTTCGCCAACTCCGCAGGATCGAGGTTCCGCCATACTCCGAATACCGCTCGACGCTGGCCACCTGGACAACACCGGAGGCCGGAATGAAATACCGAGGCTCCTGGTTGTGCAGCGAGCGGACCCGCTTCACCTCGACCACCGTCCGAGCCGGGGTGTCCGGGGGATTGAAGCTGCCGTCAGCACGCCGGCTCGAACCGACCAACCAACCGGGGGCCCGGCTCCGAATCGCACCGACCTCGATGCCGGAAGCAGCACCGCGGACCTCGACTCGAGGATAGGTCTCGATGCTTGTGCAACTGCCGAAGCAGGCAAGCGCGACGAGAATACCCGGCCGAACGAGACAGGAGGGGTGCACGGTGAGGGAGCGAGGTCCGTGACTCAGGGCTTCTTCGGAAGCGGGTGGATGAATGATCCGGAGGGATACTTGAAGGTCACTTCCCGCTTCTCCTGCGAATACCCGATCCAGGACTTCAGTGCGTCTTTTTCCGGGACCTCGCCCTTCCACGGGATCAATTGCTCATAGAGGACGACGGACGACCCATCCCCCTGCTCGGCGAAGATCGCGAAGACCAGCCCCGTGACCGGATCCCGGATCGGATCGGCTGCGTGGGCCGTGCCGATCGTGGCGACGAATTCACCCTCGAGGCCGACGCGAACCTTCTCCAACTGCGTGCCGGGGCGCTTCCGATCAAGGGACTTCCCGATCGACTCCTCAGCACTCTGGAACTGCCGGAGGTGACCCTGGAATGCCGCCATCACCTGCGGCTGCAGGGCCGCCGGGGTGTTCCCGAGCAGGCTCCCCATGGATGCGTCGCCGATGACCTCGTACTCACGCGTGGCGCGAAGCCCCCAGAGGGTGCGAGTGGTTGGGTCATCGAAGGGGCCAAGCTCGGTCAGTCGGGATGCGAGCTCGACCTGCTTCTTCGCGATCTCCGCGACGGCCTCCTTCAGCTTCGGCAGGTCCGATTCTGCCTTCGTCGACCGGAGGGCGTCCATGATCCGCCCCTGCTGGTCGATGTAGTCGATGACGATCGATCGGGCCTCCGCTTCGGGCCCTCCACCCCGGACCTGTCCGACGAGAAGGGAGGCGACCAGGGCGCCGGTGGCGACGATGTGCTGCTTCATACGGATGCGACGCCGGCAGCTAACCGGCTCTCCATCTGTCTCGCCAGCCCGAATCCGAGCTGCCCCGTCCTTGACAGCCGGCCCGAGGAGTGGCGACGCGGACGACGGATGGGCAGGTGAACATCAGGCCCCGGGGGTGGCGAAGCTCCGGGTTAGGGGAGTTCACGGCGAACACGCCATTCCGCGTGGGCGAGAGTGGAGCCGCTGGTCGGATTTGAACCGACGACCTGCTCATTACGAATGAGCTGCTCTACCCCTGAGCTACAGCGGCTTGTGACGACTGTCGGCGCTTGGTGCAGTAAGGTCGCACCAACGACAATTCGTGGAGCCGATTGCTCGGCGGGCGGGTGAATAGCGATCCGGCGCCCGACTGGCAAGAAAAAGCCCCTGCTTCCCGCCTCGCTCGCGGCAGACTCCGCTCTCGCATCGACTCGCCGCCGCCGAGCTGACTCACCGCCCTCCCACCGCTTCCTTGGTCGACCCTCCGGCTTCCCTCAGGAGAGCGGGAGGGGAGCTTGACCTAACAGCACCTCCCCCCCTAGCCTCGTGCATCCTGCACGCATCCAACGCGTCGGTCCCTGGATTCTCCCGGCCTGCCACACCCTCTCTCCCATCCTTTGATGACTGACCACCCGCGGAGCCGTCCGCACCCCTCGCCCCTCGTCCTTTCCCTGATCGCCGGCATGGTCGCCGCTCCCCTTTGCGGACAGGACGTGGAATTCGCCGGAGTCGTGAAGACTCAGTACTACCTGCAGTTCGACGCGAAGCTCCTCTCGTTGCCGGACGAAGAGGCCCTCGACGGCGCCGGCGACCTGCCCGCCCCCTTCTTCTTCGAGGCCTTCGTCGAATCGGCCGATACCGACATCCTGGAATCCGCGTCCGTCACCCCGCCGGGCGGATCGGAACTCCCGCTGCCGGTGGACCCCGACTCCACCAATGAATGGCGGCTGCGCGCCGAGCGGCAGAGCTTCCCCGAGCTCAACGCCGAATTCCCCCCCGGGGCCTACGAACTCTCCACCGTCGGCGACAACGACGGGGCGAAGTCGGTCAGCGTCACCCTGAGCGCCGACGACTACCTCGGCGCCACGACCTTCACCGTCTTCGAGGCGGCGCAGGCGATCGACCCCGCATCCGATTTCACCTTCGCGTGGGACTCGATTCCCGGAGCGACGGCCGACGACCTGGTGTTCCTGATCCTCGAGGACGAGCGGGGCGATGAGGTCTTCGAAAGCCCGGACATCGGCGAGCCCGGGGCGCTCGACGGGCTCTCGACCTCCGCCATGGTGCCCTCCGAAGCGCTGGCGCCAGGCACCCGCTACTTCGCCCGCCTCGAGACCTACCGCATCGTCGACGTCAACGAGTCCTACGCACCCGGCGTCGAGTCGCTTGCCGGCTACGGCAAGGTGCTCCTCATGCCGGCCGCCACGACCGGGGTCGCCGACTCCGACGCCCCGCTTCTCGAGAGCGTGAGCCCCTACGACCAGGAATCGGACGTCGCCCTCGATGCAACGGTCGTGTTCGGGTTCAACGAAGCGATGGACCCCGCGGTCGACCCGGAGCAGGCGATCGCGTGGACCGGCATCGCGGACCCGTCGGATTTCAGCTATCGCTGGTCGCCGGACGGCCGCACGCTGTTCTGCCTCCTCGACGGCGGCCTCCCGGCATCGACCGCGGTCGGCTGGGAACTCAACCCGGACGGCTCGAGCGCCAAACTCGCCGACCTCGCGGGCAATCCGCTCTTCGCCGGCGTCGCCGGAGGGTTCGAGACCGGTACCAGTGCCGGCAACGCCGGCCCCGACGTCGAGCGCTTCGAGATCGGCAAGGCCCGCAGCTACCGCCAGGAGGCCGACGGGGCGCCGACCGCCGGACACTTCCTCGCCGGGTTCTTCGCCGATCCCACGGGAGCCGGACGCCTCAGCAGCATCGACTTGGAAATCCCCGGTCGCGGGCTGGCGACGGACGTCGGGGAGCTGGGCGGAGACTTCTGGGAGATCGAGGGCACCGCGACTTTCGCCGAGCAGGCCGATCTCGACCGGATCTTCCCGAATGGCAGCTACACCGTCAGCTTCCACACCCTGAGGGACGGGGATCGCAGCGTGACCCTCGAGACCGGCGCCGACGACTACCCGAACGCCCCGACGATGCTCGACTTCGCGGCCACCCAGGCGGTCGATCCGGACCAGGCGCTGGTGCTCCAGTGGCAGCCGATGGCCGGGGGCACCGCGTCGGACAGCATCGAGCTGTTCATCGGAAACGACGACGCCTGCTTCTTCGAGACGCCCCCCGCCGGCGAGCCCGGGGCGCTCGACGGCACCGCGACCCAGGTCACCATCCCCGCCGGATCCCTGCCCCCGGGCCGCACCCTCGACTGCGAGCTGGTCTTCGCCCGGGTCGCTGACGAGGACGACAGCCAGTATCCCGGCGTGTCCTGCCGCGCGGGCTTCTTCGCGATCACCACCCTGGACCTGGTCACCACCGGCGAGCCCTTCGAGCCGCGGATCGAAGTCCAGGGGCAAGGCGAGGCGGCTCTCGTCGTGGTGACCGGCGAGCGGGGGCGCTCCTATCAGGTGAGCGCCTCGGACGACCTGAGCTTCTGGCAGCCCCAGTGGACCCAGTTCGTCTTCGGCGACGACGACGGCGACTTCCGCGGCAGCTTCGAGTTCCCCGCCTTCGTCGAAGGGCTGCCGACGCGCTTCTACCGGGCCGAGGAGGACTCGGACAGCCCGTAGCCCGACGGCAGTTGGGGGAGGGCGAGCCGACGGGCGGACCACTGTGATTGGGGAGGGCGTCTTCACCACCGCCCGCCGGCTCTGGGTACAGATAGCCTCCCTGACGGAAATTGCATCCGCCATGATTCCAATTGACGGAAAGGGGCCCGCACAGGCGCCGCCCTGGAAAGCCCTTTCTCCGAAGCGCCCGGCGTCCCAGCGGCCCGGTCGTGGTCAGCCACCGGCCAGCGCCTCGAGGACACGGGCCATCGGCTCCGCCGCGGCCCGCCCGGTCGCCATCACCTCGCCGTGATCCAGCTTCGCCCCGGGCATCCCCGCCGCCCAGTTGGTGAGGCACGAGAAGGCCGCCACGCGCATCCCGAGCGCCCGCGCCTGGATCGCCTCGAGCACGGTACTCATCCCCACCGCGTCGGCGCCCAGCGTCCTCAGCATCCGGACTTCCGCCGGCGTCTCGTACTGCGGACCCCGTAGCCCGGCGTAGACCCCCTCGGCCAGCGTCACCCCGGCCGATGCCGCCAACTCGCCCGCCCGGCGCCGCCAGGCTGCGTCGTACACCTCGCTCAGGTCGACGAACTCCGGCCCGCCCTCGAGCGGCGAGGTGGCCGTGAGGTTGAGGTGGTCGCCCAGCATCATCCAGGTCCCCGGCTTCATCTGCGGATTCAACGACCCGGCCGCATTGGTGAGGATCACCCGCTCGACCCCCTGCCCCTGCATCCAGCGGATCCCGGCCGTCACGTCCCGCGCCGAGTGACCCTCGTAGAGGTGGACCCGCCCGCACATCGCCACCACCTCGGCGCCGCCGAGCCGGCCACGAAGGAAGCAGCCCTGGTGGCCGGGCACCGTCGACTCGGGGAGCTCCGCCTGGCGGAAGGAAATCCGCTCCCGCACCGCGATGCGCTCCGCCACCACGCCCAGCCCCGATCCCAGCACCAGTCCCACCTGCATGCCCCGGTCTACACGCCGCCGAGGGGCGACGCCAAGCGTCTCATGGAGGCGGCCCGGCGCTCATGCTCCGCCGGAGCCCGCCGCGGCGACCCGCTCGCGAATCCGGGCGGCGAGGGACTCCAGATGCGGCGTCGCCACGCCCGCCGCCCTCGCCCGCCGGAGCGGCTCCGCCCAGATCGCCTCGTACTCGATCTCGCGTCCCTCGACGAAGTCGATCATGCTCGACGGCCGATAGGCCCCCATCGGACGGGTCCGGTCGATCTCGAAGTCCACGACACCGGGGTCGATCTCGTGCCCGAGCGCGCGGGCCGCGGCGATCACCTCGCCCATCAGCGCCCTCACCTCCCGCTCGGTCCCGGGACTCGCAAGCAGCACATCGGTCGTCACCCCGCCCTCGGCGATCGCGAGGCCGTTGAAGGGGACATTCCACACCAGCTTCCGCCACTGGGCCGACTCGAGTCGCTCGGCCACGGCACTGGGGATTCCCGCCGACTCGAACCGCGCCGACATCTCGCGTGCCCGCGGCACCCCCTCCAGCGGTCGCCATTCGCCGATCGTCACCTTGCCGCCCGCGGTGTGGCGGACCCGGCCCTCCGAGAGGCGGTTGATGCAGACGAAGCAAAGGCCGCCCAGCACCCTCTCGGGGCCGACGATCTCCGCCAGGCGCTCGCAGTTGCCGAGCCCGTTCTGCAGGGTCAGGACCTGGGTCGTCTCCCCGAGCAGCGGTCCCAGCACCTCTTCCAGCCGATCGTTGGCGGTCGACTTCCATGCCAGGATCACCAGCTCGACCGGCCCGATCTCCGTCGGGTCGCGGAAGGCCTGAACCTCTTCCAGGTGCGCGTCTCCGGCCACACTCTCGAGGCGGATTCCCCGACGCGTGACCTCCTCGAAGTCCGAACGCAGCAGGAAGCGGACGTCTTCCCCGTTCAGGGCCAGCCGGGCCCCGTAGTAGAGGCCCACCGCCCCCGCCCCGACCAGCGCGATGCGGCGGCCGCAATGTTCGGTCGAGCGCTCCATCACAGGCCCCGCAGCTCGTTGGCCAGGCGCTTGGCCGTCGCCACCGTGTTGCGGTGGAGCTTGGCCGTGAACTCGGACTGGCGGTTGTAGCCGCCCCCGTAGAGCACCGCCACCGGCACGCGGTTGCGAATGAAGGCGCGCAGCAGCACCTCGTCCCGGCGCTGGAGTTCCTTCACCGACAGGTGCATCTGCCCGAAACGGTCGTTGCTGTGGTTGTCCGCCCCGGCAATCCAGATCACCAGGTCCGGCGAGAAGGTGTCGAGCGCGGCCGCCAGGGTCCCGAAAAGCTGCTTGAGGTACATCTCCCCCTCGACGTAGCGGACGGTCTCGACGTCCATCGAGCCCTGCTCCTTGCTCGTCGGGTAGTTGCGGCCGACGTGGATCGAGTAGGTGAACACCCGCGGATCGTCGGCCAGCAGCGAGGCCGTGCCGTTCCCCTGGTGGGCATCGGTATCGACCACCATCACCCGGATGCCCGGCTGCCGCGCCTGCAAGTCGCGGATCGCGATCGCGATGTCGTTGAACACGCAGTAGCCCTCGCCGTGCTCCCGGAAGGCGTGGTGGGTGCCGCCGGCGAGGCAGACCGCGACCCCCTCCTCGAGCGCGGCGTGGCAGGCCCGCCGGGTCGCCTCGACCTCGGTCGCGCTGCGGGTGTAGAGCCTCGGCGTCACCGGCAGGCCGAGCTTCAGCTGCTCCTTCGGGTCGAGCCGGCAGCTGTAGATCCGCGCCAGGTAGTCGGCGTCGTGGACCAGGCTCAGGAGGTGGGGGGCGGCGACCGGGACCTCGATGACTTCCTCCGGCCGGAGGATGCCGCCTTCCAGCAGCATGTCCTTGGAAATCCGGAACTTCTCCATCGGGAACGGATGTCCCTGCGGGAGTTCGAGCTCGAGGTCCTGCGAATAGAAGCAGCGCATGGGGGTCGCCCGCAGCCAATCACAGCCCCCCGCCCTTGCCCAACGGTTTTTACCGTCGCAGGAAGCCCGCCCCCCCGGCCCGCGGACATGCCTTCTTGCCTCCGGGCCGAAATGGTGGTTCTTTCATGATTCGAAGGCTTTTTCCGCCCCTCGTCCCCCTCCCGCCATGAAGCCCGAAGCCATCCAGAAGTGCTCGTCGCTGTGCCTGCGGCTGCTGCTTGCCGCCACTTTCGTGACCCTGGTCATCACCGCCTCGACGCTCGCCCTGATCTACGTCGGGCTGCTCCCGCCCAGCGCCGGCACCCTGCTGCTGCCGGCGATCGCGCTGGCGGCCCTCGGGGCCTTCGTCAGCCTGCGCCACGGCTACGAGGTGTCCGATTCGGCCCTTGAGATCATCCACCCCTTCGGCCGACGGCGGATCCTCAACTCGAGCATCTGCCGGGTCGACCGCATCCGCCGCAGCTCCGCCGAGCACCGCAACTCGGTCCGCATCTCCTACCAGGCCGCGGGCCTCGTGCGCCGCGTGGAACTGCACCCCGCCGACCCCGCCGACTTTCTCGCCTCGCTGCTTCCGCACTGCCCCCAGCTCTCCGGCTCCCGCCAGTGGAAGCTGGCCCGCGATCCGAGCTTCCGGGCCGCCCGCGAGGCCCTCGCCCCGCGGCGGCGCCGGACGATCGAGGAGCCCTGGTGAAGCGGAGCCCCGGCCGCCTCAGTCGCCGGACTCCGGGTCGGTCGAGGCGATCGGGTCGCGCCTCCCGGCGAGGATTTCCGCCACGGCATGACGCACGCCGGCGTAGTCCGGTTCCCCCTTGAAGAACACGTAGGTCTCGTGCACGCCGCCGGCCCGGTAGCCGTCGAGATGGTAGCCGCGCCCGTCGGCGGGAATCGCCCCCATCGCCCGCATCGCGGCGTTGGTCGCCGCATAGCTGCCGACCGAGAAATGCCGGTCGAGCGTCTCCTCCCCGGACCTCAGCACGAATTTCCAGAGCAGGGGGCGCTCGCCCTTGAGCGCGAAGTACTGCAGCGCGAAGACCCGGATGCCGGCGCACTCGAACTGGTCGCGGACGAAGAATTCCCGCTCCCGGAGCGCCTCGTGCTGGTCCGACTCCCGGGCGCGGATCAGCCCCGCGATCTCCTCGCCCGCCTCGTCGAAGCGCCCGTCCGCCCACAGCGCCTGGATCAGCTTCTCGCGGAGCCTCCAGTCCGACGGGGAGAGCTCCCGGAGACGGCCCCAGCAGGCCACCGCCTCGGCGGGGTCGCCGTCGAGATAGGCCTGCAGTCCGCGATTGTAGAGTTCCACCCGGAACTCTCCCTCCTCCTCTGGCTGCCTTTCCTGCACGACGGCCGACCCTACGCGCTCCGGGCGCGACAGGGCAGCCCCGAATCCGGGACGCCCCGCCTGGCTCCCGGATCAGTGCGCCGACGGGCCCGCGTCGTCCTCGCCGAAGGCCGCCCGCGGCAGCCGCACCCGGTCGACCAGGTCGCGGACCTCCTCCGGCGGCCGTCGCGTCGCGAGCGAAACCCCGATGGCGACCACGAAGTTGATCACCATCCCGAGCGTGCCGATTCCCTCCGGCGAGATCCCGAACCATGGCGACGCATCGGGATTCACGAACTTGTAGTAGATGATGTAGCTGCCGGTGAAGGCGATGCCCACGACCATCCCGCACACCGCGCCGATCATGGTGGTCCGCTTGGAGAAGATCCCGAGGATGATCGCCGGGAAGAACGACGACGCCGCCAACCCGAACGCGAAGGCCACCACCTCGGCGACGAAGCCCGGCGGCTTGATGCCGAAGTAGCCGGCCACCACCACCGCCACCCCGGCCGCGCAGCGGGCGAGGACCAACTCGCCCTTCTCGGTCAGTTCGGGGACGAAGGTCTTCTTCACCAGGTCGTGCGCCACCGAGGTCGAGATCACCAGCAGCAGGCCGGCCGCCGTCGACAACGCCGCGGCCAGTCCGCCCGCCGCCACCAGCGCGATCACCCATGCCGGCAGACGCGCGATCTCCGGGTTGGCCAGCACCATGATGTCCCGGTCGATGTAGAGCTCGTTGTCGCCCCCGGTGGCGGGATTGTCGAGCAGGCGCTCGCCGCTGGCGCCCCGCAGCGACGCGCCCCCGTCGTCGGAGCGGAAGTAGGGTTTGAACTTCGGGTCGCCCTCGCGCGTCTCGAAGGCCGCCCCGGAGCCGGTGTACTGGACCTTGCCGTCGCCGTTCTTGTCGACCCATGCGAGCAGCCCAGTGTCCTCCCAGTTGCGGAACCAGCCGGGGAGCTCGGTGTAGGCGGTGTCCGAGACGGTGCGCAGGAGGTTGGTCCGGGCGAACACCGCCACCGCCGGGGCCGTGGTGTAGAGGATCGCGATGAACAGCAGGGCCCACAGCGCCGAACTCCGCGCCGCGCTGGCCTTCTTCACCGTGTAGAAGCGCACGATCACGTGCGGCAACCCGGCCGTCCCGCACATCAGTGCGGCGGTGATGCAGAACACGTCCAGGGTCGACTTCCGCCCCTCGGTGTAGGCCCCGAACCCGAGCTCCTCGCTGAGGCCGTCGAGCTTGTCGAGGACGCTCACGCCGCTGCCCTCGAACTCGCCGCCCATTCCCAGCTGGGGGACCGGGTTGCCGGCGATCTGGATCGAGATGAAGATCGCCGGCACCATGAAGGCGAAGATCAGCACGCAGTACTGCGCCACCTGGGTGTAGGTGATGCCCTTCATCCCCCCAAGGACCGCGTAGAACAGCACGATGATCATCCCGATCACCACGCCCAGGTTGACGTCGACCTCGAGGAAGCGCGAGAACACCACCCCCACGCCGCGCATCTGGCCGGCGACGTAGGTGAAGGACACGAAGATCGCACACAGCACCGCCACGAAGCGGGCGAGCTTCGAGTAGTAGCGGTCGCCGATGAAGTCCGGCACCGTGAACTTGCCGAAGCGCCGCAGGTAGGGCGCCAGCAGCAGCGCCAGCAGCACGTAGCCCCCGGTCCAGCCCATCAGGTAGACCGCCCCGTCGCGCCCGGCGAAGGAGATGATCCCCGCCATCGAGATGAACGACGCGGCACTCATCCAGTCGGCCGCCGTGGCCATCCCGTTGGCGACGCTCGGGACGCCGCCGCCGGCGACGTAGAACTCCTTGGTCGAGCCGGCCCGCGACCACACGGCGATCCCGATGTAGAGGGCGAAGGTCAGCCCGACCAGCAGGTAGGTCCAGATCCTGACGTCCATCAGTCGCTCCCTCCCCCAAGAAGTTCCCGGTCGAGGCGGTTCATCACCTTGACGTAGACGGCGATGAGGACGACGAAGACGTAGATGCTCCCCTGCTGCGCGAACCAGAAGCCGAGCTTGAAGCCGGTCCCGGGAATCCGGATCTTGTCGAGTTGCTCGACCCACAGGATGCCGCAGCCGTAGGAGACCACGAACCAGATCATCAGCAGCCCCCCCAACCAGCCGAGGTTGTGCTTCCAGTAGCGCCGCCGGGCGGCCTCGTCGGGTAGGTTCGGATCGCTCATGGGTTTCCGGATGGCCTAACACCCCGGAACCACCCCGCAAAGCAGAATGGAGGGCATCCCGATGCCCCGATCGGGTGACGCCCGCTCCAATCCGGCGCCGTCATTCCCCTCGCCTCGGGGCGATTCCCTTTGCATCCTCGCGGCTCCGCCCCACTACTCGCTCATGAGCAACTTCGGACCACCCGACCTCCCGCCCCGGAACGTCACCCCCGGGCCCCGCCTGCCGAACCTCCCCAAGCTTCCCTTTCCCCCCAAGCTGCTGCTCGCGGTGCCCGCCGTGCTGGTCGTCGGATTCGGGATCCTGAGCTCCTTCTACACGGTGCAGGCCGAGCAGGTCGGCGTGGTTCTCCGCTTCGGCAAGTACCAGGACACGGTCGAGCCCGGCCTGCGCTTCAAGCTGCCCTTCGGCATCGACTCGGTCACCAAGGTCCCGGTGCGCCGCCAGCAGAAGCTGGAATTCGGCTTCGGCACCGCCGGCGCGACCAACCGCGCCCAGTACTCCGACCGCTCGGAGTGGCAGCTCGAGCGGGAGATGGTCACCGGCGACCTCAACTCGGCGCTGGTCGAGTG
>Ga0207814_100497_pt1 | contig 20726 bp, 22 predicted proteins | sample TtaePargueraPR_7_FD_187755 | JGI IMG/M metagenome (GOLD analysis project Ga0207814, IMG submission 187755) | Aerobic enrichment media microbial communities from Bioluminiscent Bay, La Parguera, Puerto Rico - Tt and P1 (2) (SPAdes) | ecosystem: Environmental > Aquatic > Marine > Unclassified ... | reverse complement strand
GTGCGAACACGGACGCGCCTGTGACGCCGGCGCCGACCGCGCAACCGCCGGCCAGCATGCCGCCGAAGCCCATCAGCGCCGCACCGAGCAGGTAGCGCCGCATCGACGCGCCGTCGTGAAACCCCTGCAGCTGCAATTGCCGTGTCAGCCAGGCCGCGAGAAACGAGCCGAGGAAAACACCGGGGACGAGGCCGACATCGAAATCGATCATCGATCCCGGAGGCGTCAGGAAAAGCATCAGCGTATCGGCGGACGGACCCGTAAAGGTCAGCGAGTTCATGGTGATCGGCTCGAAGGCGATGCCGCGCATCGTGTGCGTGAAGAACCATGCCGCGGGCACCATCAGCCCGACGATGAAGGCCGAGAAGATCACCCAGGGGCGCGACCGGCTCCATGTTGCGGTCATGACGGCCAGGAGGAGGGCGATCACCGCGGCGGAAGCGGCCTGGACCGGATCGAGATGGATCATCCCCATCAGGTCGTTTCCGCCGGTTGCCGTGGTGGTCAGCGGGCGGGCGAGCGCCTCCCGAACGGGCGAGAGGAAGCCGCGCAGGCTCGCCTGTGCGACAACGGCGAAGACAAGCCCCGACAGGAGCGCGCGCAGATTGCCCGTCGCTGACAGGACGAGCAGCCGGCTGGCGCAGCCGCGGGCCAGCACCATGCCGGTGCCGAAGAGCAGGCCGCCGAGCGCTGCGCCCGTCAGGCTTTGCGGCGAGGCGATCTGGCGGGCCTCGCTGGTGACCATCAGGCCCGTGGCGGAGAGGAGTTGCGTTCCGGCGACGGCGGCGGTGAAGACGATCAGCCAGATCGAGACTTTCTCGCCGATCCTGCCGCGCGAGAACTCGACGGTGGCCGCGCGCAGGCAAAAGCGGCTTTGCTGCGCAAACGCCCCGAACAGGGCGCCAATGATCGCGCCGCCCAGGGCGAGGGTCCATTTCTCTCCCACCCGGTCGACGGCGGCGATCAGAAAATCGGTCACCATTTCCATGTCACATTCCTTCTGCGGAATGATTGTCTCGGGAGGGCCGCTTGACGTTGACCTCGATCAAGACCATACGCATATATTCAAACGATGCGATATATTCAGCGGGAGGAGACCGATGAAACGGAACGGATTGACGCGTCGCGAGACCTTGGCCCTGCTCGGCATGTCATCGGCATTGCCGCTTCTGCCGGGCTTTGCGACCAGAGCCGTCGCGGACATCGCGCTCGGCGAAAAGGTGATCACCACGGTCAGCGACGGGCACCTGATGCTGCCGGTCGATTTTTCCTTCCCGGACGCGCCCCATGACGAACTTGTCGCTCTGCTTAAAGCGGCGGGACACAGCACCGAGATGCTCGAACCTGACTGCAACGTGACCGTGCTCAAGGATGGCGATCGCATCGTGCTGTTCGACGTCGGGTCCGGCCCGAATTTCATGCCGAGCGCCGGCAAGATCCTCGACAATATCGATGCGGCGGGGATCGCGCCGGAAGACGTGACCGACGTCGTCTTCACGCATGCGCATCCGGATCACATCTGGGGCCTGCTCGACGATTTCGACGAGTTCGTGTTTCCCGAAGCGAACTACTTCATCAACCAGGTCGAATGGGATTTCTGGCGCGCCGACGACACGCTCGAGAAGATGCCGGAAGCCCGCAAGACATTCGTGGTCGGGGCGCAGAACCGCCTCGAGGCGCTGGAGGACGTCATCCAGTTCTTCAACTGGGGCGACGAGGTCCTGCCGGGCATCGAGGCCGTCGACACGCGCGGCCATACGCCGGGCCACACCTCCTTTGCCGTTCACGACGGCAGCGACAGCGTGATGGTGATCGGCGATGCTGCGACGAGTTCGATCGTCTCGTTTGCGCATCCCGAATGGCCGTCAGGTTCCGACCAGGATACGGAGCAGGGCATCGCGACCCGTATGAAGCTCCTCGACCGGCTGGCGCAGGAGCAGAGCCGGTTCGTCGGCTTCCACCTGCCGGAGGGAGGCATCGGCCGTGTCGAGCAGGATGGCGGCGCCTACCGCTTCGTCACGGAATAGGCGTTCCTTATTCGGCCGGCTGGCTGTGTTCGCCGTGATGCCGCATGAAGGCGAAGGGCGAGCCTTCCAGAAGATATGACAGTCCCATGCGGGCGCCGAAAGCGATCGAAAGCATTGCTATCGGCGTCGACACGGCCATGACGGAGACGGCGCTTACGCCTTGGCCGATCGTGCAGCCGAGCGCAAAGACGCCGCCGGTGCCCATCAGGAACGCGCCGATCAGGTGACGGCTCAGTTCGCGCGCGTCGTCGCAGGCTTCCCAGCGCATGTCCTTCGAATACCAGGCCCGCAAAGTCGCGCCGATCAACACGCCTGCCACCAGCCCGACGCCATAGTCGGGCAGGTCGCCCGTGACGGTGATGATCTGGAGCATGGCGTCGCCGAGCGGCATGACGAAGGATCCGGCCTCGATCTGGACCGGCTGGAACAGCCGTGTCGCGAAACCGGAGGTGACGAACCAGCCGGCCGCGATGCCGGCGCCGATGATCACGCCGGACGCCATCTTTTCCCGGTCGGCACGGAAATGGCCGTCACGGAATATCCAGTAGAACAGTCCGGCGGCGATTGCCGCGGCGGTTGGCAGGGTGAGGTCGATGCCGGCGAGATGCGACAGGAGCGCGCCGGCCGACTGGCCGCCGATGCCTTTCAGGTCGACCGAGAACGGATCGATGGTTGCGACGCGGAGATGGCCGAGCAGGCCTCGTTGGGCGGCGAGGGCGGCAAGCGCGATTCCGGTCAGGACCACGAGGGCGCGCATGCTGCCGCCGCCGAGCCGGATGATCGCGCCGAAGCCGCAAGTACCGACGAGGGCCATGCCGAATCCGAACATCAGGCCGCCGACGATCGCCCCCGCAATCGGCAACGGTTCGGTCAGGTAGAAGCTGCGGGAAATGTCGATCCAGCCGATAAACTGCATTAGTTGCGTCAGCGTCAGCGCGACCGCCGCGGCGAGAACCCAGGATCTGAGGCCGTTGCTGTCGCCGGCATACCAGTGCCGTTCAAGCGCGGACATGGTGCAAAAGTGGTTGCGCCGCGCGACGTAGCCGATCACGGTGCCAATCGCCACGCCGGCGACCGGTAGCGCCCATGCGCTATCGAGCAGAATCATCCCGTCTCCTCCCGCGCGCTCTTATGGCGCTTGAACCAAGATCAGGCCGCCGGCCGAAGCCGGGCCCGGCAGGCCAATCGCGCTTCCGACAGGTAGTGCTCCCCCGGCTGTCAGCTGCGCACCGGCCTGCAGAAAAGTTCGTACAGCGTCTCTACCACCGACGAGACTTCCTTGCCGGCGACGCTGTAATAAATCATCCGGCCTTCGCGCCGTGTGTTGACGAGCCGGTCGAAGCGGAGCCTTGCCAGCTGTTGCGACACGGCGGCTTGCGGCATCGACAGAATTTCCTCCAGTTCGGAAACCGATTTCTCGCCTTCCGACAGGATGCACAGGATCAGGAGCCGCGTTTCGTGCGACAGCGCCTTGAGAAGGTCGCTTGCCTGCCGCGCCTGTTCGATGAGTGCGTCGGCGTCGCCGGCTTCCATGTCAGGATTGAATTTCGGCAGAGGCATCGTCATGTCCGTTCGTCAGATATCCTGTTTCCTATATATGAAGTGCGGCCTGTTTAAAACAGAGTTGTCAGCCGGCTTGTGTTCCATCGAGCTTTTCCAGCATTTCGCCGAGAAGAAACCAGAAGAATTCATCGCCAGTATAGCCGCGCATCCGGCCGATTTCCTTGCCGTTCTCGACCAGTACGAAGGTCGGGGTGAACCGCTCGACACGGATGCCGGCAATGTCTTCGGGCAAGGGGGCATGAATGTCCACGCGGCGCAGCGGCGCGATCTTGCCCTCCGCCGACTTGGCGTATGCGGGCGCGATTTCCGCGTTCCACTTCGCGCACCAGACGCAGCCGGCCTGTTCGAACATGATCAGTTCCGCCGCCTTGAGCGGCATGATTCCGGCAAGCGTGGACAAGGCAAGGGCGAGCAATGCCGGGAAGAAACGCCGCATTTCGATAATCCCCAATTTACAGGACTTGATTTCGATTTCATATATAGCATTGTATGCATGTTTGACAGCCCGTTCATTCTAACGGACCGTCGCGAGGAGGATTAATTTGTTCGATATCGGTTTTGGGGCCGCCTTTCTGGCCGGCCTGTTGTCATTCGTGTCTCCTTGCGTGCTGCCGATCGTCCCGCCCTATTTGGCCTATCTTGCCGGCGTGAGCTTTTCGGATCTTCAAAGCGCCGAGGTCGAGCGGGAGAGGGCGCGCCGGATCATTGTCTCGGCGATCGTCTTCGTCGCCGGTTTCAGCACCGTCTTCGTGGCGCTCGGCGCAACCGCGAGCTTCATCGGTCAGACGATCGCGCAATATTTCGGCGTGCTCTCGATCATCGCTGGCGTCATCATCATTATCATGGGGCTGCATTTCCTCGGCGTCTTCCGGATCGCGTTTCTTTATCGCGAGGCGCGGGTCGACGTGCGCAACAAGCCGGCCGGTTTCGTCGGCGCCTATGTGATGGGACTTGCCTTTGCCTTTGGCTGGACGCCTTGCGTCGGGCCGGTTCTGGCGGCCATTCTGTTTATCGCCGGCGCCGAGGACACGGCACTGCGCGGCGCCGGATTGCTGGCTGTCTATTCCTTCGGAATCGGGCTGCCCTTCATCCTGGCCGCGGTCTTCGCGAGCCGGTTTATCAGCTGGGCAAACCGGTTTAAACGTCACATGGCGACCGTCGAGAAGGCGATGGGCGGGCTCCTGGTGATAACGGGGCTGCTGTTTGTAACGGGACAGATGTCGCGCATCGCGCAGTGGCTGCTCGAGACGTTCCCGGTATTTTCGACGATCGGATAGGAGAAACGATCATGAAGCGAATGATTGCATTCACAAGCGCGATTTTCATGGCGTTTACGCTGCAAGCCAACGCGTGGGAAATCGGCGATGACGGCCTTCATAAGGAAGAATGGTTCTCTCTGACGTTCAAGGACATCGCCGAAGACATTGCGACGGCGAAGGAAAATGGCAAACGCCTGGCTCTCATCGTAGAGCAGCGCGGCTGCATATATTGCAAGGAAATCCATGAGGTTGTGCTCGCCGACCCCGAAGTCCGTGATTATATCAAGGAGCATTTCATGGTCGTGCAATATAACATGCACGGCTCTGAAGAAGTCACGGACACCGACGGCGAGGCGCTGACCGAAAAACAGGCCGCGAAGAAATGGCGCCTGCTCTTCACGCCCACCGTGATGTTCATGCCCGAGGATCCGCCCGAGGATATGGACGCCGGCCAAGCCGCGGTGGCAATGATGCCCGGTGCCTTCAAGAAAGGCACTTTTCTGGAAATGTTTATCTGGGTGAACGACAAGGGCTATGAGGGTGAGGAGAGCTTCCAAACCTACTACAACCGCCGTTGGCGCGAAAAGCATGGCGAAAACTCGCAGCCGGAATAGAAGCTGTTGTGTGCGCCAGGGTGCTCTGCGGTTCGCTTTTCAAGCCGCGTTTCGGAGAGTTGCCGGGTGTCACGCGTACGCGGGATGGATGTGTTGAAAAAACATTCAAGAAATCATATTCGTCCATTGATTGCCGGGCATCTTTTCGATAGCGTGCGCGGGAAGGGCGGTGCGCCTGCACGCGACCAGCTCGAATCGGGTCGCCTATGGAGGGGCGCTCACAAGGAGGAGGAACAACTGCCGATGGTTTTTAAAACGAGAACATGGCTCGCGGCGGCAGCCGCGATCGCGGCGACCACGGCCGTCGCCAGCAGCGAAACGGCGCCCGGCGACGTGAATATCGAGGACGGTGTCGTCAGTGCGTCCCTGACCGGGCAGCCGGGCGATCCCGCGGAAGGCCGGAAGACTTTCGCCGACCGCAAGCTGGGCAATTGCCTTGCCTGCCATGCCGTCGCCGACCAGTCCGAACAGCTTTTCCATGGAGAAGTGGGTCCGGAACTCAACGGCGTGGGCGACCGCTGGTCGCCGGAAGAATTGCGCGCGATCGTGATCAATTCGAAGGCGATCTTCTCCGAGGACACGATCATGCCGGGCTTCTATTCGCTCGATGTGGGCAAGCACGTGCGGAAGGACCTCGTCGGCAAGACGATTCTGAGCGCTCAGCAGGTTGAAGATGTGGTCGCCTATCTGGCGACTCTCAAGGAATAATCTTCCAAGGAAGGAGATGGTAATGACAATAACTCGGCGTTCGATGCTCACCTTGTCGGTGGGCGCGGCCATCGGCGTTGTCGCCGGCGTGCGCAGCGGGCCGGCAGCGGCTTCCGCCGAAGACGCCATGGCCAAGGTCATGGAGTTTGCGGGCGGCAGCGAACCGGCAACGGGCACGATCACGCTCGACGCACCCGAAATCGCGGAAAACGGCAACACCGTTCCGATCTCGGTGTCTGTCGAGAGCCCGATGACGGATGATGACTATGTGGAATCCGTCGCGATCTTCGCGGACGGCAATCCGAGCCCGGAAGTGATCACCTTCAACTTCACCCCGATAAGCGGTGAAGCTTCGGCGACGACGCGCATGCGGCTCGCCAAGACCCAGAACGTGATCGCAGTCGCGAAGACGAGCACGGGCCAGGTGTTCATGGACAAGAAAGAAGTCAAGGTGACCATCGGCGGCTGCGGCGGCTGATCCCTACTGGAGGTAATAAGAAATGGCAGCGGTTAAACCACGCGTCAAAGTGCCGAAGTCCGCATCCGCGGGCGAGGTGATCACGATCAAGACGCTGATCAGCCATCCGATGGAATCTGGTCAGCGCAAGGACAATGATGGCAATCCCATCCCGCGTCAGATCATCAACAAGTTCACCTGCGAATTCAACGGGCAGACGGTGTTCTCCTGCGACATCGATCCGGCCGTTTCCGCGAACCCCTATCTGGAGTTCACGGCGAAGGTGAACGAGGCGGGAACGTTCAAGTTCACCTGGTTGGACGACGACGGATCCGTCTACACGGATGAGAAGGAAATCGCGCTCAAGTAAGGCGCACGGCCTGCGCGGGAGGAGGGCAGGCCGCATCACCCTTGCCGGGAGGAAACACCTTGAAGAAACAATATCTCGTAGTAGCAGCAGCAATCGCGTTGGCCGGGGCGGTCAGCGCCACGGCTTTCGCCGGCGGTCCTGTCGATGAAGAACTTGTCATCGACGGCGAAATCCAGATGACGACACGGACGGCTGCGCCGGAGGGGCACCCGCTCGACGAAGTCATTTCCGGTTGGCACTACCGCACAAAGGAAACGCGGGCTCTCGAAGCCGACACGTTCGAGAACCCGGCCATGCTGGGCGTCGAAGAAGGTGAGCAGATCTGGAATACGGTCGAGGGCACCGAGGGCAAGTCCTGCGCTTCCTGCCACGGCGATGCTTCGGAATCGATGGCGGGTGTCGGCGCCCATTATCCCAAATGGGATGCGGATGCCGGCCGTCCGATCAATGTCGAACTGCAGATCAACAAGTGCCGCGAAGAGCGGATGGGTGCGGAGCCCTATGCCTTCGACAAGGGCGGACAGAAGCCATTGACCGCCTATATCAAGCATCAGTCGCTTGGTGAGCCGGTCTCCATCGATCTCGCCGAAGGCGACATGCAGAGCTGGTGGGACAAGGGCGAGGAGCTCTATTACACCCGGACCGGCCAGCTGAACCTGTCTTGCGCCACTTGCCACGAAGACCACAATGGCGAGTACATTCGTGCCGACCATCTCAGCCAGGGGCAGGTCAACGGATTTCCGACCTATCGCCTGAAACAGGCCAATCTGGTTTCCATCCACAACCGCTTCCGCGGCTGTATCCGCGATACGCGCGCCGAATATCCGGCCGCCTTCTCGGACGACCTGATGGCGCTCGAGGTCTACGTGACCTGGCGCGGTACCGGCCTCTCGGTCGAGACGCCGGCGGTACGCCAGTAACGGCTTCGGCCACTTGAACCGGCCGGGACGAAAAACCGTCCCGGCCCAGCATTCGCAATCCTGGGGAGGTCTTCCGGCTTCTGGCCGGACGGTCTCCTGTTGCCTGGAGTTTGATTGGCATGTTCTCACGTCGCGAATTTCTGATGGCTTCCGTCGCAGCCGCCGCGGTCGCCGGCCCTGGAATGATCGGGCAATGGTCGCGCGCCATGGCGCAGCAGGCGCTGACCGAGGACGAACTCCTGTCCTTCGATGCGACGGGCAATGTCACGCTGATCCATGTGACCGACATCCATGCGCAGTTGAAGCCGCTCTATTTCCGCGAGCCCTCGATCAATCTGGGCGTCGGCGAAGCAACCGGCCTGCCACCGCATGTTACCGGCATGGACTTCCTCAAGCTCTACAATATCGAGCCGGGTACCCCGCATGCCTATGCGCTGACGTCGGAGGATTTCGTTTCGCTGGCGAAGGCCTATGGCAAGATGGGCGGCCTCGACCGCGTTGCGACCGTGATCAAACGGATCCGGGCCGAACGCGGCGAGGACAATTGCCTGCTGCTCGACGGCGGCGATACCTGGCAGGGATCCTACACCTCGCTGCAGACCGAGGGCGCGGACATGGTCGAGGTGATGAACTCGCTGATGCCGGACGCGATGACCGGGCATTGGGAATTCACCTATGGCGCTGACCGCGTCACCGAACTGGTCGACAGCCTCCCGTTCCCGTTCCTCGGCAGCAACATCTATGACGCCGAGTGGAACGAGCCGGCCTTCGAGGCCTACCGGATGTTCGAAAAGGGCGGCGTCAACGTCGCGGTGATCGGCCAGGCGTTCCCCTACACGCCGATCGCCAATCCACGCTGGATGTTCCCCAACTGGTCCTTCGGCATTCGCGAGGAGGACATCGTCGCCAATGTGGAGGCAGCGCGCGAGGAGGGGGCTGACGTGGTCGTGCTCCTGTCGCATAACGGCTTCGACGTCGACCGCAAGCTCGCATCGCGGGTCGACGGGATCGACGTGATCCTGACCGGGCACACGCATGACGCCTTGCCGGAGCCGGTGATCGTCAATGACACGCTGGTCATCGCATCGGGCTCGAACGGCAAGTTTATCTCGCGGGTCGATCTCGACGTGCGCGACGGCGCGGTGCAGGGCTACAAATACCGGCTGATCCCGATCTTCTCCGACGTGATCACCCCGGATGCCGACATGACGGCGCTGATCGACAAGGTTCGTGCTCCATACGCGGACGAATTGGCGCGCGAACTCGGTCAGACGGATTCACTGCTCTACAGGCGCGGCAATTTCAACGGCACGTTCGACGACCTGATCTGCGATGCGCTGCTTTCGGAACGCGAGGCGGATATCGCGCTGAGCCCCGGCTTCCGCTGGGGGACAAGCCTTCTGCCGGGCCAGGCGATCACCGTCGAGGACCTGCACAACGCCACCTCGATGACATATCCGGCGGCCTACCGGTCGATGATGACGGGCACGCTGATCAAGGACATCATCGAGGATGTCGCGGACAATCTGTTCAACACCGATCCCTACTACCAGCAGGGCGGCGACATGGTTCGCATCGGCGGCATGGGCTATCGCATCGACGTTCACGAACAGATGGGATCGCGTATTTCCGACATGACGATCCTGAAGACAGGCGAAGCGGTCGATCCCAACAAGGAATATGCCGTCGCCGGCTGGGCTTCGGTCAACGAGGGAACCGAGGGACCGGCCATCTGGGACGTGGTGGAAGGCTATCTCCAGAAGAATCCCGTCGTGCAACTGCAGGAAAACACCTCGGTCATCGTCAACGCCTGAGTGGGGCGAAGTTGCATTCGACATGCGGGATTTTTCCTGATATATAGAAAAAATTGAATATGTACCGACCATCCGGGAGGAACGTGTGAGCGACAAGACAAAAGAAACTCTGGACAAGACGTCCGCCTCGCGCCGGCGCTTCTTGCAGGCAGGGCTTGCGGGCGGGGCCATGCTGGCCGGCGCTTCGGCGGCCCGCGCGGCGGGAGATCCGCTGATTACCGAAATCCAGGACTGGAACCGCTATCTGGGCGACGGCGTCGACGCCGCGCCATACGGTTCGCCGTCCGAATTCGAGGCGCATGTGGTGCGCCGCGATGTGCCTTGGTTGACGGCGGACCCGGTCTCCTCGGTCAACTTCACGCCGCTGCACGAGCTGGACGGCATCATCACGCCGAACGGCCTGTGCTTCGAGCGCCATCACGGCGGCACCGCGATCATCAGCCCGGCCGAACATCGCCTGATGATCAACGGGCTTGTGGATACGCCGCTCGTCTTCACCATGCAGGACCTGATGCGTTTCCCGCGCGAGAACCGCGTCTATTTCCTCGAATGCGCCGCCAATTCCGGCATGGAATGGCGCGGCTCGCAGCTGAATGGCTGCCAGTTTACGCATGGCATGGTGCATTGCGTCGTCTATACCGGCGTGCCGCTGAAATACCTCCTCGAGGAAGCGGGCGTGAAGACGAACGGCAAGTGGGTTCTCGCCGAAGGCGCCGATGCCGCGGCGATGACGCGTTCGATCCCGATCGAGAAGGCGCTGGACGACTGTCTCGTCGCCTTCAAGATGAATGGCGAAGCGCTGCGGCCCGAACAGGGCTATCCGGTTCGCCTCGTCGTTCCCGGCTGGGAAGGCAATATGTGGGTCAAGTGGCTGCGCCGCCTCGAAATCGGTGACGAACCGTGGGCCCAGCGCGAGGAAACCTCGAAATACACCGACCTTCTCGAAAACGGGAAGGCGCGCCGGCACACTTGGCAGATGGAGGTGAAATCGGTCATCACCAGCCCGAGCCCGCAGGCGCCGATCACCCATGGCCGCGGCCCGACGGTCATCAGCGGCCTTGCGTGGTCCGGCGGTGGCCGGATTAAGCGGGTGGATGTTTCCCTCGACGGCGGCCGCAACTGGCAGGAGGCGCGCGTCGACGGGCCGAGCCTGTCGAAGGCGCTGCATCGCTTCTACTACGACTTCAACTGGGACGGCTCGGAACTGATGATCCAGTCGCGGGCGATGGACGAGGACGGCTATATCCAGCCGACGAAGAACGAACTGCGCGCCGCGCGCGGTGCGAACTCGATCTATCACAACAACGGCATCCAGACCTGGTATGTCAAAGCCGACGGAGTGGTTGAAAATGTTGAAGTTTCTTAAGGCGGGACTGCTCGCCACCGGTTTCGTCGCCGCCGCGACCACGGCTCATGCTGCGGATGTCGGCGAGGGCGAGAAGGTCTTCCGCAAATGCGCTGCGTGCCATTCCGTGGGCGAGGGCGCCAAGAGCCGGGTCGGGCCGCAGCTCAACGACGTGTTCGGCCGTCAGGCGGGCACGATCGACGAGTTCAAATACTCGGCCGCGATGGTGGCCGCCGGTGAGGCTGGCGTTACCTGGGACGAGCAGACCCTGACCCAGTTCCTGGTCAAGCCGCGCGATTTCGTCAGCGGCACCAAGATGGCCTTTGCCGGTTTGCGCAAATCGGCCGATGTGGCGAACGTCATCGAATATCTGAAGACGTTCGATTCCAAGATGGCCGGGACCGTCGGCCAGGATGAGGGATCGGACGAAGAAGTGCAGACGGCCATGGCCGGCGAAACTCCGCCCCAAGTGGCGAAAGACCATGCGCCGGATCATGACGGCGCGTTCGGCCTCGGACGTGTCGCGACGGAAGACGAGATTGCCGCATGGGATATCGATGTCCGTCCGGACGGCCTCGGGCTTCCCGTCGGCAAGGGCAATGTCACTGATGGTGAAGTGCTGTTCACCGACAATTGCGCGGTCTGCCATGGCGACTTCGGCGAAGGCGTCGGGCGCTGGCCGGTGCTCGCTGGCGGCCAGGACACGCTGACGGATTCCCGTCCGGTCAAGACGATCGGTTCCTACTGGCCCTATCTCTCGACGGTCTATGATTATGTACGCCGCGCCATGCCCTTCGGGAACGCGCGCTCGCTGTCGGATGATGACGTCTATGCGATCACGGCCTATCTCCTCTATCTGAACGATGTGGTGGATGACGAGGAGTTCGAGCTCTCGAACGAGAATTTCACGGACATGCACCTGCCGAACGAGGATAACTTCATTCCGGACGATCGTTTCGAGGAGGCGCATTACGCCAACAAGGACGAGCCCTGCATGACCGATTGCAAACCCGCTCCGGTCACGATCACGATGCGGGCCCAGGTTCTGGACGTGACGCCGGATACCGATGACGATAGTGCAGGCGGGCAAATCGACTGATCGCATGACCTGACAGGCATGCGGGCCCCTCGAAAGGAGGCCGATGCCCCGCAAGGAACGAAAAAGCAAAGGCGCTCGGGCCGGCCATCGAATATGGCCGGTTCTTGCTGCGTGTCTGGCGATTTCCTCCCCGACGCTCGCCGCCGATGATTTGGACACGGCCGGCGAGCGTCTGTTTTCCCAATGCAAGTCCTGCCACGAGATCGGCGAGGGGGCCCGCCACAAGGTCGGCCCGCATCTCGACGGCATCATCGGCCGCGTCGCCGGCTCGATGGACGGCTTCAAATACTCGATCGCGATGCGCGAAGCGGGCGAAAACGGGCTCGTATGGGACCGCGATGCGCTCAATTCCTATCTGGAGAAACCGAGCGACTTCATCAGGGGAAACCGGATGTCGTTTCGCGGCATGAGCGACCGGCAGGACCGCGCCACGCTCATCGAATGGCTTTCGACCATCTCGCTCAATGTGCCGGGATCGCTCGTTGAAGACGGCGAAGCAACGGTGTCCGGTCCGGCTCGCGGTTTCGCCGATATCGTTCTCGCCATGCAGGGCGATGCCGACTACGGCGAATATCTCGCCGGGGAATGCGTGACGTGCCACCAGGCGTCGGGCCACGCCGACGGCATACCGTCGATCGTCGGCCTGCCGCGCGGCTATTTCATCACCGCGCTTTTCGAATACAAGACGAATGTGCGAACCAGCGAGGTGATGAAGCTGCGGGTCGCCAATCTGGAAAACGCGGAGATCGCCGCCCTCGCGGCCTATTTCTCTGGACTGGAACCGCAATAGCTCGACACAAAGGGAGGATTTCCATGACCGGGATAACCAGACGCCGTTTCGGCATTCTGAGCGGCGCGAGCATAACTGCGCTTGCGCTGCCGACCTATTTGCGGGCGCAGGGCAAGCCGAAGGTCGTCGTGGTCGGCGGCGGCGCCGGCGGGAGCACGGCGGCGCGGTATATCGCCAAGGATTCGGACGGTGCCATCGACGTGACGCTGATTGACGATTCCGAGCAGTTCACGACCTGTTTCTTTTCCAATCTCTATCTTGGCGGCTTTCGCGACTTTGCATCGATCACCCACTCCTATGACAAGCTGCAGTCGGATTACGGGATCACGAAGGTAACGGGCAGGGCGGTTGCCATCGATCGCGATGCGAAGACCGTGCGCATGGCGGACGGCGTGACCGTCCCCTATGACCGGCTTGTCGTCTCGCCGGGCATAGACCTGATCTGGGACTCGGTGCCCGGCTATTCCGAGGAGGCCTCGCTTGTCGCGCCGCATGCCTGGAAAGCCGGCCCGCAGACGCGGCTTCTGAAGGAAAAGCTGGACGCTATCGGGAATGGCCAGCAGATCCTCATGGTGACGCCGCCCAATCCGTATCGGTGCCCGCCGGCTCCCTACGAACGCGCCTCGATGATGGCGCATCTGCTCAAGGCGAAAGGGGTGGACGCGAAGATCATCATTCTCGATCCGAAGGAAAAGTTCTCCAAGCAGGCCCTGTTTTCCGAGGGGTGGGAAAACCACTATCCGGGGATGATCGAATGGTACGGGCCGACCGTGCATGGCGGCATCGAAAGTGTCGATCCCGACGCCGGCACCGTCGAAACGGGTCTCGATACGTTCCATGGCGATCTTCTCAACATCATTCCGGCGCAGAAGGCCGGCACAATCGCGGCCGAAGCGGGGCTGACCGACGACAGCGGTTTCTGCCCGGTCGAGGCGGATTCCATGCGCTCGGAAATCGACGACGCGATCTTCGTGATCGGGGATGCCTCCAACGCCGGCGCGATGCCGAAATCCGGCTTCGCCGCCAACAGTCAGGCCAAGGTGGCAGCCATGACCATCCGCGGCGAGTTGACGGCGTCGAAAGTGTTTCCGGCGCGCTATTCGAATTCCTGCTGGAGCCTCATCGAGGCCGATGACGCCGTGAAGGTCGGCGCGCAATATGTGCCGCAGGACGGCGAGATCGTCTCGACCCATTCCTTCATCAGTCAGACCGATGAGGCCCCGGCCCTCCGCAAGGCGACCTATGAGGAGTCGCTGGGCTGGTACAAGGGGATCACAGCCGACATGTTCGGCTGACCGGCAATCTACTCGGCCGGGGCGGCGACCGCCTGCCGATCGATCGCCACGGCCTTGGCGCCGTCCAGAACCCGGTCGGCGATCATCGCCGACAGGACCATCGAAAGCAGCGCCGCGAGCGATGTGATCGCCAGCACGCTTCCGCCGGTGAAGCCGGCGCCGATCGTGCAGCCGACCGCCAGAATACCGCCGAAGCCCATCAGGGCGCTGCCCGCGGCATAGCGCAGCCAGTGCGGCGTGCCGACTTCGCCGAATGTGCGGATGCGGAACGAACCGGCGACAACCGAGGCGGCAAGCGCTCCCAGGACGGTTCCGGCGATGAGGCCGACATCCATCGACAGGAAGGACTCGTCTCCGCCCGACGAGGCGAAATTGATCGTGTTGGCGAGCGGCCGCATGTAGGAGAGGCTGTCCGCCTGGATAGGTTCGAAGACCTGCAGGGAGAACTGGTAGGATAAATACCAGCCCGCCGTGATCACGAAACCGATGATCGCGCCCGATACGGCCTTAAGCGGCGATAGTCCGCGCCGCACCGCGACCGACAGGGCCAACAGGGCCAGCACAACACCCAGGATCAGTCCTGTCGCACTCGAGCCGGCGAGAGCGGCGAGATCGTTCGTGCCGATGGAGGAGGTCATGAGCAGGCCAGAGGCGGCGTTGCGCAGCGGGACGAGGGGGCCCTGGTAGGTCGCCCAGGCCACCGTGGCTATGATCGCAATCGAGAAGATGGCGCGCAGATTGCCCGACGAGCCGAGTACGAGAAGGCGGCTGGCGCAGCCGCGCGTCAGCACCATTCCGATGCCGAACAATACGCCGCCGATAACGGCGCCCGAGAGGCTTTGTGGCGTGCCGAAGAAGCGCGTATCCGCGAGGTCGATCCGGCCGGTTGCGACCAGCAACTGCGTTGTCAGGACGGCCGCGGCGAAGGCGATCAGCCAGAGCGGAAGCATGCTTCCCGACTTGCCGCGAGAAACTTCCAACGCTGCGGAGCGGGTGCAAAAGCCCGTGCGCTCGGCGAAAACGCCGAAGAGAAGTCCGAGCACCAGGCCGATAACGGCGAATGTGGCCGGTTCACCGATTGCGTCGATGAGCGGAACGAAGTTCATGTGTGCCTCCTGACAATCCACCCTCACTACAGGGCGGAAGGCAGGAAGGCGTGGCAGCGGACTTCAAAGATTCGCCGATGGGAGAAAAATCGACCTGCTTCGGCGCTGTCCGGTAAAATCCTGTTCCGCCGATGCGGTCGGATATCAGGCGGCAGCAGTGTTGTTGTTGTTTGCCGCGCTGGTGAGTGCACGGACCGCCTGGTGCTGGCTGAGGAACACCTTGCCGTTCAGGTGGTTGAAGAAATCGCAGCGCTTGAGGCGGTCCATGACCGGCCCCTTGACCTCGCTCAGATGGAACTGGACGCCGAGTTCCTTCAGCCGGTCGTTGATCGCTTCCAGCGATTCCAGCGCGCTCATGTCGATCTCGTTGACGGCCGGGCACATCAGGATGACGTGTTTCAGTTTCGGCCGCTGGGCGACCATGTCGTAGATACGGTCCTCCAGATAGCGCGCGTTGGCGAAATAGAGGCTTTCGTCGACGCGCAGTGTCAGGATCGTATCCTGGGTGATGACGTCATGGCGCAGGACGTTGCGATAATGCTCGGTGCCGGGAACCTGTCCGACGACGGCCATGTGCGGCCTGGACGAGCGATAGAGATGAATCAGGACGGACAGGGCGACGCCCATCGTCACGCCGATCTCCACGCCGATCCCGAGCGTTGCGAGGATCGTGATCGAAACGGCCGCGAAATCGGCCCGCGAATAGATCCATGTCTTTCTGAGTATCGAGAAGTCGACCAGCGACAGGACGGCGACGATGATCGTCGCGGCGAGCGTCGCCTGCGGCAAGAAATAGAGGAGGGGTGTCAGGAACAGCGAGGCCATCAGCAGACCCATCGCCGTGAAGGCGCCGGCGGCGGGCGTTTCGGCGCCGGCGTCGTAATTGACGACCGAGCGCGAGAAGCCGCCGGTAACCGGATAGCCGCCGGTAAAGGCACCGCCGAGATTGGCCATGCCGAGGCCGATCAGTTCCTGGTCCGGATCGATGCGCTGGCGCTTCTTGGCGGCCAGCGTCTGCGCGACCGAGACGGATTCCACGAAGCCGATGATGGAGATCAGGATCGCCGAGCCGACCAGCCCGGTCCAGATATCGGCAGAAAAGGATGGAGCGGTCAGCGGCGGAAGACCTTGCGGGATCTCGCCGACCGTGCGGACGCCAAACGTGTCGAGCGAAAAGAGCCAGGAGACGAGGGTGGTGATCGCGACGACGGCGACGGGGCCGGATTTCGCGGCGGTGTCTGCGAGCCGGGCGTTCATCCCGCGCGCCAACAGCAGCGGTTTCAGCCCCTTGCGCACCCAGAAGAGCGTGCCGGTGGCAAAGACGCCGATCGCGATCGTGATCCAGTTGACGCTACCGAGATTGCGGAAAAGCGACAGCACCAGTTCGAGCAGGTTGTGGCCGCTCGCCGATATGCCGAGAATATGTTTGAGCTGGCTGGCGGCGATGATGATGCCGGAGGCGGTGATGAAGCCCGCGATCACCGGATGCGACAGGAAATTGGCAAGGAAGCCGAGCCGGAAGATTCCGAGGCCGAGCAGGAACAGGCCGGACAGGAAGGCGAGCGTTAGCGCCGCGATGATGTATTCCGGCGTCCCTTGCGCTGCGACGCTGCCGGCGGCCGTCGCCGTCATCAGCGAGACCACGGCCACCGGGCCAACGGCAAGCGCCCGGCTGGTGCCGAAAATGGCGTAGAGCACGATCGGCAGGATCGAGGCGTAGATGCCCATCTGGGCGGGCAGGCCGGCAAGCAGAGCATAGGCCAGCGATTGCGGGATCAGCATGATCGTGACGATCACGGCAGCCAACGCATCGTTGGCGAACGTGCCGCGATCGTAGCTGCGGCCCCAATCGAGAATGGGTATCCGGCGCGTAATCGCTGGCGGAAGCTTGACGTTCATCGGAGTTCTAGCCGGGCAGGCTGTCCAGGAGATTGGCCATGTCGTAGCCGGCGCGGGCGGCGGCTTCGCGCAGTTCGCCTTTCGGCTTGCCGTTAAGCACGCCGGCTATGGTCCAGAGCATCGTGCAGCGCGTTCCCGTTCGGCAGTAGGCGAAGGCCGGGCCGTCGCTTTTATCGACTGCGTCGCCAAAGCGGCGCGCATCCTCGACACTCATCGTCGCGGACGTGACCGGCTGGAAAATCGTTTCCATCCCGGCGGCGCGGGCGGCGGCGGCGATTTCCTCGAATTCCGGCTGGGTGACATCCTCGCCGTCCGGGCGATTGCAGATCAGCGTGCGGAAGCCGCGCCGGGCGATCTCCGCGATGTCGGCCGGCGCGATCTGCGCGCTGACCGCGACCTTGTCGTCCAGTTGCTTGATGTCCATGGTTCCGCTCCGTTGCTCAAAGTCCGTTGACCGGGACCTTTAGCATCGGACGGCCGTCCTTGTCGGTCGGAATCGCGCCGGCGCGCATATTCACCTGGAGCGAGGGGATGATCAGCTTCGGCATGTCGAGCGTTGCGTCGCGCTCGGTACGCATCTTCACGAACTCTTCCTTGGTCTTGCGGGCGCCGACATGGATATTGTGGGCCTTTTCCTCGCCGACCGTCGTCTCCCAGCTGATGTCGCGGCCGTTTGGGCCGTAGTCATGGCACATGAACAGGCGCGTTTCGTCGGGCAGGGCGAGAACCTTCTGGATGGAATCGTAGAGCGTCGCCGCGTCGCCGCCGGGGAAGTCGGCACGGGCCGAACCGCCGTCGGGCATGAACAGCGTGTCGCCGACAAAGGCGGCGTTGCCGAAAACATGCGTCATGCAGGCCGGCGTATGGCCCGGCGTATAGATCGCGAACCCCTCCAGGTTGCCGACCTTGTAGGTGTCGCCGTCCTGGAAAAGGGCATCGAACTGCGAGCCGTCGCGCTGGAATTCGGTTCCCTCATTGAAGATTTTCCCGAACGTGTCCTGAACGACCATGATCTTGTCGCCGATGCCGATCTTGCCGCCGATCTTCTGCTGGATGTACGGCGCCGCCGACAAGTGGTCGGCATGGACATGCGTCTCGATGATCCACTCGAGCTTCAGGTCGTTCGACGTTATGTAATTGATGATCTCGTCTGCGTGGTCATAGGTGATCCGCCCGGCCGCGTAATCGATATCCATAACGGAATCGACCACCGCGCAGGCATTGCTGTCGGGATCCTTGACGATATAGCTGATCGTGTTGGTTGCCGGGTCGAAGAATGCCTTGACCTCGGGCTTTACGTCCAGGTTGACGGGATAGTTCGACATGTCGGTCTCCTTGTCGTCCGCGAATTCGATTGGGTTCACTTCGCAGCCGTCGCGCGACTGCGGCGGTGGGCTCGAACCTTGACGGGAACGCGTTCGTTTTTGCGCTGATGGAGCCGCGCGAGACGGAGCGCGGCAATGCCTGTCAATCCGGCTCCAAACAGAGCCGCAATCTGGACAAATCCGGTTTCTATCGACATCGGGGCTTCCTCCATCCGGTTCATTGCAGCTCGCCGGCAAGACGATTTCGCTGCGGTGGCTTGCGATTTGGCTCTCCCTCACATATATTTGCGATTACAAATATGCAAGGGCACGAATATTAAATGGACGTGACATCCCTGGAAGACAAGATCGGCGACGCTTCCAAGCTGCTGGAGATGATGGCGCATCACCAGCGGCTGAAGATTTTGTGTCTGCTGACGGAAGGCGAACGCAGCGTGTGCAGCCTAGCCGACGATACCGGCCTGACCCAGCCCGCGATCTCGCACCATCTGAAAAAACTTCGTGACGCCGATCTGGTGAAGACGCGTCGCGATGCGCAGACGATCTACTATTCGCTGAAAGGGCAGGAGGTCGAATCCGTCCTGCGGACCCTGAACGGCATCTATTGCAGCTGACGATGATTTTCGGCTTCGTCGGGCGTTCCTGATCGAGGTGTTGCGGCTCCGGCCCTCTGTCGGTAGGCAGTGGTGCAAAGGGAGGCCCGGCCAATGCAGTTCGCCTATCTCAACGATGTCGCCATTCATTACCAGACCATCGGCGCGCCTGCCGGCAAGCCGACCATCGTGTTCGCGAATTCGCTCGGCACCGATTTTCGCATCTGGCGCGATGTGATCGTGCGGCTGGCGGGCGATTTCGCCATCGTGACCTATGACAAGCGTGGTCATGGCCTCAGCGATATCGGCGAAGCTCCCTATTCGATGGATGACCATGTCTCCGATCTCGAGGCGCTGCTTGATCATCTCCAGCTTCGCGATGCGATCATCTGCGGATTGTCCGTCGGCGGTATGATCGCGCAGGGGCTCTATGCGCGACGCAAGGATCTCGTTCGGGCTCTTATCCTCTGCGACACGGCGCCGAAGATCGGCGACGAGGATGGCTGGAACGGCCGCATCAAGACTGTCGCCGAGAGCGGAATTGACGCGCTTGCCGACGGGGTTCTGGAAAGATGGTTCACACCGTCGTTTCGCAGCGCCGGCAATGGGGAGTTTGCCGGCTATCGCAACATGCTGACGCGGACGCCGCCCGAAGGCTATACGGGTACCTGCGCGGCATTGCGCGATACCGACTACACCCGCGAAGCCGGGCTGATCGGCGTGCCTACCATTTGTGTCGTCGGAGACCAGGACGGGTCGACCCCGCCCGATCTCGTCCTTGCCATGGCGAAGGCGATCCCGGGCGCCAATTACGAAGTCATCTCGGACGCCGGCCATTTGCCGTGCGTGGAGCAGCCGGAAACGCTGGTCGCCGTCATGCGGGCGTTCATTGCCACTCTGTGAGCGGTCAGCGCACCTCGTAGGACCATTCTTCCGCCGTTCGCCGCAGGCAATCGATCAGGATCGCGGCGGACGGCGTGAGCAGGCCTTTCTTGCGGCGATAGATCCGGAAGGTGCGACGCCATTCCAGCTCGGGAACCGGCACGCGGGCGATCTCGCCGCGCTCCATGTCGTCACGCATCAGGGGCAGGGGCATCCAGCACAGAAGACCGTCGGTCATGACTGCGGACTTGACGACCTGAACCGAGCGCGAGACGACCTTCGGGGCTAGCGGCTCGATCGCCTGGCCGTGGAAGCGCCTTTGCCATTCGCGCACCGTGGGCGTGCCGTAAGGCGGCAATATCCAGTCCTGTTCGGCGGCGTCGGCAAGGGAAACGGTCTTCTTTTCGAGGACGGGGTGATCTGGGCGACAGAAGACAGCGACCAAATCATGCATGGCTTCGGGCGTCGCCAGCGTGATCTCGTCATCGACATAGGGTTCCGGCGAGATGGCGATATCGATGTTGCCGCCCTTGAGAGCCTCGAGAACGCGGTCCTCTAGGTCCTCGACGACCTGAAACTGGACTTCGGGATGATCGGCGCGCATTGCGGTGACGGCGGCCATGATGTAGCCGCCGACGACGCTGCCGACGCCGCCGATCC
>Ga0207814_100496_pt1 | contig 20736 bp, 20 predicted proteins | sample TtaePargueraPR_7_FD_187755 | JGI IMG/M metagenome (GOLD analysis project Ga0207814, IMG submission 187755) | Aerobic enrichment media microbial communities from Bioluminiscent Bay, La Parguera, Puerto Rico - Tt and P1 (2) (SPAdes) | ecosystem: Environmental > Aquatic > Marine > Unclassified ... | reverse complement strand
AACTCGTTGCGCAGGATGGTGAAAAGCCATGCTCTAAGATTGGTGCCGGGCTGGAAGGAAGCCTGCTTGTCCCATGCGCGCACCAGCGTCTCCTGGACAAGGTCATCCGCCTTGTCCGCCGTACCGCACAGCGATATCGCAAAGGCGCGCAAATTCGGGATTGCGGCAAGCAGGCCGTCCTTGAAAGGGACCGTCTCATTCATCGTCGCTATCCTTCGCCGGCTTCTTTTCCGCGGATTCGAGCCGGTTCAACAGATCGACGAAACGATCCGGAACGGGTTCGCTCAGCACTTCATCGAATTGAGCACGAAGCTTCTTTCCGATCTGCGATGCTGTCAGATCATCGAGTTTCGGCGGTTTTCTATCGCTTTCCGACACTGGATAACTTGCCTGATTTTGTGTTGCAGTCATGAACCTCTAACCTCACAATCTAGCCCACAACGCGCCACGTTGAAAATGGTTGCGAAAAAATCGGAACTTTTCTTTCAGGCTCGCGTTCCTAAATCAGCCAAGTGATAGCCAGGAGGGTTTATATGTCACTCGCAGTCGAACTTTCGGGGCAAATTCCGTACTTGCGCCGCTATGCGCGGTCGGTCATGGGGTCGCAGACCAGCGCCGACAATTATGTCGCCGCGCTTCTTGAAGCTCTCATCTCGGACCCGTCATCATTGCCCGGCGAACGCGGAACCCGTACGGGACTTTATCGGATGTTCGTCTCCTTGTGGTCGTCGATCGATATCAATCTGCGGGATTCCCAGGCCGCCGGCATCGAGATAAGCGCGACGCGCACCTTGCAGGCGATTTCGCCGCTTCCGCGCCAGGCCTTTCTTCTGGTTTTCGTCGAAGGATTCTCGCGTGAGGAAGCGGCCTACATTCTCAATGTGGACGAAGACGAACTCACGAAGCTGATCGACCAGGCGCATAGCGACATCGCCGCGCAGGTAGCGACCAAGGTGCTGATCATCGAGGATGAGCCTCTTATCGCCATGGACATCCAGTCGATGGTCGAGGATCTCGGCCATACGGTGACAGGCATCGCGCGCACACATTCCGAAGCAATGAAAATGGTTGCTGCCGACCGGCCGGGGATCGTCCTGGCCGACATCCAGCTTGCTGACGGAAGCTCAGGTTTGGACGCCGTGAACGAGATTCTTCGCGAAATGTCGCTTCCGGTGATCTTCATTACAGCATTCCCGGAGCGGCTGTTGACCGGTGAACGTCCGGAACCCGCATTCCTGGTGACCAAGCCGTTTGAACCGGCTGCGGTTTCGGCGCTGATCAGCCAGGCGCTGTTCTTCCGGGAGGACGTGAGAAACGCGGCTTAAAAAAGCCGCGCGCAGAGGAACCGGGGGAGCGCATGGACGTTATTGATTTGTGTAGCAACAAGGAGATACGTCATGCTTGGATGGGCACTTACTTTTCTCGTTGTCGCGCTGATCGCGGCATTTCTTGGCTTCGGCGGCATCGCCGGAGCGTCTGCGGGTATCGCGCAGATTCTCTTCTTCATCTTCCTGATCCTGTTCGTGGTCAGCCTCGCCGCACGGATATTCAGGAGAGTTTAAATAGACATGCGGGCGTGTCCGGAGGGATACGCCCGCCCAACTTTGTGGCGTAGGGTACATGCCCAATCGGGACATGATTTTGAAGTCGCTGGTCGGGACACCGGTGACGATTTTTTTTCAGGATCTGGACGGAAATTTTCGTTGGTTCGTCAATCCCCAGTCGATCTGGGCAACAAGCGACAGGGCCGGCGAAAACGAGAGCGTTCTGTATCCTGAAAACGAGCTCGCCAAGCTCGCCAACGCGAAATCCGAGTCAGCGAAATCCGGCGAGCCGAGTACCGTCGACGTCACCGCGGTGACGAGTGACGAGACGGGCCGCTCGAAAGAATGGAATCTCCATCTCACCCTCAACAGGACCCGCGATAAGGAAAACGACGTCGAGGGTTACATTTGCTCCTGCATCGATGTGACGGAGCAAAAACAGCGCGAACGCACGCTGAAGAATCTGCTGCGTGAGGTTTCCCACCGTTCCAAGAACATGCTTGCCATGGTGCTGAGCCTTTCGGCCCAGACAGCTCGTGTCGCACCGACCAAGAACGAATATATCCGCCGTTTTACCGGGCGGCTGCAATCGCTCGCAAAATCCCAGGATGTCATCACCGACAGCAATTGGCGCGGTTCCAGCATCTATGATCTGGTACAGCGGCAAGTGCGCGACGTGGTGCCCCTGGCCGACGGACAGATCCTGTTCGAGGGAGACAATCTCGAACTCGGTCCCAACGGAACGTTGCATGTCGGGCTGGCCCTGCACGAACTGGTGACGAATGCCCTGGTCCATGGCGCTTTGACGTTGGCGAACGGCAAGATCGTCATTTCCTGCCAGCGTGGATCGGCGCCGGATAGCGGCGCCATTCTCACCTGGATTGAAACGCCGCGCGTCCAGTCCGCGGTCAACCGTCCGAAGAGCTTTGGACGCACCATGCTCGAACGGATCGTGCCCGCCGCCGTCAACGGCCAGGGCGTGTTGAAGATCACCGATGATGCCGTGATCTACACGCTGTCCATCGGGAAAACGGAAATCGTCTGAATTCACCCGCACAAAATAAGAGAGAACCGGTGGGGGAAACCGGTTCTCTCTGAAGACGGCGCGTGCGGGGGTAGGAGGGGAAGTGCGCCGCTATTTTCAATCTCGGTTCGTCGAGTTGCACAGACAGAACGTATTGCGACGCGATCGGTTCCCTTCCGCCTGAAAAAAATTCAGTGATTTCGCAGAGCGGATATCAGTTCGCTCTTGTCCATCTTCGAACGTCCTTCGATCCCGATATCGGACGCCTGTTCATAGAGCGCATCCTTGGTCCACTCTTCGTAAGGCGCGGCCTTTCCGCCCTTGCGTGACGGCTTGTCGCCGCGCGCCTTGGCATTCGCGATACGGGCCGCCTTCTCCTTCGATGCCCCGTCTTCGCGCAACGCTTCATAAACCTCATCGTTCTTGACGCTTGGCCTCTTGTCCTTCGGCATTGTTCGCTCCTTATCTCGGTTTAAGAGATCAACGCAAAAGCGGCGGCCTGGTTCGACTGGAGGAACGCAACGTGCGCTGGTACGTTGGAAATCCATCGATCAATCGAGCGGTTGCCTGTATTTGAAACCCATTTTCAGTCGTCAATTCCTTTCCCTGCGCGGACTGATCACCGTCCCCGGCGCCATCGCATTGGCGATCTGGCTGTCGGCCTTTCCGCTCTTGTGGGCCGATCAGGCGTTCCGGGCGTCGATGGTTACCTGGTTCGGCATCGCCGCCGAGATGACGCCGGACACGGCGCGAAGCCTGCTGTCGACGATCGCGGCGGCCGCCATCACCACGCTCAGCCTTGTTTATTCGCTGGTGCTGATTGTTTTCACGCTTGCCGCCGGCAACATCGCGCCGCGGCTCCTCAAGCGATTCACCAGCGACAGGGTCAACCAGGTAACGGCCGGCCTGCTCGGCGGAACCTTTCTCTTTGCCCTGTCCGTCCTCTATCGCACCGGTCCGGATTTCGTTCCGCCGCTTTCGATCGCTGGCGCGGCGCTGCTGGCGGTCGTCTCCGTTCTGCAACTGATCTATTTCGTCCACGCCGTGTCGCGCAGCGTCACGATCGACGAGGAAATCGCCGCGATTTCCGACCGTTTGGAAAAGCGTATTGCGGGGATGGTGCGCGACGAGGAGGAACAGGCGTCCGAGCGGTCAACGCCGTCCGACTATCCCCAGTCGATTGAAGCGTCGAGTTCCGGCTATCTGAACGCGGTCGACGAAAAGGCGCTCCTGGCGCTTGCCGTCGAGAAGGACCTGACGATCCGCCTGCGCTTCAAGCCCGGTGACTTCATCCTGGAAACCCAGCCGGTTGCTTACGTGTCGCGGAGGCAGGAGAACGGATCCGACCTCCTAGAGGACCGCCTGCGCGATTGCCTGCTCATTCTGCCGTCTCGCGACGCGGTCGACGATATCGAATATTCGATCAACCTGCTGATCGAGATTGCGCTGCGGGCGCTTTCCCCCGGCGTAAACGACACCTTCACGGCGATCGCCTCGCTCGACCGGCTGACAGCGGCGCTGTCCGCGGCGGTTCGAATGGGCCTGCGCGGGCGCGACCTGACCGATCGCGAGGGCACGCTTCGCATCGAGATGCCCGGCCTGAGCCTCGAAGACATGCTCGATACGGCCTTCCATCCGCTGCGCAGGGCCGCCGCCGGCAACATGCTGATGATGGAACATATCGCGCGTGCGCTGGCCCGGTTGAGGGAAATCGGGAACCCCAAGGCGCGCAAGCTCATTTCATCCCATGCGAGGCTGCTGCTCGATAGTGCGAAAGCCGCCGGGCCGCTTGATCCTGACTATGAGGATCTGAAGCGGCTGATGCCGTTCCTCGAACAGGGAGAATGACAATGCCAGAAGAAAGCAACGCCAATATCGATTTACAGAACCGCAAGATCGAGCAGGAAGCGCGCGACGATAGCGACCTCGAAACGTTGGTGCCTCCGACCTCTCCACTCGGCGGGATGACGACCTGGTGGCGTGCCGGAGCAGCCCTCGTCGGCCTCGTGGTGATCGTCTTGATTATCGCCCAAGCACTCTGAACACATGAAAAAGGCCGCCCGATGGGCGGCCTTTTCTTTACTGTGATCAACCCTTACAGGGAGTCCAGCCATTCATTGACAGCCTCGCGGGCTTCTTCCTTCGACTTGCCGTAGCGATACTGGATCTTGCCGGCGAGTTCCTCGCGATTGCCGTCGACTTGGGCGAGGTCGTCATCCGTGAGCTTGCCCCAGGACTGCTGCGCCTTGCCCTTGTATTCGGTCCATTTGCCTTCGATCTGGTCCCAATTCATTTCAAGTCTCCTTCCACTGGTTTGCGGGGGTAAAATCCGGCGGTTTTTGTTCCGCCGGAATTGAATTCACTGCGCAACCGAGCGCAGTTCGAGTTCGCTGACAGCGAGCGCGAAGTTCAGGCCGGTCTGGCCGCTGACACTCACCGGCTGCAGCGAAATGGTCTTGTCGGAGCCGCCAACCAGCGCATTGGCGCCCAGCCCGGCACCGGCGGTTGCCTCCGCCGATACGCCGTAATAGTCGCCGGCCAGTGCGCCCGGGATCACGTCATCGACGGTCGGGGCGAAAACGGCCCATTTCATGTAGCTCACCTCGGTTTCGCCGATATCGATCCCGTATTTCGTGATTGCGCCGAAATAGGTCTCAGTCGGACCTTCGGCAGGCGTGTAGGTGCAGCTCACATCTTTGGTCGAACCGAAGACGAAGCCCTTGCCACCCTCGACGATGCAATCGAGGATGCCGGCCTCGGCCTTGCCGACGGTTTCGGGTTCAGCCGTGTTTTCCTGCGCAACGCTGTTGTCCTGCGCGAGAGCCGTGCCGCTCGTCAGGGCGGCAGCCAGTGCGAGAGTGCCAGCAGCTGCAGTCTTTGCGAATCTCATCGTGATCTCCTTCGCATGCTTTTTTCTGGTCGAAACGCGGCAAAGCAGGAGCATTTCCCGATAGCTGCGCCTCGGGATCGCCATGCAATGCTGTCGTGCTCGACTTATTGTTTTGATCGCGCCACGCGGCACGCTCGCGACATCAACGCCGGGAGATACTTTCGGTTCCTGCCAATTATTGCCCGTCAGTCGGAGAATGATGCCCGCGTCAGGCGATGCGGCGGCTGTCTACGCGAAGCTGTCGGCGAATTGGATGCGCAACAGGTTCTTTTGCACCTTGCCCATCGTGTTACGCGGCAACGCGTCGACGAAGACGATTTTCTTCGGCCGCTTGTAGGCGGCGAGCCGCTCGCCAAGAGCCTTTATCATGGCCTGATCGCTCAGGCTCGCGCCGTCTTTGGGCACCACGGCGGCGACGATGCCCTCACCGAAATCCGGATGCGCCACGCCGAAGACAGCGCTTTCCAGGACATCCTCCATCGCGTCGATCTCCATCTCGACCTCTTTCGGGTAAACATTGTAGCCACCCGTGATGATCAGGTCCTTGTCCCGTCCGACGATGTGGACATAGCCGTCGGTATCCACCTTGCCGAGATCGCCGGTGATGAAGAAACCGTCCTCGCGAAATTCGGCTGCGGTCTTTTCCGGCATGCGCCAATAGCCGGAAAAGACGTTCGGCCCGCGCACCTCGATCATCCCGATCTCCTCGGCGTCGAGACGTGCGCCGGTCTCTGGATCGACGACCCTGAGATCCACGCCCGGCAGCGGAAATCCGACCGTTCCCGCGACCCGCCGCCCATCATAGTGGTTCGAGGTGTTCATGTTGGTTTCGGTCATGCCGTAGCGTTCGAGGATCGCGTGGCCTGTCCGGTCCTGCCATTCGCGGTGCGTCTCGGTGAGAAGCGGCGCGGAGCCGGAAACGAACAGGCGCATATTGGCGGTCGCCTCCCGGGTCAGCCCCGGCTGCTGCAACAGCCTTGTATAGAAGGTCGGTACGCCCATTAATGCCGTCGCCTCGGGCATCGCCGCAAGCACATTGGCCGGATCGAACTTCGGTTGGAAAATCATCGAGGCACGCGACGCCAGCACGACATTAGTAGCGACGAAGAGACCGTGCGTATGGAAGATCGGCAAGGCATGGATCAGCATGTCTTCAGATGTGAAGCGCCAAGCGTCCACCAGCGTCAGCGCGTTCGACAGCAGATTGTCATGGCTCAGCATCGCGCCCTTCGAGCGACCTGTCGTGCCGGAAGTGTAGAGGATCGCGGCGATGTCGGAGCCGCCGCGCGACGACGTCTCGGCAAGCGGGCTTGCCACTGTCGCTGCATCTTCAAGCGTGCCCTTGCCTTGCGGATCGAGGGTCAGGATCGCAGCGCCGCCCGCCTTCGCGACAGGTTCTAGGGCATCGCATTTCGCCGGATCGCAAACGAAGATGACCGGCTCGGCGTCGCCGAGGAAATACTCGATCTCCGCGGGCGTGTAAGCGACGTTGAGCGGCAGATAGATGCCTCCAGCGCGGACGACCGCGAGATAGAGCGCCAGCGCCGTCGCTGATTTGTCCGCCTGCACCGCGACACGGTCTCCGGGCTTCAACCCGGCCTCGACCAGTGCACCGCCGAGGCGTGCGCAATGTTCTGCAAAGTCCCGATAGCTGATCGCGCCGACCGTTTCGTCTCGCATCAGAAGACGCTCTTCCGCGCCGGCCTCGCCAAGCAGCGCGTCATACAGATTGCCAGCCATCAGATTTCCTCCCGCGATCCTGTCCGGATCACGCCTGCATACAGCGGCCGGTCGACCGCTTGCAAGAACGTGCAGGCTGTCGCCGAACTAGCCGGCGGCAGCCCGCGCGGTGCTCTTCAGATATTCGATGATGCCGGAGAAATCCTTGCCTGCGCCGCCTTCCTCCAGGAAAGTCTCGTAGAGCCGCATCGCATGCGCGCCCATCGGCGTCGCCTGTCCGGCTTCCTCGGCCGCCTGTTGCGACAGGCCGAGATCCTTCAGCATCAGTTCGGCCGCGAAGCCCGGCTTGTAGCCATGATCCGCCGGGCTTTCCGGGCCTATGCCCGGCACCGGACAATATTTGTTTACCGACCAGCAGAAGCCGGAGGATGTCGAAATGACGTCGTACGCCGCCTCGGCCGAGAGGCCGATCTTCTCGGCCAGCGCGAAGGCCTCGCAGGCGCCGATCATCGAGATCGCCAGCAGCATGTTGTTGCAGATCTTCGCCGACTGGCCGGACCCGCCCTCACCGCAATGAACCAGCCTGCCGCCCATGATGTCGAGAAACGGCGAAGCCTTGTCGAAGGCGTCTTTCGAACCGCCGACCATGAAGGTCAGCGTACCCGCGACCGCACCCGACGTACCGCCCGAAACCGGCGCGTCGAGTGGCAAAAGTCCCGCGGCCTCGGCCATACCATGCGCCTGCTTCGCGCTCGCGACATCGATGGTCGAGCAATCGATGATGACCGTACCTTTCCCGGCCGCCGGAACGAACTCCTCGAAGACCTTCAAAACGATCGGCCCGTTCGGCAGCATCGTCACGATGATCTCGGCATCCGCGACCGCCTCCTTGGCGCTTGCCGCCGGGATCATGCCCTCTGCTTTCGCCTTTTCCAGCGCCGCGGCGACCGTGTCGAAAGCATGGACCTCATGGCCGGCCTTCTTCAGATTGATGGCCATCGGCAGGCCCATATTGCCAAGCCCGATAAATGCGATTCTGCTCATTCGGTCTCCTCCCGTCCAAGCTTCAATTCGTCAGCCCCGAGCGGCGCCAGCATCGCCTCGATCTGCGCCGGATCGAGATCCTCCAGACGCGCTACCTTCCATTGCGGATTGCGGTCCTTGTCGATGATTTGCGCACGCACGCCCTCGACGAAGTCGCCCTCCGACATCGACCGCCAGGTGAAGCGGTATTCCAGCGCCAGCGCGTCGTCGATCCTGTCCAACTCTCTGACCCGCCGAACGAGATCGAACGAACAGCCAACGGAAAGCGGACAAGCCTTGCGGATCATCCCTGCCGCCCTTTGCGAGAAGTCGGAGCCATCCGCTTCCAGGGATTTCAGGCAATCGAGAGCCGTTGCGCCCGAAAAATGCCGGTCGATCAGAGCCAGATGCGGCGTTAGCGTCCCGTCGCCCGCCGGTCGTACGAAGCCGGAAATCGCTTCCGGGTCGGCCGTTTCTTCCAGCCGCTCTTTGAGCGCGCCGAGATTATCCGACGCGACCGCCATATCGGCAAATCCTGTATGGATGGCATCGGCCGCATTCATGCGCCAGCCGGTCATCGCCAGGAACTCGCCAAGATACCCCGGCGCCTTCGCCAGATGCAGCGAACAGCCGACATCCGGGATCAGCCCGATCGCACATTCAGGCATCGCGATCATCGAGCGCTCGGTAACGATCCGGTGCGAGCCATGCACGGAAATGCCCGCGCCGCCGCCCATGACGATCCCGTCCATCACCGCGACATAGGGGAGGGCACAATCGGCAATGGCCGCATTCATCCGGTATTCGTCCGCCCAGAACTTGCGGCCATAGGCGTAATCCCCGCGGTTGCCCGTGGCATACATCTCGGCGATATCGCCACCGGCGCAGAAAGCCTTTTCTCCTTCGGCGTCGATCAGGATCAGATCGATCGCGCCGCCCGCCTGCCAGTCATCAACGGCCGTCTCGATCGCCATGGCCATGTCATAGGTCAGCGCGTTGAGCGCCTTGGGGCGCGTCAGCGTGATCCGGCCCGTTCGCCCGACTTTGCGGATTTGGATATCGGCCAACTCGCCCAACCTAGCGCTCCGCCAACAGGTGCCGGGCAACGATCACCCGCATGATCTCGTTGGTGCCTTCCAGGATCTGGTGGACGCGCAGATCGCGCACGATCTTCTCCAGCCCGAAATCGACGAGATAGCCATAACCGCCATGGATCTGCAGCGCCTCGTTGGCAGCCTTGAAGGCGACGTCGGTGACGAAGCGCTTGGCCATGGCGCAGAATTTCGTTGCGTCCCTTGTGCCCGCATCGAGTTTGGACGCTGCATGATAGAGAAAGACCCGCGCCGCCTGGAGTTCTGTCTCCATGTCGGCGAGCTTGAACTGCAGCGACTGGAGGTCTGCGATCGGCTTGCCGAAAGCCTTGCGTTCGCGCGCATAGCCGAGCGCCTTGTCGAGCGCCGCCTGGGCCGCGCCGAGCGCGCTTGCCGCGATGTTGAGACGTCCGCCGTCGAGGCCCGCCATGGCATAGCGGAAGCCCTTGCCTTCCTCGCCGAGCAGGTGATCGGCAGGCACCTTGCAATCGTCGAACTGGACCTGCGCAGTCGGATGCGCCTTCCACCCCATCTTGCGCTCGTTTGCCCCGAAGGAGAGGCCGGGTGTACCGTTCTCGACCAGAATCGCCGAGACGCCACCCGCTCCTTCGCCGCCGGTGCGAACCATAGCAAGATATAGATCGGAAAATCCGCCGCCCGAAATGAAGGACTTCGTGCCGTTCAGTTTCCAGCCATTACCGTCAAGCTCCGCGCGCGTCTTAAGCGAAGCAGCGTCGGAACCGGCATCCGGTTCGGTCAGGCAATAGGCGGCGATCAGTTCCATCGAACAGAGCTTCGGCAACCAGGTCTGGCGCTGCTCCTCGGTACCGAACCGGTCGATCATCCAGGCCGCCATGTTGTGGATCGAGATGAACGAGCCGATTGACGGGCAGCCATGCGCCAGCGCCTCGAAAACGATGACCGCATCGAGACGCCCGAGACCGGACCCGCCGACATCCTCGCGCACATAGATGCCCCCGAGGCCCAGTTCGCCGACAGACCGGACGACATCGGCGGGGAACTGGGCCGTTTCATCCCATTCGATCGCGTTCGGCGCCAATTTGTCGTCGGCGAAACTGCGCGCCATCTCCTGGATCGCGAGTTGCTCTTCGGTCAGACCGAAATCCATTGCCTTCTCCTCCGGCGCGTCAGTTCATCGTCGGAATGACGAACTCCGCGCCGTCCTTGATACCCGAGGGCCAGCGCGAGGTGATCGTCTTGGTCCGGGTGTAGAAGCGGAAGGCGTCGGGCCCGTGCTGGTTGAGATCGCCGAAACCGGACCGTTTCCAGCCGCCGAATGTATAATAGGCGAGCGGCACCGGGATCGGCACGTTGACGCCGACCATGCCGATATTGATGCGGGCCGCAAAGTCCCGCGCGGCGTCACCGTCCCGCGTGAAGATGGCGACCCCGTTGCCGTATTCGTGGCTCATGGCGAGATCGAGCCCTTCATCGTAGGTCTTGGCGCGCACCACCGACAGGACCGGCCCGAAGATCTCTTCCCTGTAGATCGACATGTCCTTCGTGACATGGTCGAACAGGCAGCCGCCGATGAAGAAGCCGTTTTCGTAGCCTTGCATGGAGAAATCGCGCCCGTCGACGACCAGTTCCGCGCCCTCCTCGATGCCCTTGTCGACATAGCCCTTCACCCGCGCATAGGCGTCTTTTGTCACCAGCGGCCCGAAATCGGCGTCGTTGCCGGCAGTGTAGGGCGCGATCTTCAGGTTCTCGACGCGTGGCGTGAGCTTCTCCATCAGCCGGTCGGCGGTGCCCTCGCCAATCGGCACCGCGACCGAGACCGCCATGCATCGCTCGCCCGCTGCGCCGTAGCCGGCACCGACCAACGCGTCGACCGCCTGGTCCATGTCGGCGTCGGGCATGATCAGCATATGGTTCTTGGCACCGCCGAAACATTGCACGCGCTTGCCGGCCGCGCAGCCGCGCGAATAGACATATTCGGCAATCGCCGTGGAGCCGACGAAGCCGACTGCCATGATGTCCGGATGGTCGAGAATGCCGTCGACGGCTTCCTTGTCGCCGTTGACGACATTGAGGATGCCCGCCGGCAGACCGGCTTCAAGCATCAATTCCGCAAGCATGATCGGCACCGACGGATCGCGCTCCGACGGCTTGAGGATGAAGGCGTTGCCGCAGGCGATCGCCGGGCAGAATTTCCACATCGGGATCATCGCGGGGAAATTGAACGGCGTGATTCCGGCGACCACGCCGAGCGGCTGGCGCACGGAATGGATGTCGATGCCCGGGCCGGCCCCCTCGGTGAACTCTCCCTTCAGCAGATGCGGCGCGCCGATGCAGAATTCTGCGACCTCGAGCCCGCGGATCACGTCGCCTTTCGCGTCCGGCAGCGTCTTTCCGTGTTCGCGGGACAGCGCCTCGGCAAGCTTGTCCATATCGCGGTTCAACAGGTCGACAAATTTCATCATCACGCGGGCGCGGCGCTGCGGATTGGTCGCCGCCCAGGCCGGCTGTGCGGCCTTGGCGTTCTCGATCGCCGCGTTCAGTTCCTCCGCGCTGGCAAGCGCAACCCTCGCCTCGACCTCGCCCGTCGCCGGATTGAACACGTCGCTGGTGCGTCCGCTTGTGCCGGCAACTTGCTTGCCGCCGACGAAATGCCCGATCTCGCGCATGAACTCCTCCCGATGAGCTGTTTTCCGCAGGATATCGCGATTGATTGCGCAAATCCACGCGCTTGATCAACCTTCCATTGTGCGGATATGCTCATACACGATGGCATTCGATTGGGACGATCTGCGCTATTTTCTCTCGGTGGCCCGCGCGGGCCGGCTGACGGCCGCAGCGCGGCGCATGGGAACCGACCACGCGACAGTCAGCCGGCGCATCACGGCGCTTGAAGGAAAGCTCGGCGCCGAATTGTTTCGGCGCTCGCCACGCGGCTATTCGCTCACCGATGCAGGCGAACGGCTGCTAATCCAGGCCGAAACGATCGAGAGTTCGGCCGCCAGCATCGAGAACGAGATCGCCGGCGAGAAATTCTCGTTGAGCGGCGTTGTGCGGATCGGCGCACCCGACGGTTTCGGTTCCCTCTTCCTGGCGCCGCGCATCGGGGAGCTGACGAGCCGCAATCCGCAGCTCGAACTGCAGATCGTCGCCATGCCGCGCGTCTTCAGCCTGACGAAGCGCGAGGCCGACATCGCCATCGGGCTGGAACGGCCGGACAAAGGCCGGCTCTATTCGCGCAAGCTCACCGACTACACGTTGCATGTCTACGGCGCTCGGCGCTACCTCGATGAGAACGGCCCCGTCGCAAACCCGCAGGATTTCGCCCGCCATCCCCTGATCGGCTATATCCCGGAGCTGATCTTCACGCCGCAGCTCGACTATCTCGGCCAGATCGGCGACGGGCTGGCCCCGCGGCTTTCCAGCACCAACCTGTTCGCGCAATTCCATGCGACGAAAGCCGGCGCAGGGTTGTGCATCCTGCCGGACTTCATGGCCGCGAGCGATCCCGAGCTTGTTCCGGTCCTGCCAGCAGAGGTCGAACTGGTCCGAACCTTCTGGATCATCGCCCATCTGGACGCGCGCGAATCCGCACGAATCCAGACAGTGATGGGTTTCATCGCCGACGAGGTGGCGGCGGCGAGATCGGTCTTTATGCGATCAGTCGATCAAATTGACCAGCTGGCTGACTGAGTCCTTCGCGTCACCGAAGAACATGCGCGTGTTGTCCTTGTAGAACAGCGGGTTCTCGATGCCCGAATAGCCGGTGCCCTGGCCGCGCTTGGAAACGAAGACCTGCTTGGCCTTCCAGACTTCCAGCACAGGCATGCCGGCAATCGGCGAATTCGGATCTTCCTCGGCCGCCGGATTGACGATGTCGTTCGAGCCGATGACGATCACCACGTCGGTCGAGGGAAAGTCCTCGTTGATCTCGTCCATTTCCATGACGATGTCGTAGGGAACCTTGGCTTCCGCGAGCAGCACGTTCATGTGGCCCGGCAGGCGGCCGGCGACCGGATGGATCGCGAAACGCACTTCCTTGCCCTGCGCCCGCAATTTGCGCGTCAGTTCCGAGACGGCCTGCTGCGCCTGCGCCACCGCCATGCCGTAGCCCGGCACGATGATGACAGAGTCGGCATCCTTGAGCGCCGCCGCGACGCCTTCCGCGTCGATCGCGACCTGCTCGCCCTCGACGGTCATCGCCGGCCCGGTCGTGTTGCCGAAGCCTCCGAGGATGACCGAGACGAAGGACCGATTCATCGCCTTGCACATGATGTAGGAGAGAATCGCGCCCGACGAGCCGACCAGCGCGCCAACCACGATCAGCAAGTCGTTGCCGAGCGAGAAGCCGATAGCCGCCGCAGCCCAGCCCGAATAGGAGTTGAGCATCGACACGACCACCGGCATGTCGGCGCCGCCGATCCCCATGATCAGATGGTAGCCGATGAAGAAGGCCAGCAGCGTCATCAGGATCAGCGCCCAAGCGCCCGCTCCGTTGACGAACATGAGCAGCAGGATCACCGAGAGCGCCGCAGCGCCGGCATTGAGCATGTGCCCGCCGGGCAGCTTCGTCGCCTTCGAGTTCACCTTGCCGGCCAGCTTGCCGAAGGCGATGACGGAGCCGGTGAAGGTCACCGCGCCGATGAACACGCCAAGGAACAGTTCGACCCGCAGGATCGACAATTCCACGGGCGTCTTGTGCGCCAGGATCGCTGCGAAACCCGTCAGCGCATGGCGCGCCTCCTCGCTCATGACGGCGACGCGTGCCGCCTCGATATAGGCGTTGTAGCCGACAAAGACCGCTGCAAGGCCGACCAGCGAATGCATGGCAGCGACCAGCTGCGGCATCTCGGTCATCTGCACCCGCATGGCCACATACCAGCCGATCAGGCCGCCCCCGGCGATGAGTACGATCGAGAGCAGCCACAGGCCCGAGCCGGGTCCGATCAGCGTGGCGACAACCGCCAGGGCCATGCCGGCGATGCCGTACCAGACGGCACGCTTCGCGCTTTCCTGGCCCGACAGGCCGCCGAGGCTCAGGATGAAGAGGACAGCTGCAACGACATAGGCAGCAATGGAGAATCCGTATTCCATGTCCCTCTCCCCTTACGACTTCTGGAACATGGCAAGCATCCGGCGCGTCACGAGGAAGCCGCCGAAGATGTTGATTCCGGCCATGAAGACCGACAGCGCCGCGAGCAGCACGACCAGCCATGAGCCGGAGCCGATCTGCATCAGCGCGCCGAGGATGATGATCGACGAGATCGCGTTGGTGACCGCCATCAGCGGCGTGTGCAGCGCATGACTGACATTCCAGATCACCTGGAAGCCGATGAACACCGAGAGCACGAAGACGATGAAGTGCTGCATGAAGCTGGCCGGCGCCACCAGGCCGACGGCCAGAAGCAGCACCCCGCCCACCGCCAGCAATATGACCTGCTGTTTCGTCTGCGCCTGGAAGGCGGCGACTTCTTTCGCCCGCTTTTCCTCCGGTGTCAGTTCCTTCGGCTTTTCCTTGGGCTTCTGCGCCGCGATCGCCTGAACCTTGGGCGGCGGCGGCGGGAAGGTGATCTCGCCTTCATGGGTGACGGTCGCGCCACGGATGACGTCGTCCTCCATGTTGTGAACGATGACGCCGTCCTTGGCCGGCGTCAGGTCGGTCATCATGTGGCGGATATTGGTCGAATAGAGCGTCGACGATTGCGCCGCCATGCGGCTCGGGAAATCGGTATAGCCGACGATGGTGACGCCATTGGCGGAAACGATCTTCTCGTCTGGAACGGTCAGGTCGCAATTGCCGCCCCGCTCGGCGGCGAGGTCGACCACGACGGAGCCGGGCTTCATGGCTTCCACCATGTCCTTGAGCCACAGTTTCGGCGCGTCGCGCCCCGGGATCAGTGCCGTCGTGATGACGATGTCCATCTCGGGCGCCAGCTCGCGGAACTTCTCCAGCTGCTTCTCGCGGAATTCAGGGCTCGACGGCGCGGCATAACCGCCTGTCGCGGCCCCGTCCTGCGCCTGCTCCTCGAAGTCGAGATAAACGAACTCCGCGCCCATGGATTCGATCTGCTCGGCGACTTCCGGCCGCACGTCGAAAGCATAGGTGATCGCACCGAGCGAGGTTGCCGTGCCGATGGCCGCGAGACCGGCGACGCCCGCCCCGACGATCAGCACCTTGGCCGGCGGAACCTTGCCGGCCGCCGTCACCTGGCCGGTGAAGAAGCGACCGAAATTGTTGCCCGCCTCGATGACGGCCCGGTAGCCGGCGATATTCGCCATGGAAGACAGCGCATCCATCTTCTGGGCGCGTGAAATGCGCGGCACCATGTCCATGGCGATTACGCTGGCGCCGGTGCCCTTGCACAGTTCCAGCAGCTTGTCGTTCTGAGCAGGATAGAAGAACGAGATCAGCGTCTTGCCGGCGGTCAGCCGCTTCGCCTCGGTGTCCGTCGGCGGGCGAACCTTGGCGATCACGTCGGCCGCTTTCCACAGCGCCGCAGCCGTCTTCACCACCTCGACGCCGGCCGCCTTGTAGGCCGCGTCGGAAAAGCCCGCCGCAACGCCGGCGCCGGTTTCGATCACGCACTCATGGCCGAGCTTCTGCAGCTGCAACGCGCTCTCCGGCGTCATCGCAACGCGGTTCTCGTCTTTGAACACCTCTTTGGGCGTGCCAATCTTCAAGTCTGACCCTCCCCGTCTTCAACGGTCATCGACATAAAGCGACTACCGCGGGCAATGACAAGCCCGCCGCGGCGCTTCGTCGTTCTCCAGCGACGATTATCGCGTGAAAGCGCCTGCGTCCACGGGAAGCGGGAGAAAGGGAGAAAAGGTCGCGGCCACCGCGATCTTGAACCCCGCCGCTCGATCAGGAACGCTGGTGCTTGCGGTTATGCGCAAGGGACGAGCGCAGCGACAGCGTGATCAGGACGACCCCGATCAGCCCGGTGACGACTTCGGGTATGGGCATAAAGGACTGCGCGAACATGATCAGCGCCAGCAGCAGGATCGAGTAGAACGCGCCGTGTTCGAGGTATCGGAATTTCGAAAGCGTGCCCATTTCCACAAGCATGATCGTCACCGAGCGCACATACATCGCGCCGATGCCGAGCCCGATGGCGATCAGGAACAGGTTTCGTGTCAGCGCGAAGGCGCCGATCACCCCGTCAAAGGAAAATGAGGCGTCCAGCATCTCCAGATAGAGGAACGCGCCAAGACCGCCCTGGCGAACCATCCGCCTTGCATCTCTCGACGAGTCGAGGACATGCCCGAGAATCTCGACACCGAGAAAGGTCAGCAGCCCGGCCGCTCCGGCAAACAGGAAAGTCGCGGCTTCGTGGCGCGGCAGAAAGCTCGAAAACGCGATGATGATGGCGAGCACGATCGCGATCTCGATGCCGCGGATCGAGGCGCATTGGCGCATTTTGCATTCGAGCGTGGCGATCCAGTCCACATCCTTGCGGTCGTCGATGAAATAGGTCAGCGCCACCATCATCAGGAACGTGCCGCCGAAGGCGGCGATGGAGACATGCGCCTCCTCCATGATGTGGCCGTAACGTTCCGGTTCTGTCGCCGCCATCATGACCGCCGAAAGAGGACCGATCTTCGCCGCAAAGACGACTACGAGCAGCGGAAAAAGGATCCGCATGCCGAAAACGGCGATCAGGATACCCCAGGTCAGGAAACGTCTCTGCCAGACCGGGCTCATGTCCTTGAGCTTGTTGGCGTTGACGATGGCGTTGTCGAAGGAAAGCGCAATCTCGAGCGCCGCCAGCACCGCCGCGGTAAACAGGAAGGATGCCGTTCCGCTGAGGGATCCGGTCGTCTCCCAGCCCAGCCATCCGGCCAGCGCAAGGCCTATCGCCGTAACGGCAAAGGCAAGACGCAAATAGGCGAAGACGGGCTTCATTCCCTTGATTTCCCTCGAATGCAAATGGCGCATGGGCCAATCGCATTGAGGTAATCATCCGCCTCGCGACTTACCAGCGTTTGTGTTTTCGAGGGCTGACTTTTTCAGCGGGAGGCCACGGCCCCGTCCGCCTGGCCGATGCCGTAAAAAGAGGCCACCGCGTGGCGCGCCTCGGCGAAGAACAGCCACCGTTCGGCCAGCATGCCCGCGACATGGATCGCCAGCGCGAGAACGAGCAGTGGCGTGGACACGACCGATCCATACAGAGCGAGCAGGATCAGCAAGAACGGCAGCACCGCCCCTGCCCCGATTGCGACCCGGCGAAGCGCTTTTGCCCGCTTTCGACCGACCTCGAAAGCCATCTCGCGCATCAGGTAATTGGGCGATGTATGCGGCGGCTCGAAGGGTCGCACCCTGCCGATCCGGCCGAGCCCGGTCGCCGCTCCTGTGTCCGAACCGGCTGCGTGAAGCGTCGCCTTTGCCGCGCGCTGCCACCAGGCCGCCTTGACGATCCAAGCGACCACCAGCGCGACAAGCGCGAATTGCCCGGCCCTGCGCGCGCTTTCCTCGCCGAAGATGGCCAGCAAACAGGCGAGCAGCAGCAAGCCGCCCGCGATACCGAACGCCAAAAACGCCGCGGAGGTCAGCCAGGTCGCCCAATGCGGCACGGTGCGTAGCTGCGCATAGATCATCGAGGTCGAATAGATCGTCACGACGGCCAGCAATGCCGCGGCGATACCGAGCGCGGCGATGCTCCTGTCCAGAAAAAGAAACGCCAGCGCCCAGAGACCGAAGACGCCAAGTGTCAGGATCGAAAGCACGCCCTCGCGCGATAGCCAGGAAGACCGCCACTGCGAGAACGCGTGGACCGCCCGCGCGGGGCTTTTTAGATGCGCGACCGACGACAAAAGGCCGATCACGGCGAAACCATAGGCAAGCACGACCGCCGTCCAGCGAAAGCCGAGAGCGTCGCCCCCAAGTCCGATACCGAGCAGGCTCATCAGCCCGAAACCGATCCCGGAAAGCGTGGTGAAGACGATGACGGAAAGTGCCGGATGCATATCGGTTTCCTAGTCGAGCACCGCGAGCGCGCGATCGAGCCAGCCGAGCAGGCCGCCCGGAGCCGCAGGCGATTGCACCCCATGCATGCCACAGCCCCCGCCCGCCGGCATGGCGTCGGCCTTCGGCCGTGGCGGCAGATATTTGTTGACCGGCCGCGTACCCTGCTCCGGCATCAGGTCGTAACCACCGCGCTCCGCCACCATGCGCGAGACCGCGCTGTCCGGATCGGAGAAATCGCCGAAATGGCGGGCATTGGCCGGACAGGTGCGCACGCAGGACGGCACCCGGTCCTCCTGCGGAATGTGGTCATTGTAGATGCGGTCGACGCACAGCGTGCATTTCTTCATCACGCCGGCGTCCATGTCCATCTCGCGCGCGCCATAGGGACACGCCCAAGCGCACAGCCCGCATCCCATGCAACGATCCTCGTTGACCAGCACGATGCCGTCTTCGGAACGCTTGTAGCTCGCCCCGGTCGGGCAGACGGTGACGCAGGGCGCGTCTTCGCAATGCAGGCAGGATCGCGGGAAATGCACGATCTGCGCCGGCTTGTCTTCCGGCTTGACCTCGTAGGAATGGACCCGGTTGAGCCACGTCCCCGACGGTTCGGCGCCATAGGCGTCGATATCGGACAGCGGCGCGCCATAGGCGCCGGTGTTCCATTCCTTGCAGGCGACCGCGCAGGCATGACAGCCGACACAGACGTCGAGATCGATGACGAGACCGAGCTTCCGGTTCGTGGTTTGCGGCAGCGTCGTCATGTCTTCCACGCCTTTCCGAAGGCAACGACCTTCGGCCCGGTGCCGACCGGTGATTTCTGCGAACCGGTATCCGGCGCGAGTTCATGCTCCTGCGGCCCCGCCTTCTCAATCCTAACCCGCAAATCGAACCAGGCGGCCTGGCCCGTCACCGGATCGGAATTCGACCACCGCATGCCGTCGCCCTTCGGCGGCAGCAATTCGTGGATCAGGTGATTCAGCAGGAAGCCGCGCTCTGTTTCCGGCGCGCCCTTGCCGAGCGCCCATGCGCCCTTGCGCTTGCCGATCGCGTTCCAAGTCCACATCGTCTTGCTGTTGGACGCCGCGGTGATGTGCACCGGCACGCGGATACGGCCGTGATGCGATGTCACCCAGGCCCAGTCGCCGTCTTCGAGACCGGCCTTGCGGGCGATGTTCTCAGGCACATAGAGCGGGTTCGTGCCGTGGATTTGCCTGAGCCAGGCGTTCTGTGATCCCCATGAGTGATACATCGCCGCCGGGCGCTGGGTCAGCGCGTGATAGGGGAACACGTCCGTGTCGATCAATTCGCCCTCGAAGGGCGGATACCATGTCGGCAGCGGCGTGAAGGCCTGGCGTATGCGCTCACGCATGTTGTCCGGCGGCTGCCGTGATCCGTGCCCTTCCGCGGCAAGCTGGAATTTCCGCATCGGCTCGGAATAGAGGCTGAACACGTAAGGCGCCGGCTTGTCGAAAAGCCCGATCGCGACCGCCCAGTCCTGGTAGGCCTTGTTCCAGGGCTTGAAGAACTGGGCCTCCTCGGGAATGTGGGCCGAGAAGAACCCGCCATTCTCGATATATTTGTCGAGTTGGTTCGGATTGGGGGCGCCCCGCCCATGCTCCTCGCCATTGCCACGCCAGCCGGCCAGCGGACCGACGCCCGGCCGCCTTTCGTGGCGGACCATGTAATCGGCGTAATCCTTGTAGCGCGGCGAACCGTCTTCCTCGATGAAGCCGGGTAGGCCGAGCCGCGCGCCGAGATCGATCAGCGCCGACTGGAAGCCGCGCACGTCGCGATCCAGTTCCACCACCGGCCAGCGAATGGCATCCGCCGCGGCATCCGGCTCGGAGATCGGCCGGTCGAGCAACGAGATACAGTCGTGGCGCTCCAGATAGGTCGTGTCTGGCAGGATCAGGTCGGCGAAAGCGACCATTTCCGACGAATAGGCGTCCGAATAGATAATCTTCGGAATGACATAGTCGCCGTTCTCGTCGGTGCGGGTCAGCATCTCCATGGTGCCCGCCGTGTTCATCGACGAGTTCCAGGCCATGTTCGCCATGTAGAGGAACAGGACGTCGATGCCGTAGGGATCCTTCTCCGCCGCATTGGCGATGACCATGTGCATCAGCCCGTGGGCGGAACAGGGCGCCTCCCACGAAAACGCCTTGTCGATACGCCGCGGCGTCCCGTCCTCGTCGATCTGCAAATCGTCCGGCCCGAGCGGATAGCCGAGATGCGGACCGTCCAGCGGCGTGTTCGGCTTGTACCCCGTATGCGGTTTCGGATGCCCTTCGACCGGCTTCGGATAGGGCGGCTTGAAGCGGAAGCCGCCCGGCGTCTCCACCGAGCCGAGCAGGATCTGCAGCAGGTGCAAGGCGCGCGCGGTCTGGAAACCGTTGGAATGAGCCGAGATGCCGCGCATCGCGTGAAAGCTGACGGGACGGCCGATCATCTTGTCGTGCTTGCGGCCGCGCCAATCCGTCCATGGCCGGTCGATGACGATCTCTTCCTCGAAGGCGGAATGCGCCATTTCGGCGGCC
>Ga0207814_100495_pt1 | contig 20797 bp, 23 predicted proteins | sample TtaePargueraPR_7_FD_187755 | JGI IMG/M metagenome (GOLD analysis project Ga0207814, IMG submission 187755) | Aerobic enrichment media microbial communities from Bioluminiscent Bay, La Parguera, Puerto Rico - Tt and P1 (2) (SPAdes) | ecosystem: Environmental > Aquatic > Marine > Unclassified ... | reverse complement strand
CAGGGCCTTGGCCTGCGCCGGATCGAAATCCCCGGAAACCACCAAGGTCACGTTGTTGGGCACATACCAGCGACGGAAGAAGGTCTTCACATCATCCAGGGTGGCATTGTCCAGATCCTCCAGCGAGCCGATCACCTGCCAGTTGTAGGGGTGCCCCTCCGGATACAGGTTGCGGTCAATCACGTACTGGGTGTGGCCGTAGGGGCGGTTGTCGTAGCTCTGGCGCTTCTCGTTCTTCACCACCTGTTTTTCTTTCGCCAGCACCGGCTCGGTCACCGTATTGATAAACCAGCCCAGCTTGTCCGCCTCCGCCCACAGCATTTTTTCCAACGCGTCCTTGGGTACCGTCTGGTAGTAATTGGTGACATCGCGGGAAGTGGAACCATTGGCCCCGGAACCGCCAATGCGCGCACTCATCGCATCCAGCCCGCCCTTGCCCAGGTTCTCAGATTCGAGAAACAGCAGGTGTTCGAACAGGTGGGCGAAGCCGGTGCGCCCTTCCTTCTCCCGCGCCGAACCCACATGGGCGGTGAGCGATACCGCCACTACCGGGTCCGAGCGGTCGATATGGAACAGCACGTTGAGGCCGTTATCCAGCTGGAACTGCTGGTAGTCGATAGCGAAATCGGCCTTGGCTTCTTCTTTAGAAGAGGCTTTTGCCGCCACCATGGCGTGGGGCTTGGGCGCGGTCCCGGCCAGGGGGCGGTCGCAGCCGGTCAGGCCAAGGGCCGGGATGGATAGCGCGGTCAGCAGTGCCAGGGAGGCGAAAAGGTTGCGGAGCATGGGGCGGTCCTTTGCATAGTTATGCAGAGGAAGATAGCAGGAGTGGTGAGGTTATACACAAACCAAAGAACTAGAACGAAAATAGAATGATGACGAATCACGAAACTGCGAAATCAACTTAGAAACCGCCCAATCGAAATTCACATATCACTAATATAATTTAAACCCAGCATCGTACTAAATTTCTCCTAAAAGACATATCGTCATGTTATAAACGCGACATGAGTCACGAATTACAAACCACGCCGATCAAAAATTAGACAATCAAAGCGTGCACAAAGAAGAAGCACCAAAATTCTGCAATGAGATTATAAAAAGTCGATATCCCAAACGCCCATTGATTTTCGCCAAATAGTCACACAACTGCTAGCTAGCGTTAAGAACCTCCCCCATTACTTGCTGGCGATAGACATAAAATGTGCAATTTTTAAGTTAGGAAATAGAGTTGCAGCGAAAAAACTTTATTAATCGAGCTAAAAGCCGAGCGTCCACACCAAAAACGGTCAAAGCTCCCAGCACGTGTTCACTGATAGAGAACCCAGCAACAGCAATAAAATTCTTCACTTCGGCTGAAGATGGTTATAGGAATCACTCAGCAGTTGTATATGATTTTACGTCTACTGAAGAAGTAACTGAAACCTTTGCAGCAGCACTAATAGCTCACATAAAAGACAGGAACATCAATCTTGGCAAGAGCTCTAAGATAATCTGGCCAGAAAGTCAAGTATGCCATCAAAAGTTAAGAAAACTAGGTATATTCGGGAAAGTAGAAAAAGATAAAAATGAAATTGATCTAGAGCACCTACAAACTCAAAAGCTTACCAATAGCAAGGTCCAAAACCAGCTTGCAAAAGAAATCGTTAACTCTTCATCTCAATTTATTTACGGTGAGACCGTTCGAATAAAGGAACTATATTCTATACTAATTGAGATAATGGCCAACACAAACAATCATGCGGATGTGAAAAACTCAGGAAAATATCCATGGTGGATGGTAATTTTCGGAGACTCCAAATTAGATGTTGTAAAGTTTGTATTGTTGGATTTAGGTGTGGGTATATTTGAAAGCCTGCCAGTTAAGAAATTTGGCTATCGAATTCAGGGAACCCTCCCTGTTTTAGAAACTCAAAGACTTCACTTGGGCATGAAAATCAATTATATGAGAGCAAATAGGCTCGCCACTATTTTTAACGCACTTAGCGAAGGGCGTATTAACTCCAGCACGCAAGACCCAACTAGGGGACGAGGAATTCCGAGAATTGTAGATTGTGCAAAAAGCGGACATTTTCGGAAGTTCAACATTATTACAAACGATGCGTTTATAGATGTCGTTCAGGACTCTGTTTACGCTATGGATGCCCATTTCAGCGGAACAATCTATTACTTTGAATTAAAGAAATTTCAATTATGAGCAATGTAAAAATCAGGATAGCGGAAGATTTTAGCGACGCACCTGGCGCTCGCTACAAAAAAGATGGACCAGATTCTGGTGAATTATTTTATGATGTCTTACTAAAAGAAAAGTTTGAGCAAGCGCTTTCCGAACACTCAAAACTTGTTGTAGACATGGACAGAACCTACGGCTATGCAACTTCATTTCTGTCAGAAGCGTTCGGAAAACTATCTGAAAATTATGGTCCAGAGACAGTGCTTTCCGTACTCGAAATTATTTCACACGAAGACGAAAGTGTCAGAGATTACACTTTAGAAATAATAAAAAATCCAAATAAAAAATGAAGAAACGTAACTTTATTTACGGAGTACTACTAGTCATTGCTGGCATATACATTGGTGCCTTCCATGCCCGACTCCCCCTACTCACTCTCAACCATGAAGTGGATATTCTTGAAGCTGGAAATCTATTTGCAGTCCTAGCCCTTGCCATCATTGTACCATTTGCAATTACAACAAAGCTCGACATCAAGCGCAGCGAAAAAGATCTTTTAATTGAGGAAATTTCCGTCTTCTCTAAGGAGTTAGAAATTCTTGAAACATATATTTGCTCTCTTGAAAATGAAGAGGTTTCAACAAATGAAACACAAAAGGTGCAGAGCCTATTTAAAAGATTGGGCGAGCATTTAACATCACTCACAGGTCAATTCACAAATATAAAAAACCCCGTAGTTAAAGGCGAGTTTTCAAACTTAAGGACGCAGCTTAAAAATTACTGGAACTGCGTAACAGGCGACAACGGACTAAAGCCAACTGGATTTCAGTGGTCAAACTCATTTTACTTACGACAAAGCAGAGAATATAACAAGATTGCTGCTCACGCCAGGAGGCTAAAGTTTGCGATAAATAATTCATGAGAATTATTTAGACTAGTTTAACTCAGCCCCATTTTATGCAACCAAGCGACAGGCAAAAGTAGATATACGTAAAAAATCAATGGATATTGATTCACTCACCAACCAGGCTATTACAGCTACTTACTGGCTTATTTCCATTGGCCTACCAGCCGCCATTGTTAAGTCACCTTGGTTTAAAGGCTTTTTAGGCGAGGCCCTAGTCAGGATCTTTGACTGGCTACTGTTACCCTTGAGGGTGTACCAGCGAGTCCATAACGTAACCTTGCAGCCCCCAGATGGGACTACGCAGATAGATCACATCTTTGCGTCCCGCTTCGGCATCTTCGTGGTGGAAACCAAGAATATGTAAGGATGGATATTTGGCGGCGATCGCCAGACTCAGTGAAATCAGAAGATCTACAAAAAGACGTTTAAATTCCGGAACCCACTCAGGCAAAACTACAAACATATGAAAGCAATGCAGTCCCTACTCGATGTGCCGACGGGCACCATTCACTCGGTGGTAGTCTTCGTCGGAAGCAGTACATCCAAATAATTGGGGGCAGAGTAAGGTTTTGGCGCAAAAACTATAAAAAGACATAAATAAAAAATAGGCTTCATAATGAAAAAAATAATCGTCGCGATAACACTTCTAGCCGCACTATCATCGGGATGCAACTCTGGATACATCAATGGGCAAAACCTTACCCTTCTTCAAGGCGGAGGGGTAACGGTTAAAGCGAACAACGTGGCCTATGCAGAGTTGACGATCACCGATGGAAAGATCGTAGCTGTAACCCCCGTTGACGCCATCATGAATCCAGAAAAGACAGTAACCTTCGAATTCAGCGAGTCCAAGAACGGAGCCATGCTGTCGGTCAAGAATCCCTTCGACCAGCCCATCAAGTACCATATCAACATGGTCGACTACTCCGGCAATTTCCACAAAACCAGTAGCTGCCCGGTGATGGCTGGTGGAGGTGCATTCGAGAGCTGGCCTCATCCGATACCGCAGCTTGTTGTATCGAACTTCCATTTCCTTGAGGGCGAACAGGGCTTTTCCTGCATTTATTGAGCCGGGCTCTTTTAGTATGGGTTGAAGCTGCCAGCGCAAGCACCAGGGTGTGCCGAACCCTGTTACACTCTCGCCGAAATACTAACCCGGATAAATTATGGAACAGGAACTCCTTAAGGTGTATCTGGCCAACCAGTGGCTGGCCATACCGATATTCATCACCCTTGTAATAGGCGTGACACTTTTCTGGTTCGGCGGGCTGATGGCGGCACTTACAGCATTGGGTAACAACCGCTGGGGCTGGGGATTGAGCTCGATTATTCTCGGTCCGATAACAGGGCTCCCGTACTCCCTGATTTACAAGGAAGCTTCCTACCCGAAATCACTGATGATCAAGGGTCTGCTATGCCTGCTGGCAGGGCTGGCACTATCGCTCGTCGCGTGGGCTATTGTCTGAAAAGATGCTCAGTCACCAGTAAATCTGCCACCACACTCTCCTGCCGGGGAATAAATTTCGGCTACCCGGCGAGATAAATAGTTCGGTTATCAACGTAAATCACCATAGTGATTATTCACTAACCTTCTATTTTCGCAACCAGGCTATAGAATCGGCGCACAAAATTGACGTGACGCACGTCACACCGGATAAATAAGGAAATAGTGTGAAATATTTGTGGCCTCTTCTTTTCATCTCTACGGGTGCATTTGGTTCCGAGCTGCTTGAGAACTCTTCCAATATGGCATTCGTCAATGGCAGCAACAGCTCCGGCCAGACAATGGTCGACCAGCACCTGCTAAATAAAAGCTTTTTACTGACCAGTGGTCAGGAAGCTGATGAAGGCGATCGGCAGGAAGAGTGCTCACTTTTAGAAGAAAGCTTCTGCGGTGGCATCCTGTATACAACTGCTACTGAGGGCTGGTTCAAAGATTTTACAATCCTGCCTGGCAGTGGCGGTGAGCAACAGATCAAGATCACCCCTTACAGGGGCAACCTTATCCTCGGTGAAAACCTCGCTCTACCGCTAACCATTTATATGTCGGAGGTTTCGGATAGCGTCGACAGTGAAGACGTGAATGCGACCAAGCTTATTAACCCGGAGCAGGGGCGTTTCAATTTCAACCTGAAATATGCTGGACGCTACCGCATCGGTAACTTTTGTAAATTTGATAATCCGGCTGACGGGAACTGTGCCGTAAGTTTGACCGCTGGCATGCGATACCTGGGGCTGAGACAGTTAAATGAAGAAGACGAGCTGGAAATCGAGCACTATTGGGGATCTTACATTGAACTGGCCAACGCCTGGCTGTTCAAGATTCAGGATCCCTCGCTACAGGGCTTTATCGGTGAGGTCGCACTGAAACTGCACGCCTCTTATCTATCACAAGATATCAATAATGAAATATCGCTTTTCCCGGGCGCTACTGATACCAATGGAAACCCGATCGCATTCGAAGAAAGCTTCTGGTCTTACGGCACAACATTGACGTTTAAAATGAACGAGAAGTTCAGCATTCGGACTCAATATTTGAAATCGGATCAGGACGACCTCCTTGGAGACAGATCCTACTTCGGCATTACCTACGATATTTAACGCACAGCGGTTGATTCCGGTTTCGATCGCGACCTTCAACGAAAAAGGGCAGCCCCAAACAGGGCTGCCCTTTTTTGTTACCGCGGTGATTGTCAGATGACAAATTACTTGCTCGGCATCAGCACCGCGTCGATGACGTGTACCACACCGTTGGAGCTCATCACATCGGCCTGGACTACAGTGGCGGAGTTGCCCTTGGCGTCGGTGACGGTGACTTTTCCGTCCTCAACCTTGAGGGTGAGCTCTTCGCCCTGCACGGTAGCGACCTTGGCGTGGCCGCCGCCCTGCTCGATCAGGCCACCCACTACCTCGGCCGTCGCCTTACCGGGCAGCACGTGGTAGGTCAGGATGCCCTGCAGCTTTTCCTTGTTTTCCGGCTTCAGCAGCGTTTCCACGGTACCGGCAGGCAGTGCAGCGAAGGCGTCATTGACGGGCGCAAACACGGTAAACGGCCCTTCGCCATTCAGGGTTTCCACCAGCTCGGCGGCTTTGACCGCAGCCACCAGGGTGGAGAGCGCTTCCGTGTCCGCGGCGTTACCGGCGATGGTTTTCTTCTCATCGGCCTGTAGTGGGACACAGACAAGTGCGAGCAGCATAAACGGGGCCAGGAAATATTTTGCGAAGTTCATATGTGTGAAACCCATTGGTCACCTCCAGAATTGCGCTGAAAGATCAGCCGCGTAGGGAGTCGCGGCCGCAGACTTCTCGCAGCTGCCGGCGAGTATAGGATGGGGAATGACTCGCCCACAGGCGGCTATTCTGCCGGTGGAGACTTTGGGGCACCTGTGTCAGGGCAGCCAGAGTGGCCGCCCTGACTTTTATGAGCAATGGGTTTCAGACTTTCTCTACCAGCGCATCGTCTTTTGCCATCGCGCGGGTGTAGGCGTCACGCGCAGTGACGCGCTTGGCGTAGTCGACAAACGCCGGGCGCTTTTCCAGCGTGCCGAATTGCACACCCCAGACGACCTGGGAGCCCACATAGACGTCGGCAGCGGTAAAGCGGTCACCCGTTACATAGGAATGATCGGCCAGCCAGCCGGCAAGGTTGTCGAGCGCTGCGCTGTAGCTGCCGTAGCCCACCATTTTCTGTTTGTCTGCATCCGGTTCCACACCCAGTGTCTTGCTGTCGATGATCGCCGCTTCCAGCGGGCCGGCGGTGAAGAACAGCCAGCGGTAATAGCTGGCGCGCTCTTCCGGCGTCGGCGCCAGTCCGGCCTGCGGAAAGGCGTCGGCGAGATAGGCGCAAATGGCGGCGCACTCGGTCACCACCTCGCCGCGGTGGACGATGGCCGGCACCTTGCCCATGGGGTTGACCTTCAGGTAGGCGGGGGCCTTCATGCTGCCGTCGTATTCGAGTATCTCGGTTTTGTAGGGGGCAGCCACTTCCTCCAGCATCCAGCGCACAATGCGGCCGCGGGACTGGGGGTTGGTGTAGAAAATGACTTCATCGCTCATAGCGGCTCTCCGTAGCGGTTTGTGGGGGATGATTGTGATCCGAACGCAGGCACTCTACCGGCCAATCAGGTTATATTCCGCCCTAATTAAATGATGCAGGATGCAACTCATGTCGAATCCGACGACGCGGGTACTGGCGCTATTGGAACTGTTACAGCGCCACGGCAATGCCAGCGGCAGCGAACTGGCGCAGATGCTGGGCGTGGATGGCCGCACCCTGCGCCGCTATATCGCCACGCTGGAAGAAATCGGTATTCCGCTGACGACGGAGCGCGGGCGCCACGGCGGCTACCGGCTGGTATCCGGCTACAAGCTGCCGCCGATGATGTTCACCAATGAAGAGACCCTGGCCATTTCCCTCGGGCTGCTGGCAGCGCGCAGCCTCAGCGCGGGGGAGGTGTCCACCGCGGTCGCCAGTGCCCAGGCAAAACTCGAGCGGGTGATGCCGGAGAAACTGAAACAGCAACTGCGCTCGCTGGATGAGACCGTCACCCTGGACCTGCTGCCCAAGGCCGCGCCAGACAGCGTCACCCTGGCAACCCTGGCCGCCGCCACCCAGAACCGCTGCCGCGTTGTGTTCGACTACACCAGTGGTCGCGACGATTCCGATGCGCGCGCGACGCAACGGGAGTTCGATCCCTACGGGCTGGTGTTCCGCTACGGCCGCTGGTACGCGGTAGGCCACTGCCATTTGCGCGCCGAGATCCGCACCTTCCGCCTCGATCGCATGGGACAGTTACACAGGCTGGATACCCCCTTCCGGCGGCCACAGGACTTCGATGCGGCGGGCTATCTCAGTGGCAGCTTTGCGACTATGGAGCAGGGGTTTGAAGTGGAGTTGCTGTTGCACACGGATCTGGAGACCGCCACCCGAATGCTAGGCGATGAACTGGGGCTGCTTACGCCCACCGGTGATGGCGTGCTGTGGCGGGCGCAGACCGGTTGCCTGGGCTGGTTTGCCTCACAACTGGTGCGACTACCGTATGATTTTGAAATCCTTTCGCCGGCGGCGCTCAGGGTGGAGCTGCGCGGCCATGCGGAGAAACTGCTGGCGATGACGGCCGTTTAGCTTGCAGATTGGGCGCAAAACGAAAGATGCATACAGCAACGCAGCTAATCAGACGGTATTAAACAGATATGAAAACCATCGGACTACTGGGCGGAATGAGCTGGGAATCGACCGCCAGCTATTACAAGGCCATCAACCAGCGTGTAAAAGCGGAACTGGGTGGCCTGCACTCCGCCAGGATCTGCCTTTACAGCGTCGACTTTGCGGAAATCGAAGCGCTGCAGCACGCGGGCAAATGGGATGAGACCGCGACGATTCTTGCGCAGGCCGCGCAGTCGGTGGAAGCCGGCGGTGCCGATTTTCTGATGATCTGTACCAATACCATGCACAAGGTCTTTGAGGAGATCGCTTCCAGTATCGCCATCCCGATCCTGCATATCGCAGACGCTACCGCGCAGGCGCTGATACACGACGAAGTGAAAACCGTAGGTCTGCTGGGTACGCGATTCACCATGGAGCAGGGCTTCTATAAAGGCCGGCTTGCAGAAAAGTTTGGGATTGAGGTGCTCACGCCCAGTGCCGATGAGCAGGCGCTGGTGCACGACGTGATCTACCGCGAACTGTGCCGGGGGATTGTCAGTGCGGAGTCGAAAGCGAGATACCTGGAGATTATAGAAAACCTGCATCAGCGCGGCGCGCAGGCGATTATTCTGGGATGTACCGAGATTGCGTTACTCGTACAGCAGAGTGATACCGATACCCCGCTGTACGATACGGCTGAGATTCACGCGGCTCAGGGCGTGGCATTCGCGCTTTCATAGGACACGCTGACAATCTCTCGCGTATTGGCTCGGCTACTCCTCCATTTTTGCAAATGCCTCAGCGATCGTCGGCGGCGCCGTGGGCCGGGCGTACATGGTTTTCAGGTATTTCTGCAATCGCGGCGCGCCGTCCAAAAGCTCTTCTTCGTTTACCCAGTCGAGGGTATATGCCGCGTTGAAGTCGGCCACCGTTGGACTATCGCCGACGATATATTCGCGGTCCTGCATATGCTGTTCGAGCACCGCGACCATTTCTCTGCATTCTTTCTTCGCATGTTCCACGTCCTGTGGCAGGCGCTTGCTTTCCGGGTACAGGAAGGTGTTTCGGGCGATGCGCCACAGCGGCTGTTCGATTTCGGTCGCGAGGAAGAATATCCACCGGTACATTTGCGCGCGCTCTTCCACGGACTCGGGAATGAAGCCGGCTTCAGGGTGTTTCTCGGCCAGGTAGAGCTGGATGGCGGAGGACTCGGTCAGAACCAGGTCTCCGTCTACCAGCACCGGTACTTTGCCCGCGGGGTTGAGTGCGAGGAAGTCTTTGCTCTGCCCCTCGCCTTTCAGCAGGTCCACCGGGTGGGTTTCGTATTCCAGGCCCAGTTCGTTCAGCAGCCAGATGACGCGCAGCACCCGCGTGGGTGGTGTTCCGTATAGCTTGATCACGGTCGGCACTCCCATTGCCAGATAATGGATTTACAGCCGCCGAACAGCGTCTTTTTCGGCGGCGGTGGGATTTATTGGGCGGGATTCAAGGAGTGGGAATCGGCATGCACTCCATCACCTCCACGCAGTCGCCGGGGAAGATGGCGAAGTGCGGGTGGTTTTCAAAGAGTTTGGCGGCGGCTTCGTGGCTTTCGGCTTTTACGATGACATAGCCGGTCATATTGTTGCGCACGTCGCTGATGCCATTGGGGTCGATGCGCTTGGTCTTGCCCAGGGGGCCGCCTTCAGCGACAAGAATATCGCTGTGCTTTTCCATCCAGCCGCCCCAGGCGGCCATGCCTTCCTGTATGCGCTGCTGGCGCTGCTCTTCCGATAGGCCCTCCCATCCTTTCATGGTATTCGGGGTGCCGAGGTACATGGCGAGGTAGTTTTTCACGTTGGCTCCTTGTGGTTCGTTCTGCGTGATGTTCAGGTTAGTCGTTACTGGGTGATTTCCGGCTCTGCCAGGCGCGCCAGGGCGGCCAGGGATTCCTGCCAGCCGAGGTAGCACATTTCCACCGGGATCACATCGGGAATACCTTCCTGCAGGATGGTGAGTTCGGTACCACAGGATACCGGCTTCATCGTGACAGTCATGGTCATGGCGCCGGGCATGTTCGGGTCGTCAAAGGTGTCGCTGTAGTGAATCCGCTCGTTCTCGACCAGCTCCAGGTATTCGCCGCCAAACGAATGGCTTTCGCCGGTGGTGAAGTTGATAAACGACGCTTTGTAGGTGCCGCCCACCCTGGGGTCCAGGTGCTCGTAAGTGGCATAGAAGCCGTCGGGCGGACACCATTTGGCCATGGCGTGGGGATTGGTAAAGGCGCGGTAAATGCGCTCGGCGGGCGCGCGCAGGACGCGGTGTAAACGTACAGTGCCGGGCATGGTCTTGTTCCTCCTGTCTGTTCCGGGGCTTTTTAGCTGGCGGTGCCGCCAGCCCGATTGCCTTCTGCCACAAGCTCGCGGGCGGGGCGCACTTCCACCGAGCCATAGCGGGCGGGCGGGATCTTGCCGGCGAGCAGGATGGCTTCGTTGAGGTCGCGGGCCTCCAGCATGTAAAAGCCGGCGAGCTGCTCTTTGGTTTCAGCAAAGGGGCCATCGGTTACCGCGACGCGGTTGTCACGCACACGCACCGTGGTGGCCGAACTGGTGGGCATGAGGGGACTTCCGGTGATGTAGTGACCACCCTCACTCAAGCGGGCGACACAGTCTATGCACTCCTGGTTGAGCGCGTCCCACTCTTCCTGGGATTTCTGCTGCATGATGTTCTCGTCGTAGTAGACCAGCGCCAGATACTTCACAGGGTTCTCCTTTTCTTATGACCTCAAGTCGTGCGACCGCACGCAAATTGGCGTTCACGGTCGTGCGCTGCGGGAGGCAAAAACAGATTCCAGGACTGAACAGCGCCCGCCGAATTCGCTTCCTTTGCCAGATAGTCGAACGGGATTGCAGGAATTCGACCGGCGTCGCAATTTTTTATGAAAATTTTTTTCCGGTGGTTCATCCGGCGCCCAGCTCGGCCAGGTGACGGGCGAGAAAACGCCGCTCCGGCCCTTGCTGCGCAAGCTCCAGCGCACGTCGGTAGGCGGCACACGCTTCCTCTTTCTGCCCCAGGCGACGGCACAGGTCGGCACGTGCCGCGTGGGCCAGGTGATATTCGCTGAGCAAGCCACGCGCCAATAGCCCGTCGATCAATCGGAGCCCCTGTGCCGGGCCATCGCGCATCGCCACGGCGACGGCGCGGTTGAGCTCGATCACCGGTGACGGGGTCATTTCCAGCAGGGCATCGTACAGGCCGACAATCTGGGGCCAGTCCGTATCCTCCATGGACCCGGCTTCCGAGTGCACGGCGGCGATGGCGGCCTGCAGCGTGTAGGGGCCGAACCGCCGGCTGGCCAGGGTCCGCAGCACCCGGGCCTGCCCCTCAGCAATCTGTTGTTGGTCCCACAGGGTACGGTCCTGCTGCTCGAGCAGAACCAGATCGCCGTCTGCCGAGATACGGGCAGCGCGGCGGGCGTCCTGCAGTAACAAGAGTGCCAGCAGACCCTCGGCCTCGGGCTCCGGCAACAGCTGGCACAACAGGCCGGCGAGGCGTAAGGCCTCTGTGGACAGATCGTGACGGATCAGCTGGTCACCGGCGGAGGCGGAATAACCTTCATTGAAGATCAGGTAGATGGCGTGCAGGACACTCTCAAGCCGCTCGTTTAACTGATCACCTTGGGGAACCTCATAGGGAATGCCGGCGTCGCGAACTTTTGCCTTGGCACGCACGATGCGCTGGGCCAGGGTCGGCACGGAGGTGAGAAAAGCGCGCGCGATCTCCTCGGTGGTGAGGCCGCAGATTTCGCGCAGGGTCAGGGCGAGCCGGGCTTCCGGCGCCAGGCTCGGGTGGCAGCAGGTGAAGATCAGGCGCAGGCGGTCATCCTCGATCGCCTGTGCATCCGGCTCCTCGGCGACCAGCTCCGCCTCCAGCCGCTCCGCCACATCCTCGTAGGAGATATCAAAGCGCGCCTTGCGGCGCAGCTGGTCAATGGCCTTGAAACGCCCGGTGGAAACCAGCCAGGCGCAGGGATTCTGCGGAACCCCCTCATTGGGCCACTGACTGAGCGCCGCGGCGAAAGCCTCGTGCAAGGCTTCTTCGGCGAGGTCAAAGTCGCCGAGCAGGCGAATCAATGTTGCGAGGACACGGCTGGATTCCTCGCGATAAATGGTTTGCAAACGGGTTCGGGAGAATTCCACCATAAGTGTGATTGTTATTGGATTGAGGGCCGCCGTCACACAGGATCCTTACTATAGCGAAGATATGGCACTCTCTACGGATCGAGCACACATTCTCAACAACAGACGACCGGTTACCCCATTGAATCGCCCACAGTCGCTTGTTAACGGATGGACCTCCATTGGTTAGGCAGTAAAGATGAATTTCCCGCCATTTTTTTCAGTTTGCCGCTCTTTTCTGGTCATCTGATACGACTACTCAGTATCAGCGCCGAAATAACAACTGCCAGCGATGAGCGAATTACGCGCCAATTTGTCAATGGCATCGCGGTGTCAGCGCGATTGCGCCATTTATTTACCCCACAACAACAATAAAAATGGAGCGGGCCATGTCTTCACCTGCCTTAAAGCACTCAGGTCACCAACACCGAAACCCTCGCCTGGTCCGGCTAGGTCTGGGTGAGAAAGCCGGCTTCGCCATCGGCGATTTTGGCTTCAATCTCTATTGGACCTGTATCGCTTCTTTTCTTGCGGTTTTTTACACCGATGTATTTGGCCTGCCGGCAGCTATCGCGGGTACTCTGCTGCTGATCACCAAGCTTATCGATGCGGTGACTGATCCATTGATGGGCGCCATTGCGGATCGCACCCAAACCCGCTGGGGAAAGTTCCGGCCTTATCTGCTGTTTGCAGGCATGCCGATGGCGGCGGCCTCGGTACTCACCTTCACCACTCCGGATCTGAATGAAACCGGAAAGATCATTTACGCCTATATCACCTACAGCGCGATGATGCTGGGGTATACCTTGCTGAGCACTCCCTACGCATCTCTCTCCGGGGTGATGACCGCTCACCCGCAGGAGCGCAATACGCTGATCAGCTGGCGGTTTATCGCCGCCTTTGCCGGTATGACCTTCGTCAACAAGTACACCCTGCCGCTGGTGGAATGGCTGGGACGGGGGGATGAGCAGCTCGGCTGGCAGCTCACCATGATGTTGTACGGCGCCCTGGCCTGCGTGATATTCGCGGTGACTTTTTTTACCACCCGCGAGCGCATCGAGCCGCCAGCAGTACAGAACACCAGACCACTGGATGACATAAAGGATCTGCTGCACAACCGTCCCTGGCTGATATTGGTGGGGCTGCAGATGGTCATCATGTTGACCATTACCCTGCGCGGCGGCTCCAGTTATTACTACCTGATGTATTACGTGGAGCGCCCGGAATTGATTTCCAATTATCTGGCGGTGCAGGCACTTGCACTGGCAGGAGGTGCGGCAATCACGCCGCTGCTGACCCGTTATGTGGACAAGGCACTCCTGATCGTGATTCTAATGTGTGTTGTCGGCACACTTTCCCTGGCATTTTACTTTGTACCCAAAGACGCGGTGTGGCTGATGTTTACCCTGAATATTCTGATCAGCCTGGCGCTGGGGCCAAAATCCCCGCTGGCCTGGTCCATGTTTGCCGATTGCGCCGACTACACCGAGTGGCGCAGCGGTCGGCGCGCCACCGCAATGACATTTTCCGCCGCCACCTTCTCCATGAAACTGGGCGGGGCCATGGGTTCGGCGCTGATGCTGTGGGTATTGGCTGCCATCGGCTATGTGGCGAGGGAGGCACAGAGCGGCGCCTCGCAAGCCGGTATTGCGCTACTACAGACGGTGATCCCTGGGGGCTTTGCGTTGCTCGCTGCCGCAGTGGCAAGTTTCTATCCACTGAACAATGCCCGCCTGGAACGCATTCAGGAGGAACTGGGCAAGGGCACCGCTACCGGGAAGGGGGACACGCGCCGGCCAGGGGATCAAGACAGAGACGCCATAGCACCAGTGGAAAGACCACCCCTGGGAAGGCCACCCGCCGGGACCGCCCCGTCGTGAAGGAAACTACCCGATGATAAACACAACCGATAATTCCGCACTGGTTACCAGCTCGGAGGATGGCACACGCTGCGAACTTGCGAGCCCCACGGCCATGCCTGCAGCCAGCGCCTTTTTGTGGAACCGGCGCATGCTGGTACAGGTCAATTGCCGCGGTTTCGTGGTGGCGCGCCATATGCAGCCGGAGCCGGCCGCCTACGCTCACGCCCCAAACCTCGAAGCCAAGACATTTATGCAGCCGGAGCAGCCTTTTTACGCACATCATCCGGGCCGCTTTCTGTATGTAAAAGACGAGGATACCGGCGAACTGTTTTCCGCACCCTACGAGCCGGTGCGCGCGAGCGCCGGGCAATTCTGTTTTTCCGCCGGCAAAGGCGATATTGCCTGGCGGGTACACAACGCAGGGCTTGAAGTCGGCATGAAACTGCGCCTGCCTGTGGATGACGCAGTGGAATTATGGGAATGCACCTTACGCAATGATTCCGGCAGGCCGCGATGGATTTCTGTTTACCCCTATTTCCCCGTCGGTTATATGAGCTGGATGAACCAGTCCGGGGAATATCGTGCGGACCTGGGGGGCATCGTCTGCTCCAGTATCACGCCCTATCAAAAAGTGGATGATTACTTCAAGAATCGCCATTTCAAAGACAAAACCTTCCTTCTGCATGAAACAACTCCGGATGCCTGGGAATCCGTCCAGTCCATTTTTGAGGGCGAGGGTGGACTGCACAATCCCGATGCGGTACGCCAGCCGCTTTTAGGGGGTGGCGAGGCCCGCTATCAGGTACCCGCGGCCGCGCTGCAATACCGCCTGCAACTGGCTCCAGACGAGGAGCGCACACTGCGCTTTGTATTTGGCCCGGCCCGCGACGACAAAGAAATCCTTGCACTGCGCGAGCGTTACCTGTCGGCCACCGGATTCGCCGCCGCCGCGGCGCAGTATCAAGGCTATTTAGCGCAGGGGCGCGGCTGCCTGCAGATCGAAACGCCGGACCGCGAACTGGATCAGTTTGCCAACCACTGGCTGCCGCGCCAGGTGTTCTACCACGGCGACGTCAACCGCCTGACCACGGATCCGCAAACCCGCAACTACCTGCAGGACCAGTTGGGCATGGCTTATATCCGGCCCGAAACCGCGCGCGCCGCCCTGCTGCGCACCCTCAGCCAGCAAAAACCGGATGGTTCCCTGCCCGATGGCATTCTGCTCAGCGCCGAGGCAGAGCTGAAATACATCAATCAGGTGCCGCATACGGATCACTGTGTGTGGCTACCGATTTTTTTGCACGCCTACCTGGATGAAACCGGCGATTACGCGCTGCTCGATGAGCGGGTAGATGCCGACGGGAATGACGAATGCAGCGTGTTTGAGCGCGTGAGCAGCGCCATGGACTGGCTGGCAGGCGCACGCGACCAACGGGGCCTCAGCTATATCGGCCAGGGAGACTGGTGCGATCCAATGAATATGGTGGGCTACCGGGGGCGTGGGGTATCCGGCTGGCTCTCCCTCGCCACCGCTTATGCATTGAAACTCTGGGCGCATATCTGTGTGCAGCAGAAACAGCTCGCGGCAGAAAAAAAATATGCCCGCATTGCTGCGGAGATCAACAGCGCGGTCAATCGCCATCTGTGGGATGACGAGTGGTACGCCCGTGGCATCACCGATGAGGGAACAGTTTTTGGTATACGCGAAGACCGCGAGGGACGTATCTTTCTCAACCCCCAGAGCTGGGCGCTGCTAAGCGGCGCCGCTGATGCCGCGCAGCAAAAAAGTCTGCTGCGCGCGGTGGAACAACAACTGGCTACCCCCTATGGCCCGATGATGCTGGCACCCGCTTACACCGCCATGCGCGAAGATGTGGGGCGCGTCACCCAGAAACATCCCGGCTCTGCAGAAAACGGCTCCGTGTACAACCACGCAGCAGCGTTTTATATCTATAGCCTGTACGCCGTCGGCGAGAGTGACAGAGCCTGGCACCTGCTGCGGCAGATGATTCCCGGCCCCGATCGAGAGGATCTGCTAAAGCGCGGACAGTTACCCGTATTTGTGCCCAACTACTATCGCGGCGCCTGGTACCAGTATCCCGAACACGCGGGCCGCTCCAGCCAACTCTTTAACACTGGCACCGCGGCCTGGATCTATCGCTGCCTGATAGAGGCGCTGTTCGGATTGAGGGGGGAAGGAGAGGGGTTTCGCATTGAGCCGCAACTGCCCTCGCATTGGCGGAAGGCACGAGTAGAGCGTCGCTTCCGCGGCGCCCTGTTCGAGGTACAATTTGAGCGCCGGCAAATTGGTGAGGCGGAAAGCGGCGAAGGGCAAAACGACAAGAGTGTGCGCGTATACGCCGATGGCGAACACCTTGCAGAACCACTGATCAGCCCAGTTCAGGCCGGGCGCCACTACCGGCTGCGTGTGTCATTGCCGCCGGCGGCAGCCCACACTACTGACCCGGCGAAAAATTCGACAACAAAGAGAAAGAAACAAAATGTCCAAACCGTTTGAGCGCCTGTGTATCGCGGCGCTGCTGTGTCTTTCCGGTCTTGTGCAGGCCGCACTGCCGATGGCAGAGGGTGCCAAACTGAAACTGGTCTCGGATCAGTTCGTTTTTACCGAAGGTCCTGCGGCGGACGCCGCGGGTAATATTTACTTCACTGACCAGCCGAACGACAAAATCTGGAAATACGCAGTAGACGGGACCCTCTCGCTGTTTATGGATGACGCCGGTCGCTCCAACGGCATGGCATTTGATGGCGAGGGTAACTTGCTGACCTGCGCGGATGAAAAAGGCGAGCTATGGCGGGTCACTCCGAACGGAGCGGTTACCGTACTGGTGAAAGATGTCGCCGGCAAGCGGCTGAACGGCCCCAACGACCTGTGGGTGGATCCCGCAGGCGGAATCTATTTTACCGACCCCTATTACCAGCGGCCTTACTGGGAACACAGCGCGCCGGAACTGGACAAAGAGGCTGTCTACTACCTGCCCCCCGACGCGCATGAGCCGCTGGTGGTGGCCGATGACCTGGTAAAACCCAACGGCATCATCGGCAGCAGTGACGGCAGGACCCTGTACGTCGCCGACATCGGCGACGATAAAACCTATGTTTACTCTGTGCTTGCCAACGGACAGCTGTCCGCGAAAAAGCAGTTCACGGACATGGGTTCGGACGGCATGGCGCTGGACCAGCGCGGCAACCTCTACCTCACTGGCGATGGGGTAACCGTGTTTGACAGGCACGGCAAACGCATCGGACATATCCCGGTACCCGGTGACTGGACCGCGAATGTCACCTTCGGCGGTGAAAATGGCCGCACCCTGTTTATCACTGCCGGCCCCGCGGTATACACCCTGGCCATGCAAGTGGCCGGAATGTGATAGGCGGGTCATCTTGTTGCGCACATCGCTTATGGCATCGAGACCAATGCGCTTGGATTTTCCGAGCGGGCCGCCATGGCACAGGCTATTGACTATAGCGGAGTTATGGCATTCTCTATGGCTCGACCACGCATTTTCATCAACAGACCACTGGTTACCCAATGATCGACTTTGAAAACAAGAGCCTGTTCAAGCTGAAACAGAATGCCGGATTCGCAGAGAAGGTAGCACCGTTGCTACTCGACGGCGAGGAAGTCCTGGATTCGTTCAAATCCATGCGCGACGGCGTGGTGTTCACCAGCAAGCGCATTATTGCGGTGAATGTACAGGGCATTACCGGCAGCAAGAAAGACTTCACTTCCCTGCCCTACAAGAATATCGTCGCCTATTCGGTGGAGACTTCCGGCACGTTTGATATTGATAGTGAGCTGGAGCTTTACTTTTCCTCGCTGGGCAAGGTGCGGTTTGAGTTCAGCGGAAAGTCACGGCTTGTGGATATTGCACACTACATAGCGCGCTATGCGCTGTAACCACCTGACTCTGCTGTGAAAACTTTCCCGATATGGATCCCAATTATTTTTTTGGGGCTAATGGCTCTTTCTGTCACCTTTGGCCTGCTACCACCAGCCATCTTATTGCTTTATATAATCGTGAGCCTCCTCACCTACCTGTTCTACTATCTGGACAAGTCCGCGGCGCGTAATGGCACCTGGCGCACAAAGGAAAGCACGCTACATATCCTGGCCCTGCTGGGCGGTTGGCCCGGCGCCTGGGTGGCCAGGCAGAGACTGCGACATAAAACCCGCAAGCAGCCATTCTGTTTTGTATTCTGGGTTACTGTACTGCTCAACCTGGGTGTCCTGGCTTGGCTCTATACTCCAGAGGGCGCGGCGGCGGTGCAGAGATTGCTCGGCAGCTATAGTAACTTTCCATTTGAGGAGTTTAAGATTTGATGAACGCGTTACTGGGCAGCTTCGTGCTGATCGCGGCCGCTAGCTCTTCCTCGGTGGAAGCTGCCGAAGGTATCGGCTTTGCGATCGAGAATGAAACCGAAATCGCAATACAGCAACCGGGCCCTCACAAGGGCGGAGGCAAAACCACCGGCTTTTCCTTTTTCGGCGGTGTGCCCGACATGGATCTGGTATTCAAAAAGCGTGTGCTGCACCCAGGCTCTGCCATTGGCTACCACGAGCAGCACAAGGATGAGATCTATTACGTGATCAGCGGGACCGGTGAGCTGACCATGAACGGTGAAAAGTCAGAGGTCGGAGCGGGCACCGCGATTCTGACGCGCCCCGGTAATTCCCACGGCTTGCGTCAGACCGGCAGTGAAGATCTGGTGATCTTTATCGTCTACGAGAAAGAGCCGCAGTAATCGCGTATATTCTGCGCCATCCATTGCTATAGAATCACCCGGACACGCGCTCTATGTCGCTTTTATTCGAAGAAATTGATAGCCAACCCTCCGAACTGGGTGAAATATCCCTGCGCCGGCGGCGCATTCCCGCGCTGGGAGATCGCGATATCTACGAAGTGAAGCTTGGCGAAGAGTTCTTGATGTCGAGCATGTTTGTGGAGGCGGAAGAGGCGCTGTCCACCCTGGGCCTGGCCAGGACTCGGGGGGACAAGCTCAACGTGGTGGTAGGCGGGCTGGGCCTCGGTTACACCGCAGTCGCCGCCCTGCAGGACCCGCGCATTGATGAACTACTGGTCGTGGACGCACTGGAAACCGTGATCGGCTGGCATCAACAGGAGCTTGTGCCGCTCGGCAAGATCCTCAATGCCGACCCCAGAAACCGCTATGTGCACGGCAGTTTTTTTGATCTGGCAACCGATTCGGCGGGCGGATTTGATCCGGAACATCCGGGAAAAAGGTTCGACGCCATCCTGCTGGATATCGACCACTCCCCCACCGAATACCTGAACGCCGCGAATGCAGACTTTTACACCAGCGAGAACCTGGCGCTGATGGCCGAGCAGTTAAAGCCCGCTGGCGTGTTTGCCATGTGGTCGCAGAACCTGCCGGAAGCGCATTTCGAGGCGCTGTTGAAAACGGTGTTTGAGACTGTAGATTCCCACGTGGTTTCCTTTTACAACCCGTTTCTCAGCGGCGAATCCACCAATTCGGTGTATGTCTGCGTAAAAGGAGATGGCTAGCCAGTCGTGCGCTGGCATCGTGTATTCGTTTCCCTCGCAGTTTAGACCTTGCGTGACAACTCGCGAATTTCCCGATTCAGGATACGATCGTTGTCCCGGTAATCCACCCGCACATCGATCAGATGCACGCCACCCTCACTCATACAGCGCTCGATGGTCGGCTTGAGTTCCGCGGTGGCCTCGATGCGATGTCCACTGGCGCCGTAGGCTTTGGCATAGGCGACAAAGTCCGGGTTGTTGAAGTCCAGCCCGAAGTCGTGGAAGTCCATCTGCGCCTGCTTCCATTTGATCATGCCGTAGGCGTCGTCGCGCAGCACCAGTATCACCAGGTCCAGCTTCAGCCGCACGGCAGTTTCCAGCTCCTGCGAGTTCATCATGAAACCGCCATCGCCGCAGATGGCGACCACACAGCGCTCGGGATACACGAGTTTGGCGGCCATGGCCGACGGCAGGCCCGCGCCCATAGTCGCCAGTGCGTTGTCGAGCAGCACCGTGTTCGGTGCGTGCGCCTGATAGTTGCGCGCAAACCAGATTTTGTACATGCCGTTGTCCAGCGCGATGACGCCGTCAGCGGGCACCGCATCGCGCACCTCTTTCACCAGACGCTGGGGCTTTATCGGAAAACCCTCTTCGCGCGCGCCTTCCTCGATATGCTTTTGCAGCGCGTTACGGATGCGGTGGGCATCGGCAAAACTCCAGTGCGGTTGCGGTTCAAGCTGCTCCTTCAACTGCCACAGGCTGTTGGCGATATCTCCCACCACTTCGATCTGCGGGAAGTACACCGGGTCCACCTGCGCGGAATTGAAATTGATATGCACCACCGCCGGACCACCGGGGCGCATGAAGAAGGGGGGCTTTTCCACCACGTCGTGGCCCACATTGATGATGAGATCGGCCTGGTTGATGGCACGGTGCACAAAGTCGCCGTCTGACAGCGCGGTGTTGCCGATAAAGTGAGAACTGGCCTCGTCGATCACGCCCTTGCCCATTTGCGTGGTTACGGCGGGAA
>Ga0207814_100491_pt1 | contig 20895 bp, 18 predicted proteins | sample TtaePargueraPR_7_FD_187755 | JGI IMG/M metagenome (GOLD analysis project Ga0207814, IMG submission 187755) | Aerobic enrichment media microbial communities from Bioluminiscent Bay, La Parguera, Puerto Rico - Tt and P1 (2) (SPAdes) | ecosystem: Environmental > Aquatic > Marine > Unclassified ... | reverse complement strand
AATGGTGGATTTTGGCGGCTGGGACATGCCGCTGCACTACGGCTCCCAGCTGGACGAGCACCACAAGGTGCGCACCGATGCCGGTATGTTCGACGTATCCCATATGACCGTGGTGGATGTCGAGGGTGAGGGCGCCACCGCCTACCTGCAAAAGCTGCTGGCGAACGATGTCGCCAAGCTGGCCGGCACCCCGGGCAAGGCCCTGTATACCGGTATGCTGAATGACAAGGGCGGTGTGGTCGACGACCTGATCGTCTACTTCCGCGACCCGGATTACCGCGTGGTAGTCAACTGCGCGACCCGGGAAAAGGACCTGGCGTGGATGAACCAGCAGGCCCAGGCCTTCGATGTCACCCTCACCGAGCGCCCGCACCTGGCAATGGTTGCCATCCAGGGACCGCAGGCCATCGACAAGGTGAAGCAAGTGATGGGTATCGACTGGACCGCTGCCATCGATGGCCTCAAGGTGTTCCACAGCGTCGCCCGCGGCGACTGGTTTGTGGCGCGCACCGGTTACACCGGCGAGGACGGCCTGGAAATCATGCTCAACAACGAAGATGCCCCCGGTTTCTGGCAGGCGCTGGCGGATGCCGGCGTTGCCCCCTGCGGCCTGGGAGCGCGGGATACCCTGCGCCTGGAAGCGGGTATGAACCTGTACGGCCACGAGATGGACGACGACACTTCCCCGCTGGAGGCGAATATGGGCTGGACCATCGCCTGGGAGCCGGAGTCGCGGGACTTTATCGGCCGCGAGGTGCTGGTGGCGCAGAAGCAGGCAGGCGTGGAAAACAAGCTGGTGGGCCTGGTGCTGGAAGAGCGCGGCGTTTTGCGCGCTGGTCAGTCCGTAGTGGTGGACGGCTCCGAACGCCGCGGTATCATCACCAGCGGCACCTTCTCGCCGACCCTCGGTTACTCCATCGCCATGGCCCGGGTTCCGGTGGCCGTGGGTGAGACCGCGGAGGTGGAAATCCGCAACAAGCTGGTACCTGTGCGGGTCGTGAAACCGAGCTTCGTGCGCAATGGCAAACCGCTGGTGTGAGTGCACGCTTACTCCGCAGCGCCGACACTTTTTGAATACTGATTTAATTGCATACACTGTTTAGCAGTTTATTTTGAGGGAAACGCTCATGAGCGAAATTCGCAGCGAACTGAAATACGCCTCCAGCCACGAGTGGGCGCGGCTGGAAGAGGACGGCACCGTCACCGTAGGCATCAGCGATCACGCCCAGGATGCACTGGGTGATGTGGTTTACGTGGAAACCCCGGAAGTGGGTACCACCCTGTCTGCCGGCGACGAGGCGGGCGTGGTTGAGTCGGTAAAAGCGGCGAGCGACATCTACTCGCCGATTTCCGGCGAAGTGGTAGCGGTGAACGAAGCGCTGGAAGACGAGCCGGAGACCGTCAACTCCAGCCCCTACGACGACGGCTGGTTCTTCAAGATCAAGCCCAGCGATGAAAGCGAGCTGGGCAAGCTGCTGGACGCCGACGCCTACAAGGCGGAGAGCGAAGAGGACTGATCACCTCTTTCATTCGCGACAAAAAAAACCGGGCATTGCCCGGTTTTTTTTGTCGCTAGATTCGGCCGTTCGTCAGTCGTAGGAGACCGCCTGGCGCACTTCCGGATCGTTGATCAGCTGGTCCAGCTGTGCCTTGTAGGCCAGCAGCACGTTGTTTTGCGGGGACTGGCTGGCCTGCTCGTCAACCACGTCCCGCTCCTTGATGTTCTTGGAAACCAGTTGCCCGCGGGCCAGGTCGTACACCAGGATGTTGGTGTCGGTATCGAAGTTGAATGCGGACACCCAGTTCAGGTTGATGCTGAAGTACCACTCGTTCAGGACCAGGGTAATCATTTTGGTGGCATCCCGCTCAAGCAGCAGGTCCTGTACCTGTTCGCTATCGGGCAGTTGTTTCAGGTCTGCAGCCTTGGCGCTCCAGCCGGTGTTGTTGAGGCCGGTCACCAGGCGGTGCTCCAGGAACTGGGCCAGGGTGCGCTGCTTGTCTTCGGGCTCGGTAGCCAGAACCTGCTTGACGTGCCAGTCCACGGGAATACCAAAAGAGGCGTGCGCTTTGCCCACATAGGTTTCCGCTTTGCCGTCCTTTACCCGCTGACGCTGGTCGATCACCGAGATCAGTACCGGCTCGCGTACCTGGTATTCCGGCTTGGCACTCTGCTCTTCCAGCGCCACCGGCGTGACACAGGCGGTGAGGACGAATGGAAATGTCAGAAGGATGAGTTTCTTTAGCATTGTTGTTGTCTCTTTATCTGGTGAGTTTTACAGACACCCGGTCGCACATGTGCGCCCCAATGTCCCGCGTGGCATAAAATTCTACAATTTTATGGTTTTGTAGTCGATTACAGGCTGTTACACACAGGTGTGGCCTGGAAAAGGCGGGTGAGAGGCTATTGGTCCGGAGTGGGGGAGCTTTCGTGCTGCGGCTGCATCAGTGCCTTGAGGCCCAGGTCCTGCAGGTAGCCGTGCAGTTTTTCCTCGATCTGCTCCGGGCATTCCATCTTCAGGACCTGCTGCAGCAACCGGTCCAGTTCGCGCTTGTTCACCTCCCGCAGTGCGGCCTTGACCCGCGGCAGGTTGGTGGCATTCATCGACAGCACGTCGTAACCCATGGCCACCAGCAGCAGGGCGCCGCCGGGGTCTCCCGCCAGCTCGCCGCAGATACCCACCTTGGTATTGGTTTCATGACCGGCAACCACTACCTGTAACAGCGCCTGCAATACCGCCGGGTGGAAGCTGTGATAGATACCGGCCACCCGGCTGTTGTTGCGGTCGACCGCCAGCAGGTACTGGGTGAGGTCGTTGCTGCCCACGGACATGAAATCCACCCGTGCCGCCAGCTCCCGCGCCTGGTAAACCGCGGAAGGTACCTCGATCATGATTCCCAGTGGTGGGCGTTTGATCTCGTAGCCCTCATCGACCAGCTCGTCGAAGGCGCGGTCCACCAGTTTGCGCGCCGCCTCCAGTTCGCTGACGCCGCTGATCATCGGCAGCATGATGCGCAGGTTGTCGAGCCCCAGGCTGGCTTTCATCATCGCCCGCACCTGGGCGAGGAAGATCTCCGGGTGGTCGAGGGTGACGCGGATACCGCGCCAGCCCAGGAAGGGATTGGTTTCCTCGATGGGGAAGTAGGCCAGCGCCTTGTCGCCGCCGATATCCAGGGTGCGCATGGTGACCGGGCGCGGCGCAAACGCCTGTAGCTGTTCCCGGTAGATCTCCCGCTGTTCCTCTTCCGAGGGGAAGCGGTCCCGCAGCAGGAAGGGCACCTCGGTGCGGTAGAGTCCGACCCCTTCGGCGCCGCGCTCCAGGGAGCGCACCACGTCGGCCATCAGGCCGGTATTCACCCACAGGCGGATGCGGTGGCCGTCGGCAGTTTCGCAGGGGAGCTTGGCGAGGTAGTCCAGGTTGGCCGCCAGCTCTCGCTCTTCCGCAACAATGGCGTCGTAGCGGCGTTTGAGTTCGGGGCCGGGGTGGATATGCAATTCGCCGCGGTAGCCGTCCACCACCAGCTCGGTGCCGTCCACCTGCTCCCACGGCAGCTCCTGGGCACCCATCACCGCGGGCAGGCCCATGGCGCGGGCAATGATGGCGACGTGGCTGTTGGCGGAACCCTTGACCGAAACCAGGCCGGCGAGCTTCTCCCGCGGCACATCCGCCAGTACCGCCGCAGTGAGTTCCTCGCCTACCAGTACCGTGTTGTCCGGGTAGTCCCGCTGGCTCTGTTCCTGCTGGCGCAGGTGCATCAGTACCCGCGCGCCCAGGTCGCGCACATCCGCGGCGCGGTCGCGGAAATAGGAGTCGGACATGGCCTCGAAGCGGCGCACGTGTTCCAGCATCACTTCGGCCCAGGCGCGGCTGGCGGTGAGCTGCTGGCGTATCCGCTCGCACACCTCCACGGCAATGGAATTGTCGTCGAGCATGCTGATGTAGGCATCGAACAGCGCGCGCTCTTCCTTGTTCAGGTTGTCCTTGAGCCGCTCTCCCACGTCGCGGATCTCTTCCCGCGCAGCCGCCAGTGCCTGGTGAAACAGTGCCAGCTCGCCCTCCACATCCATGCTGCAGGCGAAGGGTACCGCGGCGAGGTTGGCGGGAGGCGCGACGATGTGCGCGCGGCCGATGGCGACCCCGGGAGAGGCCGCGAGGCCGGTGAATTTTGCCTCATTGCGCTGCTGGCCGATGGTGGCGAGTGCGCCGGTGGCCTCGGCGTGGGCGATAACGCCGGCGAGCTGCGCGGAAAGGGTGACGAGGAAGGCCTCTTCACCCTCGTCGAAGCGGCGCTTTTCGGCCTGCTGGACTACCAGTACGCCGAGCACATTGCGGTGATGGATGATCGGGGTGCCGAGGAACGCAGAGAAGCGCTCTTCGCCGGTGGCGGGGAAGTATTGGAATGCCGGGTGGGCTTCGGCCTGCTCCAGGTTGATCGGCTCCTCGCGGGTCACCACGTTACCCACCAGACCCTCGCCGGGCGCCATGTGCACCTGGCCCACAGAATCCTTGTTCAGGCCCTCGGTGGCCATCAGCACATAGTTGCCGGACTGCTTGTCGAGCAAATACACGGAGCACACCCTGGTTTCCATGACCTCGCGCACCCGGCGGACAATGATGTCCAGCACTGAGTGGAGGTCCCTGGCGGTGTTGACTTCCTGAACGATACTGCGCAGTGATCCGAGCAAATTGGCATCCTCGCCGTGTGTACTTTACTCCCGTTGTGCCGGCCCGGAGCGGGCGGGCGCGCGGGATTGCGGGGCGGCCGCCCGCGGGGCAATCAGCGCTCGCGCTGATACCAGTGTCTTTCCAGTTGCAACTGGGTGGGCGCGAGCTCCGTGAGTGCGCGCCGGTATACCTCGCGCTTGAAGGTCACCACTTTGGTCAACGGGTGCCAGTAGCTGACCCAGCGCCAGTGATCGAATTCCGGTTTGTAGCCGTTGTTGAAGCTGATGTTGCTTTCATCGGCCTCCAGCCGCAGCAGGAACCATTTCTGCTTCTGGCCGATACACAGCGGTTCCGAGCGCTTGCGCACCAGTCGCTGCGGCAGCCGGTAGCGCAGCCAGCCGCGGGTCGCGGCCAACAGGGTGACCTGGCTGCGCGTCAGCCCCACTTCTTCGTATAGCTCCCGATACAGTGCCTGTTCCGGAGTCTCGCCGGGGTTGATACCGCCCTGGGGAAATTGCCACGCGTCTTTGCCGCCCACCCTGCGCGCCCACAGTGCCTGGCCGCGTGTATTCAGCACAACGATGCCGACGTTGGGGCGGAAGCCCTCGCTGTCGATATTGCTGTCGTTACCCGAAGTGTTACCAGTGGCTTCCGCGGCCTGCCGGCGATTGTTTTTACCGGCATTGGGCTTGTCGTTGCGCGTGGAGTTTCTGGCGGGTCTGCGGCGTTTTTTTCGCCCGGCGGGAGTTTGCTTGCCGTCGCCCAAAATTCCATCCTCAATTCTGTACGGTGTAGTCCTCGCCACACCTATTGCCAAGCATTGTTCCACAGCGACCGAATTACGGCAATTCAGTGATATCAGTCTGTGTATGGCCGGCCCATGCGGGGTAAAATCGCCCGCCGCACGGGCGAAATGGGCGACAACCTGCGGTGCTGGCTGCAAAGCACTGCTGCTGTGAGCCGCTGCGCAGGCAGTTCGGGATGGATGCCACAAAACGTAGTCCGCAGGATCACACAGGCGTCACCAGTGCCCTATATTGAATAAAAGGAGATTTCAGTGCAGTTGGCGATTTTTGATCTGGACAACACCCTTATCGGTGGCGACAGCGATCACGCCTGGGGCGAGTTTCTGGTTGCCCGGGAGTGCGTGGATGGCGAGCGTTTCCGCAGTGAGAACGATCGCTTCTACCGGGATTACCAGCGCGGTGAGCTGGATATCTTCGCCTATCTGGAATTTGCCCTGGAGCCGCTGGCGCAGTTGTCCAGGGGCCAGCTGGAGAACCTGCAGCAGGAATTCATGGAGGAGGTAATCAGTGAAATCTGGTTGCCCCATGCGGAATCGCTGATCGCGCGCCATCGGGATGCCGGTCACCACATCATGATCATTACCGCCACCAACCGCTTTGTGGTCGAGCCCATCGCCACCCGCCTGGGGGTGGACACCCTGCTGGCCACGGAGCCGGAAGAAGTGGCGGGTCGCTTTACCGGGCGTGTGGCCGGAGAGCCCTGTTTCCAGAGCGGCAAGGTGCTGCGGCTGCAGCAGTGGCTGGCGCAGAACGCGCAGTTCGAGCGCGGGGAAAAGTGGTTCTACAGTGATTCCATCAACGACCTGCCGCTGTTGCAGCAGGTGGAGCACCCGGTTGCGGTGGATCCCGACCAGCGCTTGCGCCGCGAAGCGCTGGAGCGGGGCTGGCAGGTGATCAGCCTGCGGGATAAAAGTTCGGCGTACGTCGATGCGCTGAACCTGTGAGGCCCGCGGCGACGGCAGCCGGACGGCAACAGATGGAATGGCAGTTTAAATTGGCGACAATTCAGGATTCGGGAAGCACACAACAGTGATCAGAGCAGTGCCTTTTGCAGTAATCAACCGGGCTTTTCCGCCGCTGGCAGCGGCAGCAATGGCAGCGCTATTGCTCGCCAGCGCCGGCTGTGAAAAGAAAGCGGAAACTGAGCCGGCCTCCGAGCCCGCCGCGCAACAGGTGCCCACCGTGAGCACCGCCGCGGCCGAGGAGTTGAGCCGGGCCCTGTGGCAGGCCGGGCAGACCCAGGTCATCGATGCCCAGGCCGCGACGGAGGCCCTGGAGCGGGCGGTGCGTACACTGCTGGAATCTCCCACTGAAGACCATCTCGAGGCGACCAAGCTGGCGTGGCTGGACGCGCATCGGGAACTGGCCGCGGCACTGCCGTACATCCAGGTGGCATTTGCACCCGGGGAGCTGCAGCAGCAGGGCGCGGGCCTGATGCTGGCGCTGGACAGCTGGCCTGCCCAGGCCGGTTACCTGGACACGGTGCCGGGCTATTCCGACAGCGGCATCGTCAACGACACCGCCATCGAACTCACCCTGATGAACCTGCGCAAACAGCACCGTCTCACCGCCCACGAGGAGGCGAGCACCGGGTTTCACGCCCTCGAGGTCATGCTCTGGGGGCCCACCAGCGAGCGCACCGCGACCCAGTTTGAGGCCGCCTCCGGTGGCGAACACCCGGAGGCTCTGGCGGCCAACCGGCGTCGCGAGCTGACCCGCCTGATTGCCGAAGGCATCGGAGAGGATGTCCACGCGCTGGCGAACCGCTGGCCGCTGTCCGCCAATGACCTGTCCCAGCAGTTCCTGGCACAGGCGCCGGCGGCGCGCCTGCAGACCCTGCGCGGGGCCCACGTCAAACTGCTGCGGGACGAGGTGCTGCCGCGCATTCCCGAGAGCTCGGAGAGTGATGTGGAGAGCGGTCGCGCCGGGGATTCCAAGCAGGCGCTGCTGGCGATGTTGCGCACCCTGCAGGGCAACTGGGTACCGGAAAGTGGCAGTGGCCTGGCGGACCTGATGCTGGACCAGCACCAGAGCGCGGCACTGGCACAGGCGTTTACCCTGCTGGAAGCGCGCCTGCTGAAAATGGAGGACCCGATCGAGCTTGCACACCCGGATGAACTGCAGCGCAGCAGGCAGCAGGTCGAGGGAATTATCGGGCTGATTTCCGGGGAGACCCGGGTGCCTGCGCGGGAAGAGGATATTACCCCGGTGAGCCTGACCAGCCCTGCGGGATAAACCTGCGGAAACGAAAAAACCCGGGCAGAGCCCGGGTTTTTTGTCTGGGGTTCGCTGGGGCTGGGATTACCAGCGGCGAACCGGACCAGTATCTACGTGTACGAAGTTGGACTTCGGGTAGTAGCCTACGCCACCGGCCTTCAGTTCCAGCGCCGCCTTGCGCAGCTTGGACAGGGGCACGCCAGGCATGCGGATGTCCAGTGCCATGCCGCGAGTATGGTAGCTGCGGCGTGCTACACCGCGGCCTGCGGCGCGCAGTTTGGCGTTGGTTTTCGGCGAACGGTAGCCCGAGATAATCTCGATTTCACCGTTATGGCCCAGCTTTTCTTTCAGTTTGTACACGATGTCGAACAGTTTCGGGTCCATGCGTGTAACCTCGTTCGCGCGGTGGTCGCGCAGCAGTCGGTTGAACTGCTTGAGGCCGCTGCCCAGGTAGTCGCCTTCTGCCCAGTATGCTGTGCTCAGGCGCTCACCGGTGTGCAGGTTGCGCATCTTCAGAGTGCGCGATTTACCTACTTTCGCCAGTGCCGGGCCGGCTGAAACCGCCGCCGCGGTCGCTGCAGAAACTGCTAAAAACCTGCGTCTGGAAAGTTCTTTCATACCCTGTTACCGCCTTTGGTTGTGATGAGTGATGCCTTGTTTGAGTTGCCTCCGGTGCCACTCGGTATGGCTGCACTGTACAAAAAATGACCTTTGGTTACAAACAGATCCGGGGTAATGAGGAATTGATCAAAAAACGATCTGGAAAATTTAATTCTATGCTACTACCGCATGTGAATTTTTGTTGCCGGTGGGCCACAAAAAAACCTTCCAAATGGATGACAACGTTGTCATTAGTGGAACTTTATTTTTCTGTGACTCGGGGGTTCCAGAACCGGGCGTTCAGGCCGAGAGGCAGTGTTCTCGCGGGCTTTAGCGAGGTGAAATGGTGAATTGGGCGGCTTTCCGGGGGCTGGTGGAGGGGGAGGGCAGACCAACGGGAGGGCGGCTGGGCAACAAATTGCTCTATTGCGCGGGGATGGGAGGTAGTCAGTGCACCCACTACATTGCGGCGCCAGGCGACCACAGATAGAAGAATCGTTCTGAGAAGCCGTTTGGGGCCGCAAAAGGACAGCGGTCCCGGGATACCGGCCTAAAGAAGGAGGCGCTTCACCGGTCCAGGTGGTAGATGTCCGGGCGGAATTGCACGCGGCCGAGGGGGTCCACCCAAGCGGTCAGGTAGGTAATGAAGACGGCGGGTGGGTTGTCCACCCTGATGGTGACGGATTCATCGCCGGTGGTGGCCTGGGCTACCCGGGTTCTGTCCCAGCCCTGGGGCTTCAGCAGGGCATAGGCCAGCTCTTCCGGCTCCTCCAGGCGGATACAGCCGTGGCTGAACGCGCGGTGGCGGTGTTCGAACAGGCTCTGGGCCTGGGTGTCGTGCAGGAAGATCGCCTGCTTGTTGGGGACCACAAACTTGACCCGCCCGAGGGTGTTGCCCGGGCCTGCGATCTGCCGCAGGGTGGCCTTGCCGCTGGCGGCGCTTTCGATCCCCTTTTCTGAAATCGGGTTGGTGTTGTTGGTGCCGTACTTCACCACCCGGTAGCCGCGCTTGTGCATGGCCTCGGGATTGCTGCGCGCCTTCGGCAACAGGTCGGTGAGCAGAATGCTGCGGGGCACCGTCCAGGTGGGGTTGAACACCACCGACGCCACCTTGCTGTTCATCGAAGGGGTGCGTTTGCTGCTTTTCCCCACCACGGTTTTCATCGCCAGGGAGACTTTCTGTTTCTCCACCAGCTGCAGCTGGTACTCGGGAATATTCACCAGAATATAGCGCTCGCCGGGGGCGTCGGGCAGTTTGTCCCAGCGGCTCGCATTCAGCTCCAGCAGGCGTGCCAGTTCCGCCGGCGGGCGCGCCAGTTCTGCCAGCGTGGCGTCGTCGGCACTCCCGGTGACGGCCAGGCCGTGGCGGCGCTGGTAGCGTTCCAGCGCATATTGCACTCCCGCGTCGAAGCGCTGCGGATCACTGGCGCGCAATTGCACCGGGCCCGGAAAGCCGGTGTAGTCGCCGTAGCTGCGCAGCAGTTTGCGCAACTGCGCCACCCTGGGGGTCCGCTGTCCCGGGTGCAGGGGGGCGCCCGCATCCAGCGGGCGCCAGCTTTGTGCAATGGTGCGATAGCGTTGCGCATGGGTGCGCAGTTGATCGCCGGCGGTGGCGAAATCCACGGCATCCGGCGGCGGCAGGCGGGCGGCGCCGGCGGGCGACAGCAGGCCACCGCTGCACAGCGCAATGGCGCTCAGCAGTATTTTCCAGTGGCGTTTATGGGCTGAACGGGTCGACATGGTAACCCCCTCCCGCTACTCGCGGCTGTTGTCCACCAGGTTCTGCTGGTGGTCGCGCCCGTAGATATCCGGGCGAAAGTTCAGCAATCCTTCCTCATCCACCCACGCTGTCCAGTAGGCGATGTACACCGGAATCGGGCGCAGTAATTCCACTGCGCGGGTGCGGGTCCCTGTGGTTACACGAGCCAGTTTTTCTTCGTTCCACTTGCGGTGGCTACCCTGGCTATCCAGCAGTATCTGCGCCAGCTCCTGGGGTTTCTCCAGGCGGATGCAGCCGTGGCTGAAAGCGCGCTGTCGCTTTTTGAACAGTGTCTTGTGATTGGTGTCGTGCAGGAAAATGGCCTGGCGATTGGGAATCACGAACTTGAACCGCCCGAGGGCGTTGCCTTCACCGCCGCGCTGCTGCAGGGCGACGCTGCCGAGGCGCAGGGCGCGCAGGTTTCTGCCGCTGAACGGCACGGATTTGCCGCGGTTGTTGACCAGGCGATAGCCGCCCGCTACCAGCTTGGCACTGCCCTTGGGCAGCAATTCCCGCAGGGCGATGTTGGCAGGTACCGTCCAGGTGGGGTTGAACACCACCCGGGTAAGCCGGGTAGCCAGCTCTGGCGTGGCGTGCTTGGGTTTGCCCACCACCACCCGCATGCGGTACTGCTCGCGCTCGCGGTCGATCAGTCGCAGGGTGTATTCGGGAATATTGACCAGGATATAGCGCTGCCCGAGATCCTTGGGCATCTGCTGCCAGCGCTGGAGATTGGCGTCGAGCACCGCGAGCTTCTGTTCCGGCGGTGTATTGAGTTCGGTGCGGGTATTTTTGTCGACGATGCCGTCGGCGCGCAGTCCATGGCGGCGCTGGAAGCGCTCCACCGCGCGGCGCAGGGCCTTGTCGTAGTGCTCCGGATTCCGGGTGGCCTCGCTGTCGCCACCATCCATATCCGCCGTGAGTGGCAAGTCACCGTACTGCATCAGCAGCGAGCGCAGCATCCTGACCCGGTTGTCCTGCATACCCGGTGCCAGCGGTTGCCCGTCCGGCAGGGGCTGCCAGACATCCTCCTGTGACAGCGCGTGGTAGCGCGCGCGCTCTTCCCGCATCAGGGCGTACTGGCGGCCGTAGGGAGTAAACGGACTGTAACCATCCAGCCGGTCAGGCTGGCTGCCGGTGGCCGCCGGCCCGGCCGTCTCCTGCGCGGACTTTTCCTCTGCCGCTGTACTGGATTGCTCGTCGCTGCGCCCGTCGCCCGCCGCCTGGGTGGCGAGGGAAATCAGCACCGCGGCCAGGGCCGCGCGGTTGAGCAGTGGATTGGTCGACTGGCTGTCACCCTTGTGTCCCATGGTGTTACCCCTGAACCCGGAAGTCTGCAAGCCCAAAAAAGTCGGCTCGCCGGAGTGCGCCGGGCGGCCGTTATGTTCTTAATTGGTAACTTGTGACCGGGGTGGAGCCAAATTCGATTGGGGTATGCGCGGGGGAGCCTTGGCGAGGATTAGGAATAACCCCCGGGCGGCGGGGGCCGCGCGGGGGTGTGGAGGGCAGGGCGACGGAGGTGGCCTCCGCCGGACGGTCAGTCGAACTGATTGGCGGCGAGGCCGTCCTTGCCGTAGATGTCGGGGCGGAACTGCATGCGGCCCTCACCGTCCACCCAGGCGGTCCAGTAGGTGACGTATACCTTCACGTTGCGCGACATCTTGACCTCGGTGGTCTGGTCACCGGTGGTCAGCTGCTCGATACGGAAGCGGCTCCAGTCACCGGGCTCGTCCCGCAGCAGGGCCTCGGCCAGCTGGCGGGGCTTGGCCAGGCGGATACAGCCGTGGCTGTAGTCGCGGTCGGTGAGGGTGAACAGGCTCTTGGCGCGGGTATCGTGCAGGTAGATGTCGTCCGAGTTGGGAATCTCGAACTTGATCCGGCCGAGGATGTTCTTTTCACCCCCTTTCTGGCGCATCAGGAAGCCGCCGCTGGCGGCAGTGCGCAGGTTCTGCGGGGTCAGGGGCAGGTATTCGCCACTGCCGTTAACCACCCGGTAACCCATGTTTTCCATGCCGTGGGGGTTGGCGCGGGCCTTGGGCAGAATCTCGTTAACCAGGATGCTGCGGGGCACCGTCCAGGTGGGGTTGAAGACCACGCGGGCGACGCGGGTGGATATCTCCGGGGTCTGGTGGATGTCCTTGCCCACCACCACGTTCATGGACAGTTTCACCCGGTCGTGCTCCACGTATTTCAGGCGGTAGCCGGGTACGTTCACATGGATGAACGTATCGCCCAGGTTTGCCGGCAGCTGTTCGCGGCGGCGAATATTGGCCTCGATGATATGTGCGCGGGCGGTGGGCGAGATGTTCAGGCGCTCGCGGGTGGCGTTGCCCACGATGCCGTCCGCCCTCAGCCCGTGGCGCTCCTGGAAGCGCACCACCGCCTGGTGCAAGCGCTGGTCGAACTTGTTGCTGTTGGGCTCGTTGCCATAGCTGTAGTAGTCGCCGTAGAGCGCCAGGATGTTGCGCAGGATGGCGACGTTCGGGTGCTTGGCGCCGAGTGTCATCGCGGGTCCGGCAGGCAGCGGGCGCCAGCGGCCACTGCTGGCCATATTGCGGTAAAACGCCAGCTGTTCCCGTAGGGCCTGGGCGTCGCCGCCGTAGGGGGTATTTTCCGCGATCCACATGCCTTCGCCGTGGGCCGGTGCCAGGCCGCGGCCTTCCTCCGACAGGTTGCGAAAGCGCGGCATTACCCGCGGGTAAGTCTGCGGATAGCTGCGGGTACTGTAGCGGGATGCGTGGCTGGAACCGTAGGTGGACGGCCGTGACTGGGCACCGTTATAGCGCTGGGTGTAGTAACGGGAGCGGTCCACGGATGGGTTGGCGCGGTTGTAGCCGCGGAAATACTGGCGCCCGCTGTTATCCGCGGTCGGGGCAAAGCGGGTGCTGGCCATCTGGAAGCCGCCCTCGGTCAGGTTGACCGGGGTGATGTCGCGCTGGCGCAGCTGTCGGTGCTTTTTCGGGCTCTGGGGCTTGAGTTCGTCCAGTTGGGTATCCTGGGCGTAGGAGATGAACGCATCCGTGAGCAGTACGTCGAGTACCGCGGCCATCTGCAGCCGCTGCGGCGTATCCCGCAGGGTGCGGTCGAAGTACCCCAGGTGGTAGCGGTAGTCCACCATGCTGCTGGGGTTGCCAGAGCTGGAGGCGGTGAGCTGCTTGAGCAGGTCGTTGGCGGTATCGCTCAGGCTATAGTTGTCGAACCACAGCAGGCGATAGTCCGTGCGGCGGTAGATCCGGCGCACCGCGATCGGGTTGAAAATGGGATCCTGTGCCGGCCAGGCGTCGGGATTGTCCTCCAGCCAGTTGACCAGGTGAGGGCGCACGGCCTGTTCCGGCAGTACCGGTACGGTTTTCTGGTTCGCGGTAAAGGCGTAATACAGGGCAAACAGACACAGGCTGCCCAAGGTCAGCATGGGCAGTAGCGACTTGCGTTTGCGACGCTCTGGAATGAAATATGACATGGGACCTCAGCGATACAGCAGGGCGCCGGTTTACAGTGCGGAAGCCGTTGCCCGATCGTTCATACCTTCCCAACCCCGGCACACCTATCCCCATCTGATCGACCGGGTAAATCCCGAGCCGACGGTGCACCTGCGCCGAGCATCCCGCGCGACCTTCCATTTTTATAGGCGCATGAAGAGACCGCTTTGCGCGTAACTCAACATGCGTCTGCCTGTGAAATTAAGTATGGCAACAAATGCAAAATTTGCTTGGCGCGAACTTCATTTAACCTTACGCCGGGCACTGGAGCTGACGCGGCGGACCCGGCGGTCGTCCCTGCTCGATGGTCTGCTCCCAGAGCCGGGTGGCACCGCGATCATCCACCGCGACCAGAGTGCTGGCGCGGGTGCCGTACCCGCTTTCCATGGCGGTGTAGGGAGGGTCTCCGGCGGGGAGGTCGGAACGGCCGATGCGCACGAAAATGGACGACAGGGCCCGCTCCAGTTGCGGCCCCACACCGGTATCCGGCAGTTGCGGGGGAGGGTAACGCTCATCGTTGGCCAGCAGCGCCAGCGCCGGGGCGACGAAGTTACTCTGCGTCAGTGGCGCCTCGGGGGTCGCGGCCAGGGTATTGACCAGTGCCGCCAGCCCCTCGCAGCCGCGCTGGACCTTGGGCCAGGGGGCGTCGGGAGCGCCGTTGGATATGCCGTGGAAGCCGGGAGTGACGCTAAACGGCTGGTGGCGATTGCCGGCCCACACCAGCTGCGGTGATTCAGCGATGGCAAACAGCAGGGCGTTGAATCCCTGGTAGCGCCTGCCATCGAGGGCGCCGGCAAATGCCTCCGGCGGCTGGCAGCCGGTGAGAAAATCCACCGGAATTTCGCCCCGCGAAAGGGGGAGTGGGGGTGGCGCGATACCGGGTTCGCGCATATTGGTGACCGCCGCCACCCGGCCGCCAGGCGCGATACCGAGCCAGGTGCCGCCGGCTTCCAGGTCGCGACCGGCAACCAGCGGCCGGTCTTGCCAGGAGTGGGCCGCTGCACTGGGGCGCCGGTAAAACTCATCGCGATTGGCCAGTAACAGCAACGGAAAGCGAGGGTGCTGGCGGTAGGCGATCAACAGGAGGCACATGGCATCTCGCATTCGTCATTTGCAAAGTGCCATAATAGCGCCCATTTGCGGAAAACTGCGGTCTGAGCATGCTGACTTACCCCGAGATAAATCCCGTTGCGATTGCCATTGGCCCCCTCAAGGTCCACTGGTATGGCCTGATGTACCTGGCAGGTTTTGTCGCTGCCTGGTGGCTGGCGCTGCGCCGTGCGGCCAAACCCTGGTCGCCGGTGATCAAGTCCGAAGTTGAGGACATGATCCTGTTCTGCGCCATCGGTGTGGTGGTGGGCGGTCGCCTCGGCTACATGTTCTTCTACAACTTCCACGAGCTGGTGGCCAACCCGCTGAGCCTGTTCAAGGTGTGGGAGGGCGGCATGAGCTTCCACGGTGGCCTGATCGGCGTGATGGTGGCCGCGGTGCTGTACGCGCGCAAGATTGGCACCACCTTCCCGGCGCTGATCGATTTCGTCGCGCCGCTGGTGCCCATTGGTCTGGGGCTTGGCCGTATTGGCAACTTTATCGGCCAGGAACTCTGGGGGCGGGAGACCGATGTGCCCTGGGGCATGGTATTCCCCCGCGACCCGGATTTGCTGGTGCGCCACCCGTCCCAGCTGTATCAGGCTTTCCTCGAGGGGCTGGTGCTTTTTGCGGTGCTGTGGATTTTCTCCAGCAAGCCGCGCCCGCGCCTCGCGGTAGGTGGTCTGTTCCTTCTTTTATATGGTGTCTTCCGTTTCCTGGTGGAGTTCGTGCGTCAGCCGGATATCGGCATTGACGTCATGTTCGGCTGGCTCACCCGTGGCCAGCTATTGAGCCTGCCGATGATCGCGGCCGGAATCCTGCTGCTGGTGTGGAGTTATCGCACCCAGCCGCTGCCGGAAGGTCGTTCTGAGGCGGCTGAAGACCTGAAACCCACAGCCAAGGGCGGTGCCAAATAATGCAGCAGTATCTCGACCTGATGCGCCATGTGCGCGACAACGGCACCCTGAAAAGCGACCGTACCGGTACCGGCACCCGCAGCGTATTCGGCTACCAGATGCGCTTTGACCTCGCTGCTGGCTTCCCGCTGATCACCACCAAGAAGTGCCACCTGCGCTCGATCATTCACGAATTGCTGTGGTTCCTGAAGGGCGACACCAACATCGCCTACCTGAAGGAGCACGGCGTGCGCATCTGGGACGAATGGGCGACCGAAGACGGTGACCTGGGGCCGGTATACGGTTATCAGTGGCGCTCCTGGCCCACTCCGGACGGCCGCCATATCGACCAGATCAGCGAGCTGGTGCAGCAGATCAAAACTCGCCCGGACTCGCGCCGCCTGATCATCAGCGCCTGGAACCCGGCGGATTTGCCGGATGAAGGTGTGTCGCCCAGCGACAATGCCCGCGCCGGCAAAATGGCGCTGGCCCCCTGCCACGCGTTGTTCCAGTTCTATGTCGCCGACGGCAAACTGTCCTGCCAGTTGTACCAGCGCAGCGCCGACATTTTTCTCGGTGTGCCCTTCAATATCGCCTCTTACAGCCTGCTGACCCTGATGCTGGCGCAGGTGTGCGGACTGCAGCCCGGTGAGTTCATTCACACCTTTGGCGACGCGCACCTGTATTCCAATCACACCGAGCAGGTGGAAGAGCAGCTGTCCCGGGAACCGCTGCCGCTGCCGCAGATGGTGCTCAATCCCGAGGTGACGGACCTGTTCGGATTCCGTTTCGAGGACTTTGAGCTGCGCGGTTACGAGGCCTACCCGCATATTCCTGCCCCGGTGGCAGTTTGATGGTGGCTGCAATCAGCACGCCACTGGCGATGATCGTGGCCACCGCGCGCAATGGCGCCATCGGCCGAGAGAACACTTTGCCCTGGCGTATTTCCGGCGACCTGCAGTTTTTCAAGCGCACCACCCTCGGCAAGCCGGTGGTGATGGGGCGCAAAACCTTCGAATCCATCGGTCGCCCGCTGCCCGGGCGGTCCAATATCGTGATTACCCGCAACCCGGACTGGCGGGCCGATGGGGTCACGGTTGTGTCCAGTTTGGAACAGGCTTTGCAGGCTGCAGATACCGTGGCCCGGCGCGACAGTGCTGCCGAGATCATGGTGATCGGCGGGGCGCAGATCTATCGCCAGGCGTTGCCTGTGGCGGCTCGGTTGTATGTGACCGAAGTTGAAGCTGACGTCGAGGGCGATGCTTTCTTCCCGGCGATAGGAAATGACTGGAAAGAGGTCGCTCGGGACTGTTACCCGGCCTCGGAACGAGATGAATACAACTACTGCTTAGTTCAGTACGACAGGTTGAAATAAGAACAACTTGATCAATCTTCGGCCTTTCGGTTAAGTTTGATCGTTAATTGTACAGCGTAGGCCGCCGCAATTGTGTGCATGAACCCCGAAGTTGTTACCCGGGTGTTACTCTGCTACTCAGGCTGGGTGACTCAGTCATTCGGCATTTGAATAATCAATTCGGCTGTTTACAATGTGCGGCTCTTAGCTGTCTTCAAGCCTAAATCTAACCGCGTTGTGGCAGCTAACTCATCGCGACCATGTTGTGAAATATTGAACCCACTGGGGGGTCTAATGAAAACCAAGCGATTCATGGCTGTGGCGCTGACCACTGCGCTGTCTGCCGGCGCACTGTACGGTAGCGTAGCCACTGCGGATACACTCGACACCGTCCTCAAGGTTGGCCAGCAGAAAACTGCTGCTGCAACTGCATCTCAAAAACGCATCGACAAGATTGCTCAGGAAACTTCTGACCTGCTCCAGCAGTTCAAGGTTGTGAACAAAGAGATCGACGGTCTGCGCGTGTACAACCGTCAGCTCGAAAAGCAGCTGGCAAACCAGCTGGCCGTAATCAAGGACCTCGATGAGTCTATCGACCAGGTAACCGTTATCGAGCGTCAGATCCAGCCGCTGATCCTGCGTATGCTGGAAGGCCTGGAGCAGTTCGTTGAACTGGACGCGCCCTTCAAGCTGGCCGAGCGTAAGGCCAACCTGGAGAACGTTAAGAACAATATGGACCGTTCCGATATCACTGTAGCGGAGAAATTCCGTCAGGTGCTGGAACTGTACAACTTCGAAGCGGAATACGCGCGCAAGATCGACAGCTACGGCGACACCCTGAACGTGAACGGTCAGGACCGCGAAGTAAACGTACTGCAGATCGGTCGTATCGCCCTGGTAGCTCAGACTACCGATTCCAAGATCTCCCTGGCCTATGACAAAGAGCAGAAAGCTTGGGTTGAGATCGATTCCGGCGAATACCGTCGCGCCATCATGCAGGGTCTGAAAATCGCCAAGAAGCAGGCCACTACCGACATCATGACTATGCCGATTCCGGCTCCGGAGGCTGCGCAATGAAAACCTCTATCGCCAAACGCGTCTTTGCAGTAGCAGCGGCTGGCCTGATCAGCGTTTCCGCTGTAGCCCAGGACAAAGCTACTTCCCTGGACCAGCTGCTGAAGATGGTTCAGAGCTCCAAAATCGCCGAATCTGCCGAGCACAAAAAGCGCGAAGCAGACTTCCGTCGCCAGAAAGCCAACCAGGCTTCCCTGCTGAGCCAGGCGGAAAACACCCGCACTTCTGAAGAGGCCCGCTCCGCGGCGCTGGAGAAGAAGTACGAAGAACAGGAACTGCTGGTTCAGCAGAAGCGCCAGCAGCTGGACGAGCGCCTCGGCTCTCTGAAAGAACTGTTCGGTCACCTGACCTCTACCGCCGGCGACCTGCGCGCAAACCTGGACACCTCCCTGGTTTCCGCCCAGTACCCGGGCCGCGCCGAGTTCCTCGATCAGCTGATCGACAAGATGAACTCCGCTACCAAGCTGCCGACCATCCAGGAAATCGAGCGTCTGTGGTACGAGCTGCAGCGTGAGACCGTGGAATCCGGCAAGGTTGTCAAGTTCAACGGCACCGTGATCAAGCCCGACGGCGAACAGGCCGAACAGGAAGTGGTACGTGTTGGTAACTTCAACCTGGTTTCCAACGGCAAGTACCTGGAAATGAACGACAACCAGAAGATGGCCGAACTGATCCGTCAGCCCGACGGCAAGTTCCTGAGCATGGCGTCTGACCTGCAGGCTGCCACCAGCGGCTTCAGCCCCTTCGGTCTCGACCCCACCGGTCCTTCCGGCGGTTCCTACCTGAAAGCCATGATCAACAGCCCGAGCCTTGTTGAGCGCTGGCACCAGGGTGGCATCGTTGGTTACATCATCTCCGGTGTTGGTGTAGTTGCGGTACTGCTGGCCATCTGGCGCCTGATCGTACTGTCCGGTGTTAATGCCAAGGTTAACGCGCAGCTGCGTTCCTCCACTCCGAACACCAACAACCCGCTGGGTCGTGTTCTGTCCGTAGCGGAAGAGAACAAGGGTGTCGACGGTGAAACTCTGGAGCTGAAGATGGAAGAAGCGGTGCTGAAAGAGCGCCCGGCCATCGAATCCGGCCTGAACCTGCTGAAGATCATCGCCATGGTGGCCCCGCTGCTGGGTCTGCTGGGTACCGTTACCGGTATGATCATCACCTTCCAGGCGATCACCATCTTCGGTGCTGGCGATCCCAAGGCAATGGCTGGCGGTATCTCCTCCGCACTGGTAACCACCGTTCTGGGTCTGGTCGTGGCTATCCCGACCGTACTGCTGCACACCATCGTGAATGGCCGTGCCAAGCGTATCCTGCACATCCTGGACGAACAGAGTGCCGGTATCGTTGCTGAAAACGCCGAGCGCAAATAAGAGGAGGCGGCAACATGCACGCATTAAATGACGCATGGGCCGCCGTCAACGCCTTTATGGCGTCGGGCGGGCCAGTACTACTTCTGATCGCCGGCCTGACCTTCTTCATGTGGACGCTGATTTTTGAGCGGGTCTTTTACTTCAACGGCGGTCTGAAGCGCGATGTTCAGACTGCTGTGGATTCCTGGGAAGCGCGCCCCGAGCGCAAATCCTGGAATGCCCACCAGATCCGTTACGCGCTGATTTCCCGGGTATCCGAGAAAATCGACAGCAATATGGACATGATCCAGACCTGCGTTGCCCTCGCGCCGTTGTTCGGCCTGCTGGGTACCGTATGGGGCATGATCAACGTGTTCGAAGTGCTGGCGATTACCGGCGGTGGTGATGCCAAGCAGATGGCCAGTGGTGTATCCATGGCTACCATCCCGACTATGGCGGGCATGGTGGCAGCACTGTCTGGTGTATTTGCCAATACCTACATCACCCGTACTGCCCAGCGTGAGACCCAGCTGCTGGAAGACCATCTGACGATGGATCACTGACAGCACCACAATCAAGGTGACCGGCCGGTTTGAAAACCGTGCCGGACACCGAGAAGGTTTAGCCAAATCGCGGGACTTTCACTATCAATTAGATTGATGTGGGAGTTCCACAGGGCCAAATCTCGCTATTAGCATTTCGCTAGAGAGAGTTGCAATGAGCAGAAAACAGAATACGGCGGAAGAAGAAGGCGGCGCTATTGACCTCACGCCCATGCTGGACGTGGTGTTCATCATGCTGATCTTCTTTATCGTCACCGCGACCTTCATCAAGGAGCCGGGTGTTGACGTTCTGAAGCCGGAAGCGACTACCGCTGAACTCAAAGCCGCCTCTATTCTGGTCGCGATTAACGACAACGACGAAATCTGGATTGCCAAAGAGCAGGTAGACGATCGCCTGGTGAAGAACACCCTGGAGCGTCTCTATGCAGAAAACCCGAAAGGGTGGTTGGTAATTCAGCCCGATAAAAAGGCGAGTATCGAGAAGGTTGCCCTGATCGCTGAAGCGGCCAGGAAGATCGGAATCGAGAAAGTGTCGGTCGCTACAGAGAAGAGTTAACAGCTATGAACCCGGTAAGACTTTTAGGGGCGGGTGCGCTGGCAGTAGCCACCACTTTTGCCCTGATCTTCACCATGCATGCGCTGATCGCGGCAAACCTGGGTGCTCCCAAAGAAGAGGAGCAGATCAAGGTAGCCGATATCGTGATGCCGGAACAGAAGATCGAAACCCAATACGATACCAGCAAGCCGGACAAGCCCGACGAGCCCGAGCAGCCGCCGCCCGATATGCCGGAGCCGGAGTATGACGAGCCGAACGTGGACAATGCGCTGAACATGTCTGCACCGGCCGCCAACGCGGACCTGAAAGTGGGTGGTATCGGTGGCTTCGCCTCTGAGGGTGACTACCTGCCAATCGTGAAAGTACAGCCCCAGTATCCCCGTCGCGCTCTGCAGCGTGGCATCGAAGGCTGGGTAGTTGTGGAATACACGGTTACCAAGAACGGTTCTGTACGAGACCCGCGTGTTGTGGAGGCCTTCACCAAAGATG
>Ga0207814_100490_pt1 | contig 20932 bp, 25 predicted proteins | sample TtaePargueraPR_7_FD_187755 | JGI IMG/M metagenome (GOLD analysis project Ga0207814, IMG submission 187755) | Aerobic enrichment media microbial communities from Bioluminiscent Bay, La Parguera, Puerto Rico - Tt and P1 (2) (SPAdes) | ecosystem: Environmental > Aquatic > Marine > Unclassified ... | reverse complement strand
GCAGGCGGTCATCGCCCATGAATACACCGACCCGCTGTCCGGCCCCGGAAACGCCGACCTTACGGCCCATGTCGATTTCAGCCGGTTGGCGCAGCACGCACGCGACGCCGGGCTCCGCGTCCACGGCCCAATGTCGCAGGGCGCCTTCCTGATGGCGCTTGGCCTGAAAGAACGCACAGAACGCCTGATTGAAAACACGGACCGGGAAACAGCGAGAATACTGGCCAGCGGTGCGCAACGCCTTGCGGACACGGCGCAAATGGGCCAGCTTTTCAAGGTCATGGCCCTGACCTCCGGGGAGCTTTCTCCTCCCCCGTTCGCTGCACATGGATACGCCAATGAGTGATGCAAAGATCGTTCAGTCCGGCGCGCTGTCCGCGCTCGATGGATTCCGGCACGGCTTCGGCACCCGCCAGGGCGGCGTCTCCGGCGGCATCTACGCGACGCTAAACTGCGGTGTCGGGTCAAAAGACCACCCCGGCGACGTTTCACGGAACCGCGCGCGGCTGGCGGCCTCCGTTGGCGCCGACCCCGGCAAGCTCATCACGCCGTACCAGGTGCACTCACCCACCGCGGTCATCGCCGAAGAACCATGGGACCGCGTTACGACCCCCAAGGCCGACGCCGTCGTCACGCGGACAACGGGGCTGGCGATCGCCGTTTCCACGGCGGACTGCGTGCCGGTACTGTTTTGCGACCCGCAGGCCAGGGTGACCGGGGCCGCCCATGCCGGCTGGCGCGGCGCGCTCGGCGGCGTGCTGGAAGCGACCCTCCACGCCATGGAGGAGATTGGCGCGGCGCGCTCCAATATCGTTGCCGCCATCGGCCCGGCAATCTCCCAGAAAGCCTACGAGGTCGGGGAAGATTTCGAGGAAAACTTTCTCAGGGACGACGACGGCAATGCCCGCTATTTCACCCGTCCCTCGCCCGGCTCAAAGCCGCATTTCGACCTGACGGGATACGTGGAAGGCAGGCTCGCGGGCGCTGGTGCGGGTCATGTGCAAAACCTGCAATTGTGTACTTACCATGACAGCGACAGGTTTTTCAGTTACCGGCGCACATGCCACAAAGGCGAGCCGGATTACGGGCGTCAAATCTCTGCCATAGTGATCGCGGGATAATCACGCCGCGTATGGTTACCATAGTTGCTTAATCTTGGGTTGCGCCGCTGGACGCATTTCTCCAGACACTGTAATAAAGTGGGGCTGCGAGATTGTCCGATGCGAGGCAAGTTATTGAATTTACGGGCGATACTGCGGAATTATGACGCAACGGAGTTGGACTGAGTGTTGAGCTTGCGTAACCCAGCGGCGGGACGGCTTATGAACTTGTTCCTGAGGTTCGCGGCCCTCGTTTTCGGGGCCGTGCTGATTTCGGCCTGTTCGGGCGGATCGCTGAACAATTTCTTCAGCGGCTCGGGCAGTGCCGTATCGACCAACCTCGCGCCGGTTTCCTTCTCCAACATCATCGGTCCGCCGAAGACCGTGGGCGACCAGCTGACGGCACAGCTTATCAGCGAAGCCAAGCAGAAACAGATTCCCGTCGTCACGGAGAAAAACCAGTCCGCCACCTACACGGTGCAGGGCTACCTGGCCCAGTCGAACGAACCGAAAAGCGAGAAGTTCTCCTATATCCTCGACGTAACCGACAAGTCGGGCAAGCGCGTGCACCGCATCCTTGGCGAGGAGGCGGTTCCCGCCAAGCCAGGCGCCAAGCCCTGGGGGTCGATCAACCAGGCCGCCATCCAGAAGATCGCGGCAAAAACGGCCAACGATCTCGCGACATGGCTGCCGACCCAGAGCGGCGCAGGTGCCGTCGCCAGCGCCAGCACACCCCCGCCGGCTGCCCGCAGTTCGTCACCGCCGCCGGCACCGAGTGGCAGGAGTACACCGAAACCGCCGCCGGCAAGCGCACCTGCACCAACCGCGGAGCAGCAACCCGCGCCGCCGCCCAAGCGCACGGCTTCCACCGCCACGCGCTCGCGCAACATCGCGGCCCTCGTGACGCCCGTCTCGGGCGCGCCGGGGGATGGACGCACGTCTCTGACCAACGCGGTCAAGGAGAAGCTTCAGGCGCGCGGCGTGCAGATTGCCACGACCGGGGGAAGCGACGTGTACCGCGTCAACGGCAAGGTCACGATGGGACCGGCGCCGGGAAGCAACCAGCGGGTGCAGATCGTGTGGCGGCTCACGAGCCCGACGGGACAGGACCTTGGAACCGTGACCCAGCAAAGCGAGGTAGCGAAGGGTTCGCTCGACAGTTCGTGGGGTCAGGCGGCGGTGTCCGCGGGGAACGCCGCGGCGGCGGAAATCATCAAGCTCATCGAGAAAAACAAGAGTTAGGTGTGCATATACCCCGCGGGCATGACGCACGCGGTTTACACACCATGAGGGCGTTGCTAAAACCTGCCCTCTCGTGAGCCCCGGCACCCCGCCGAGCGCAATCACGTCATACGCCGGGGAACAGCATATGAAACTGGTCGCGGGCAATTCCAACCGTCCTCTGGCCGACGCAATTGCCGCCTACCTGAACATTCCGATGACCAACTGCTCCGTGCGCCGGTTCGCGGACATGGAGATATTCGCCGAGATCCTGGAGAATGTGCGCGGGCAGGACGTGTTCGTGCTGCAATCGACCTCCTACCCGGCGAACGATCACCTGATGGAACTGCTCATCATGATCGACGCGCTGAAGCGCGCTTCCGCCCGGCGCATCACGGCGGTCATGCCCTATTACGGTTACGCGCGGCAGGACCGCAAGGTGAGCCCGCGTTCGCCGATCTCGGCCAAGCTGGTGGCCAACCTGATTACCCGCGCCGGCGCCGACCGGGTGCTGACCCTCGATCTGCATGCAGGGCAGATACAGGGCTTCTTCGACATCCCGACGGACAACCTCTACGCGGCGCCTGTCATTACCAAGGACATCAAGGAAAAATACGAGCTGGACAAGGTGATGGTGGTCTCGCCGGACGTCGGCGGTGTGGTGCGCGCACGCGGGCTGGCGAAGCGCATCGGCGCGCCGCTGGCCATTATCGACAAGCGCCGCGAACGCGCCGGCGAGTCGGAAGTGATGAACGTCATCGGCGAGGTCGAAGGCTATTCCTGCATCATGGTCGACGACATCGTCGACAGCGGCGGCACGCTGTGCAACGCCGCCGAGGCGCTCATGCAACACGGGGCGACGGACGTGACCGCCTATATTACCCACGGCGTCCTTTCGGGCGGGGCGGTTGCCCGCATCACGGCGTCCGTGATGAAGGAGCTTGTGATCACGGATTCGATCCTGCCGACCGAGGCCGTCCGGGTCGCGCGCAATATCCGGGTGCTCTCCATCGCGCCACTGCTGGGCGAGGCGATTGCCCGTACGAGCGGCGAGGAATCCGTTTCCAGCCTTTTCGACTAGACATTAACAACCATACCCATTGCCAGCAGCGCCAACCGACGCTATAAGCGCGCCAGAATTTGTTGCCCTGCGGCAGGTTCACGGATCAGCGCGGGCAATATATCGGGCTCTTGAGTGGCCCCGATCCTGGATATCTGAAGGAGTTAGGACATGGCCGAGGCCATCGCGATCAAAGCGGCTGCACGTACAGCCGGCAACAAGGGCGCAGCGCGTGCCCTGCGCCGCGAAGGGCGCGTTCCGGGCGTCATTTACGGCGACAAGAAAGATCCCGAGAGCGTGTCACTGGACGGCAAGGAACTGTGGCAGCAGGTGCGCACCGGCCAGTTCCTGAACACGATCTTCAACATCGATGTCGAGGGCAACGTCCAGCGGGTCATCCCGAAAGACATCACCCTGGACGTGGTTCGCGACACGCCCGTGCATGTCGACTTCCTGCGTCTCGGCAAGGGCGCGAAGGTGACCGTGGAAATCCCGGTTCACTTCCTCAACGAGGACAAGGCCCCGGGCCTCAAGCGCGGCGGCGTTCTCAATATCGTCCGCCATGCCATCGAGCTGGAATGCCTTGCCGAAGCCATTCCGGAATCGCTTGAAGCCGACCTTGAAGGCTTCGACATCGGCGACTCGCTGCACATCTCCGCCATCAAGCTTCCGGAAGGCGTCGAGTTGACCATCGCCGACCGCGACTTCACGGTGGCGACCATCGTCGGCGCCATGGCCGAGGAGGTCGAGGAAGAAGACGAAGACGCCGAAGGTGAAGAAGGCGAAGAGGGCGAAGAAGGCGCCGAGGGCGAGGCTGAAGGCGAGGCCGAGGCTTCCGAGGGCGACGAGGAGTAAGGCGTTCCGGCCCGCCCGCAACGGGGCAAGGAAAGACCCTTACGGGCATGAAACTTCTCGTAGGACTTGGCAACCCGGGGCCCGAATATGCCGGCAACCGGCACAATATCGGCTTCATGTCGGTCGACGCCATCGCGCAGGACCATGGTTTCGGGCCGTGGCGCAGCAAGTTCCAGGGCCAATTGAGCGAAGGCCGTCTCGGCGGCGAGAAATGCCTGCTGCTCAAACCATCAACTTTCATGAACGAGTCCGGGCGTTCGGTGGCGGAAGCGGTGCGCTTCTACAAGCTGGGCCTCGATGACGTGATCGTTTTCCACGACGAACTCGACCTCGCGCCACGCAAGGTGCGCGTCAAGACGGGCGGCGGCGCGGCGGGGCATAACGGCCTCAAGTCGCTGTCGCAGCATATCGGCAACGACTATATACGCGTGCGCATCGGCATCGGCCATCCCGGCGACAAGGCGCGCGTCCATTCCCACGTGCTGAAGGATTTCTCGAAAGCGGAAATGGAATGGGTGGGCCCGCTTGTCGATGCCATCGCAACAGCGGCTCCCAAGCTGGCGGAAGGCAACGACTCGTCCTTCATGAACGACATCGCCATGGCCGTGGGCGAGCCTAAAAAGACGGAAAAGAAATCGCCGGAAAAGACAAAAACCGGTGGCCGCCCCCCTCAGCGCGATCTGGCGCGCAGTGCGGCCCGGTCATCGGCTGGAACGGATACCGGCAGCAACGAAACTCCTGAAGGACCTTTCAGCCGCCTGCGCAAGCTGTTTGGCGCGAACGACAACAAGGAGCCATAAGCGCCATGGGATTCAAGTGCGGTATCGTCGGGCTGCCCAATGTGGGCAAGTCCACCCTGTTCAACGCCCTCACCCAGACAGCAGCGGCCGAAGCCGCGAACTATCCCTTTTGCACGATAGAGCCCAATGTCGGCGAGGTGCCGGTTCCCGATCCGCGCCTCGACAGGATCGCCGAGATCGTGAAGCCAAAGTCGGTGATCCCGACGCGGCTTACCTTCGTCGATATCGCCGGCCTCGTGAAAGGCGCCTCGAAAGGCGAAGGCTTGGGCAACCAGTTTCTCGCCCATATTCGCGAAGTCGACGCCATCGCCTACGTGCTGCGGTGTTTCGAGGACACGAACGTGACCCATGTCGACGGCCGCATCGACCCGCTGGCAGACGCGGAAACGGTCGAGACCGAGCTGATGCTGGCTGACATGGAGAGCCTGGAAAAACGCATCGAGCCGCTGGAAAAGAAGATCCGAGGCCAGGACAAGGATGCGAAGAAAACGCTCGAACTGGTCAACCTCGCGCTCGGCATGCTGCGCGACGGCGTTCCGGCGCGGCTGGCCAATATCAAGGACGAGGACCGGGCGGCGTTCCGCGCGCTCAACCTGCTGACATCGAAGCGCGTGCTCTATGTCTGCAACGTCGACGAGGCGGCGGCGGCAACAGGCAACCAGTATTCCCGCATGGTGGAGGACAAGGTCGCCGAACAGGCCAGGCAGACAGGCAGCAGCGACCCGAAACTGCCTCAGGTGGTCGTTATCTCGGCGAAGATCGAAGCGGAGCTGGCGCAGCTGCCGAAAGACGAGAGGCTGGAGTATCTCGCCGAGCTTGGCCTGTCAGAACCCGGCCTCAACCGGCTTATCCGCGCCGGCTACGACCTGCTCGATCTCATGACCTATTTCACCGCCGGTGAAAAAGAGGCGCGCGCCTGGACCGTGCCGGAAGGCACTTCGGCCCCTAAGGCGGCGGGCGTGATCCATACCGATTTCGAGAAAGGCTTCATCCGCGCCGAGACCATTTCCTACGACGATTTCGTCAGCCTCGGCGGCGAACTCAAGGCCAAGGAAGCGGGCAAGATGCGGCTCGAAGGCAAGGAATACATCGTGCATGACGGAGACATTATGCACTTCCGGTTCGCCACATAAGGAACCGTTCTTGCTGCTTATCCCTTGAGCGCCGGGAACGCGCCGGCGAGCCCATCGACGAGCATCCCGACCGCGATGGCGGCAAGCAGCATACCCATGATGCGGGTCATGATGTTCATGCCCGTTGCGCCGAGGACGCCGGCGATCCGGCTTCCCAGAGCGAAGGTGACGTAGATCATCGCGCAGAGAACGAATATGACGGCAGCGGAGACAGCCCGGCCCGTGAAGCCGTGCGCCTGTTCGGCAAACACGATCACCGTGGTTATCGAGCCCGGCCCGGCGAGCAGCGGCATGGCCAGCGGAAAGACTCCCGGATTGTCCTTCTCGCGTCCTTCGTCGCTTTCTTCACTGGCGTGATGCACGCGGCTCGGCTGGACGTGCAGCATGGAAAGGGCCATGAGCAGGATCAACAGGCCTCCAGCGATGCGGAAATCGTCGACGGTGATACCAAAGAAGTCCAGGACGCGGCTACCCGTGAACAGGGTCACGCAGAGAATGACGAAGGTCGTGGCCGCGCCGGTCAGGGCTATGGCGTTACGTTCACCCGGCGATCGCTCCTGGGTCAGCGACAGGAAGACCGGCAGGTTCGTCAGCGGGTTCATGATCGCGAACAGCGCGGCGAACAGTTTTGCGGCGATCCCGAATTCCATGGCACCCTCCAGCCAAGATGATTAGAAGGATTCGCCGCGACGGCAAATACCGGCAGAACGCGGATCGACCAATGGCCCATGTCAACAAGGTGATGCAGTCCATCGAGACGCCTGATGGCGGGCGCTGCGTCGACATTTTTATCAGGCCCGACGGGTCCTACGGCTTCGAGGAATACCGGCGCGACCTCGAGGACGGGCGCGGATGGTTTCCGGTCGGGTTTCATGCCGACGAACGCTTTGGCAGCGAGGCGGCGGCGCGGGATACGGCGCTTGACCGGGTATCCTGGCTCAGGGACGTCCTGAGCCCCTGATCGGCGCTGGCGCGCGAAAGCCCCCTCGCCTATGTTGCTGCCCATGAACGCTCAGGGTGAAACGATCTACTGGGAAAACTTCGAGGTCGGGAGGGTCGTTCCGCTCGGCGAGAAGACCGTCACCGAAGACGAGATCGTCGCCTTCGGCCGGGAATTCGATCCCCAGCCCATGCATACCGACCCGGAAATGGCGGCCCATTCCATGTTTGGCGGCCTGATCGCGAGCGGCTGGCAAAGCTGCGCCTTGCTCATGCGCATGATCTGCGACGCCTACCTGCTCGACTCGAGCTCGCTGGGCTCGCCGGGCCTCGACGAGATCAACTTCCTGGGTCCCGTTCGTCCGGGCGATACGCTGCGCGCGCAGATGACCTGCCTTGAGACGCGGGCATCGGGCAGCCGCCCCGAGGTCGGGATCGTCAAGATCTTCTACGAAGTCTTCAACCAGGACGGCGACTGCGTGCTCACGTGGCGCTGCAACCAGTTCTTCGGCCGGCGGCCCGGGACGAGTGCGTCATGATCGGGTTCTTCGAGAATATCGAGATCGGTCACGCCAACGAGGTCGGCTCGCACCGCTTCACGCGCGACGAGATCCTGTCATTCGCGCAACGCTACGATCCGCAACCGTTTCACCTCGACGAGGAAGCGGCAAAAAACAGCCTGTTCGGCGCACTGTGCGCGTCGGGCTGGCACACGGCGTGCGTCTGGCTGCGGCTGCTCATTGAAAACCGTGAGCGCATGCTAGCGGCGATGAAAGAGGCCGGGACCCCGGTTCCAAGGTTCGGCCCCTCGCCCGGCGCGCGCGACCTGAAATGGCTCAAGCCCGTTTACGTCGATGACGTCATCTCGTTCCGCGCGACAATCGTCGACAAGAAGGACAGCCGGTCACGGCCGGAATACGGGCTCGTGGTCTCGCGGCACGAGGGGATGAACCAGAAGGGAGAACTGGTCATCAGCCTGCAGGGCTCCGTTCTCGTGGAGCGCCGCGTAGCGCTATCCCCCTAGCGTCTTGCGAAAGAAGATGAGCCCGCCCAGCACCAGCAGGGCGATGGTCCAGACCAGCAAGCTCATGGTGACGGACTGCCTGGCGGTCTTCATGCGGTAGAACGTGCGCGGGCGGACGCCCTGCAGCAGGAACGCCACCTGTCCGGCGAGCGTGACCGCGGCGATGTTGACGCACAGCATGAGAACGGCGCCGCTCGCCTCGAACAGGGCGAGCTTGCCGAGCAGCAAGCCGACCGCCACGGCCGGTGGCAGCAACGCCACTGCCACCATGACGCCAACGAGCACGCCGGAAATCCCCGTCATCACGGAAAGAGCCGCCGCGGCGCCCGAGGCGAGCGCCAGGGCGATGCTGTCGGCGCCGACATTGGCGCGGGCGGCGATACCTTCCCCGTTTACGTCGAACGGAGCGAATACGCCGATTGCTAACCCCACCGCGATGGCCAGCGCTATGCCGATAACGCTGGACAGGACAGCGCGTTTTATCAGGTCCAGGTCACCGAGAGATGTACCGAGAATGACGGCCAGTATGGGTCCGAGCATCGGCGCGATGACCATGGCTCCGATGATGACCGGAACCGAATTCTGGATCATGCCGACGGCGGCGACGATTGCCGAAATGACCGTCAGCATCAGGGTGTTCCGGTTAAGAGCCGCGCCTTTCTGAATGTCCTCGGTCAGCTCTTCCCGCGTGACCGCGGAGTTTTTCTGAACGACCTTCTCTTCGTCAGGCTCCTTGAATTCGGGCACGATGGCCTCGACCGGCAGGATCACCATGCGCCAGTCCTTGCTCTTGTTGAGCGCTTTCTGGACATCGTCGAGAAAATCCTGGCGCTCGAAGGCGTGGACCAGCAGCGTCACCGTGCGGTGCCCGTTTTCCAGCGCCGAAACGGTCTGAAGCTCCACCGCCTCCCGCTTCTTGGCGAGCTTGCGGAGATCGCTCACCTTGTCTTTCGGCGCAGTGATCTGGACCAGCCTGTCTTCCATCTTCCCCCTTCGCGCGGCCTAACTGTCCTGCTGGCCGTAACCGGCAAAACGCTCAAGCACTTCGGCCATCTCGGCATCGCTCAGAATATGCGGCTCGCCCACTTGCAGGGCGGCGACATATTGCGCGGCCAGTGTTTCCACCTCGCGGGCAAGACCAAGCGCCTTGCCAAGAGTCGCACTGCAGGCGATCTGGCCATGGTTCGCCATCAGGCATGCCTTATGGCCTTTCAGCGCTTTCGCGACCTCGCCCGCCAGTTCAGGCGTACCGAACGTAGCATAACCCGCCAGCGGGATGCCGGTTCCGCCCGCGACCGCAACCATATAGTGAAACGCCGGGATCGGCTTGCGGACGCAGGCGAGCGCAGTGGCGTAACGCGAATGGGTATGGACGATAGCCTTGGCATCGGCGCGGGTCTCATAGGCCGATAAATGGAAACGCCATTCACTCGACGGCCTGCGCGTGCCCGAAGGTTGTCCCGATGCATCGACGAAGGCGATGTCTTCCGGGATCAGATCGTCATAAGCCATGCCCGTAGGGGTAATCAGCATTCCGCCGTTCCAGCGGGCGGATACGTTGCCGGAAGTGCCCGGCGAGAGGCCTTCGCGGCTCATGGCGAGCGCGGTGTCGATAATCTCCTGGCGGAGCCAGGCCTCATCGCTCGTTTTCATGCTGGCTATAGTCCCCGGGGCGCGCCGGGCGGCGCAGGTTATTGCGGCACAGTCTTGCATCGGCCACATGCGGATTGCAATCTAGCGGCGGCAAACACAGGAGACGATCAAGGTATGGGGCGATTCGCAGGAACCGGACTGGCGCTGGCGGCAGCGTTTATTCTTACAACCGAGGCGGCGCAGGCGGCCAAGTGCGGCGGTGATTTCAATCGCTGGCTCGAGGAGTTCAAGCGCGAGGCGGCGGCGGAAGGCATCTCCCCACGGATCATTTCGCAGAGCCTCAACGGGGTTACCTACAATCCGAAGGCGGTGCAGCTGGACCGCGCGCAGCGGGTTTTCTCCCAGAGCTTCCTGCAATTCTCCGACCGCATGGTGGCGCAGTACCGACTGACCAAGGGCAAGCAGCTGATCAAGAAATACGGCTCCATTTTCTCGCGCGTCGAACAGCAGTATGGCGTCCCCGCTCCGATCATCGTCGGGTTCTGGGGCCTCGAGACGGACTTCGGCGCCTTCATGGGAGACATGTCGACGATCCGCTCCCTGGCGACGATGGCGTTCGATTGCCGCAGGCCGGAGAAATTCCGTCCGCAACTGATCGCGGCACTCAAGATCATCGAGCGCGGCGACCTTCACCCCAAGCAGATGATCGGTCCGTGGGCGGGCGAGCTGGGGCAAACGCAGTTCCTGCCCACGGTGTATCTCACCGACGCGGTCGATTTCGACGGCGACGGGCGGCGCGACCTGATGAAGAGCGTGCCCGACGTGCTCGCTTCCACGGGCAAGCACCTGATGAACCTGGGCTGGCGGCGCGGCGAACCGTGGCTGCAGGAAGTCCGTGTGCCGAGCAACATGCCCTGGGAGCAGGCCAACCTCGCAACCCAGCATCCGGTGTCGCAATGGAGCCAGTGGGGCGTGCAGCCGGCGCAAGGGCGACTGGCCTCCGGTGGCTTACAGGCTTCGCTCATCCTGCCCATGGGCCGCAACGGGCCGGCCTTCCTCGCCTACCCGAATTTCCGCGTGTACCTGGAGTGGAACCAGTCGCTGGTCTATGCGACGACGGCCGCCTACTACGCCACGAGGCTGGCGGGCGCGCCGAAGGTGAGCCGTGGCAAGAGCGAGGTTGCCGTCCTGAGCTACCAGCAGATCAAGGCGCTACAGCAAAAGCTGGTCAAGCGCGGCTACGACGTGGGCAAGGTCGACGGCATCATCGGCGAGAAAACGCGCGCCGCCGTTCGCGACGTGCAGAAAAAGATGGGGCTGCCCGCCGACTCCTACCCGACGGCCGGATTGCTCAACAAACTGTAGCAGCGGAAAAGCCTCGCCTTCGCAAGGCCCGGATTTGTTCAGCTCTTCATTTCCGGGTAAAGCCCGAGCAACCCTTCGACGCTGGCATCGCATACGCCGCGCTCGGTGATGAGGCCGGCAACGAGGCGCGCGGGCGTCACGTCGAAGGCCGGATTGGCGGCGGGGCTTCCCGGCGCGGTGATATCGACGGTGACAATCGAGCCCTTGTCCGTGCGGCCGGTCATGCGCGTCACTTCATCGGCGCTGCGTTCCTCGATCGGTATCTCGAACCCGTCATGCAGCGACCAGTCGATGGTCGAGTGCGGCAGCGCGACGTAGAACGGCACGTCGTTGTCGGCGGCCGCCAGTGCCTTGAGGTAGGTGCCGATCTTGTTGGCGACATCGCCGTTGGCGGCCGTGCGGTCCGTGCCGGTGATGCAGATATCGACCTGTCCGCGCTGCATCAGGTGCCCGCCGGCATTGTCGGCGATGATGGTATGCGGCACGCCTTCATGGCCCAGCTCGAACGCGGTGAGCGCGGCGCCCTGGTTGCGCGGGCGCGTCTCGTCGACCCAGACATGAACGGGGATGCCGTCCGCATGGGCCTGGTAAACGGGCGAGGTCGCCGTGCCCCAGTCGACGGTCGCCAGCCACCCCGCGTTGCAATGGGTGAGCACGTTGACGGGTTCGCCTTTTTTCTTCGATTTGGCGAGTGTCCTGATGAGCTTCAGCCCATGCACGCCGATCATGCGGCAGGTCTCGACGTCTTCGTCGCAGATTTCGCCGGCGCGCTTGTAAGCGGCGATGACCCTCTTCTCGCGCGGCAGGTTGCGAACGGCCGCTGTCATTTCCTCTAGGGCCCAACGCAGGTTGACCGCGGTCGGGCGGGTAGACAACAGTTTTTTCGATGCGGATTCAAGGGCTTCGTCGGAAGCGTCGTCACGCAGGGCAAGGCAGATACCGTAAGCCGCCGTGGCGCCGATGAGCGGCGCGCCGCGCACGAGCATATCCTTGATGGCCGCTGCAGCATCATCGGCGGTCCTGAGCGTGACGGTCTCGAAAACATGCGGCAGCCGGGTCTGGTCGATGATGCCGACGGACCAGCCGTCGTCCTCGACCCAGATCGTGCGATAGGGTTTACCACCGATTTTCATCGATCACTTTCGAGAGCCAGTTTCATGCCAAGACCCACCAGAACGATAGCGCCCGCGCGGCGCAAAAACCGGGTCACAGTCTGTGCATTGCTCGCCCGTTCGACAATGGCCGAGGCAAGGACCACCGTGACAAGGTCCGCCGACGTGAATGCGAGCAGTGTCAGGAAACCGAGAATGAAAAGCTGCACGCTAACCGCCAGCGCGGCAGACGGGTCAGCGAACTGGGGAAGGAAAGCGAGGAAGAAAAGGGCGGCCTTGGGGTTGAGTATCTCTACAAGGACGCTGTCGAGGAAAGCACGCCGGTCGCTCTTGCCGATTGCTTCCGGCGGCCTGCCGGCAACACCACTGGAAAGCAGCAGGCTTATGCCGAGCCAGACCAGGTAACAGGCCCCTGCAAGTTTGATTGCAGTGTAGGCGGCAGGAACATAGGCAAGAAGGGCAGACAGACCCAGTGCCACCGCGATAACGTGAAAATATCCTCCGACGTGGAGACCCAGCACCGCGAGCAAGCCGGCACGGCGCCCGCGCGCCAGTGTCTGCGCCGCCGTATAGAGCGTGGCCGGTCCCGGCATGTAGGCAAAGACGGCGACGGCGAGCGCAAAAGCGCCGAGCGTTTCCCACGAGGCCATCGCTCAATCTCCCTCGAACTCGATCAGGGTGTGGCAATCGACACCGAGCGCCTCGACGCGCTTGATACCGCCCAGGTCGGGCAGGTCGATGACGAAGGCGGCCCCGACGATCTCGGCGCCGAGCTTGCGCAACAGCTTGACGGCTGCCTCCGCCGTCCCCCCCGTGGCGATGAGATCGTCGACGAGCAGCACCTTCTCGCCCTGCTTCACCCCGTCCTCGTGGACCTCGATGACATCGACGCCGTATTCGAGCTCGTAATCCTGGCCGATGGCCTTGCCCGGCAGCTTGCCCTTCTTGCGGATCGGCACGAAACCGCAGTTGAGCCGGTCGGCAATGGCGCCGCCGAGGATGAAACCGCGCGCCTCGATACCGGCCACGGCCTCGACGCCCCTGTCGGCATAGGGTTCGGCCAGTTGCTGAATGCAGACCGTCATGCCTTTGGCGTCGCCGAGCAAGGTTGTGATGTCGCGGAACATGATTCCTTTCTTGGGGTAGTTGGGAATCGTGCGGACGAGGCTTTTGAGATCGGTCATGGCTTTCACGAATTTTCCTAGAGGACTCTGCCGGCTATCGCGTCGAGCTTGCGCATGAGGTCCGGGTCGCGCGCTTCGGGCGGGGTGATGATGGCGATGTCGAGGGCGCGGTCGCTCCCCAGCGGACACGGCTCGTGGTCGCGCGGAAAATCCAGTGCGAGGCGGGAGATCATTTTCTTCGCCTTCTCGACATTGTCGTGGAGAACGCGCAACAGGGCCTCGATGTCCACGTCGTCGTGGGATTCGTGCCAGCAGTCATAGTCCGTGACCATTGCGACAGTTGCGTAACAGATCTCCGCCTCGCGGGCGAGCTTGGCCTCGGGCATGTTGGTCATGCCGATCACGTCGCATCCCCATGAGCGGTAGAGGTTGGACTCGGCGCGGGTGGAGAACTGCGGCCCCTCCATGGCCAGGTAGACCCCGCCCCGGCTATAGGCAATCTCCTCCGCCTTGACCGCGGCTTCGACCCTGTCCACGAGCGCAGGACTGACCGGGTCGGCAAAGGAGACATGGGCCACGCAGCCCTGCCCGAAGAAGCTTTTCTCACGCGCAAACGTGCGGTCTATGAACTGGTCGACGAGGACGAAGGTTCCCGGCGACAGCTCCTCGCGGAACGACCCGCAGGCGGAGACGGAGACGAGATCGGTCACCCCGGCCCGTTTCATGGCGTCGATGTTGGCGCGGTAGTTGATCTGGGTCGGGCCGAGGCGATGCCCGCGTCCGTGGCGCGGCAGGAATACGAGTGGCAGACCGGCCAGTTCGCCGAAACCGAGTTCGTCAGACGGCTCTCCCCATGGCGTATGGACGCGCTCGGATCGCGTGTTTTCCAGTCCCGGCAGATCGTACACCCCCGACCCGCCGATGATCCCCAGCACCGCTTTCGCCATGAATAGCCCCCTTGAAATCGCCCGGCGTCCCTACCGGCTTACCTCAATGTAGAATACCGCCCAGGGCCACTGTGCATCGCTTTCGACATCGACGGACTTCGGTTGTTCAAGCAACAGGGCGGGGCCGAAGCCGCCCAAACCGAGCGGCACGCCGTTTCGCGCCAGAACGAGCACCCATTCACCGCTTGCCAGGTCGGCGGCGCTCAACTCGGTAACGTAGCCATCGAGCGCTCGCGCCGATATGGAAACGCCGCCCGTGACGCCGGCCTGTTCCAGCACGGCGGAGAGCAATGGTCCGCTGAAGGTCGCGGTCTCATGGCCTTCGGGCAGGCGGGCAGTAAATTCGCGCCGGGGCAAGCGGGTGAGCGCATCCCGGTCGAACTGGAAAGCGCGTTTGAACTCGATCTCGTGGAATTTGAAGAACCCGTCGAGCTTGGGGTTTACCGGACCCCGGTTCGAATGCCCGATATCGCCCGCAACTGTCAGGATTACGGGTCCCTGCGGCGCGGCGCGAACCTCCGCGCCGGCGACAATGGCGAAGGGACCCGCGCAGAACGCTGCAAGGGCTGCCAGCAGGCATAAGGACCGAACGAAACTGCGTGACAAAGCCATCGTTATAGACTGCCGCCCTTCCCAGGGTTCAAGCGTTCCGGACATTAGCTTTGACGACTTGGTATCCAAAGGAAAAACTCTGTTGTCGCGCTTATACATGGCGCACCGGGAACCCCGGTGCTAGGCATGACGCGCTGACGTAACGTGCCCTTTTGACAGGAGTGTCCCATGGCCCGGATCGATTACTATATCTCGCTCAATTCTCCCTGGACGTTCATGGGCAGCGAGCGGCTTGCGAAGATTGCCGCGGACGCCGGCGCCGAAGTCGATTGCGTGCCCGTGAACCTCGGCAACGTGTTTGCCGAGACAGGCGGTCTGCCACTGCCGAAACGCTCGCCCGAGCGCCAGGCTTACCGCATGATGGAACTGAAACGGTGGCGCGAATACAACGGCATACCGCTGGTGCTCGAACCGAAACACTTCCCCCACGACGAGATCGAAGGCGTGCGCTTGGTACTGGCGGCCAAGAAAACCGGCGGCGACGCGCATGCAATGTCGACGGAGCTGCTGCGGGCGCTGTGGGAACTGGACAAGGACCCGGCCGATCAGGGCGTGCAGGACGAGGCCGCGAAACGCGCCGGGCTCGATGCGGCGGCGCTGCGTTCGGCCGTTTCGACGGACGAGGCGCGCGCGACGTGGGATGCGGCCACGAAGGACGCCATCTCGAAGGGCGTGTTCGCGGCGCCGACCTACGTGATCGACGGCGAGATTTTCTGGGGTCAGGACCGGCTCGACTTCGTGGAAAGAAAGCTGGCGCGCCGCAGCTAGACCAAGTGTTCGTGCAGCCTGCTGCAGGATGCAAGCGGCTACAAGTTTTATTCTGTCGCGCTTTTTATCGGAAAACCGGTTCCCACTTTTCCGAAAGCGCTCTAGCGCACGATCAGCTTCAACTCGTTGTCGCCGTCCCAGGTGATGCTGTCGCCCTCGCGGCGGAACTCGATGTAGTGGCCAGGCACGAACACGTCACCCATGTCGAGGATGCGGTTGATGGTGGCCGTGCCCGCTTCCAGCGTGTCGAAAGCCATGTCGCACCGCTTCAGGAGCGCTTCCTTCGGGTACTTCATCGCGTCACCGGCGATGACGATGGTGCCGCGGTCGTCGGACTCGAACACCATGGAATAAAGGCCGGGCGTGTGGCCGGGCGCCGGGAAGAAGCTCAGGCCCGGCTCGAGTTCCCCCTCCCCGTCGTAGAATTCCAGGTCGAGAGTCTCGAGATATTGGTGAATGCCAAAGGGCATGAAGTCGTCGTTCCCGTGCGGGTTCTTCGCGTATTCCCACTCCGTTTTCGAAACGAGGATCTTGGCGTGCCCGAACATGTTCACGTTGTGGGTGTGGTCGAAATGCATGTGCGACAGGAAGACGACATCAATGTCTTTCGGCTCAAGGCCACGTGCCGAAAGCGCGTCGCGCAAACCCTGGCGGGACGTGTATCCGCCGGTATCGTAGAGAATTTTCCTGCCCCCCGCTTCCAGCAACACGACAGTCGAGATGCCCAGGAACCCGGTTTCGAGCTTCAGGTTACTGCCCGCGATAAGCACATCGTATTTTGGCTTCATGGCGCTCCCCCTTGTATGACGCGATACCCCTCCGTGACCGGAGTGTTTGTGTTCAGCCCTCAATACCGATAACATTTTTTTGGCCCAACGTGGCCTAACCGCCTGAAAAAGTGCGGTTCATCAAGGGAGGGGAAAATGAATCTCATCAAGGCATTGCTGGCTGCCGCGATCCTGGCCGGATCGACGGTCATGGCGCAGGCAGAAAAATGGGATCTAGCGGCGGCCTATTCCGCCGGGCTGTTCCATACCAAGAATATCGTTGCCTTCGCCGACGACGTGCGCGAGGCGACGGGCGGCAAGCTCGATATCACGGTTCACCCTGGCGGCTCGCTCATCAAGAAGAACAAGGACAACCGCAACGCCGTGCGCAGCGGCCAGATCCCGGCCGGCGAGTTTCTCGGCGCCTGGTATTCGAACGAGAGCCCGATCTGGGCGCTCGACACGATCCCCTTCATCGCGACCAGCTACGACGCGGCGAGGAAACTTTCAGACGCTTCCAAATCCGCTGTCGAAAAACTGCTGGACAAGCAGGGCCTGAAGCTCCTGTTCTCGGTTCCGTGGCCGCCGCAGGCGCTCTACTCCGTCAAGGCGCTCGACTCGATGGACGACCTAAAGGGCCTCAAGTTCCGCACCTACAGCCCGTTCACATCACGCATCGCGCAACTGGCAGGCGCCGCCGGCACCGAGATCCAGCCGCCGCTCGCCACGGCCTTCCAGACCGGGCGCATCGAGGCCATGATCACGTCCTCGTCGTTCGGCGCCAGCAACAAGGCCTGGGACTACCTGAAGTATTTCTACGACACGCAGGCCTGGCTGCCGAAGAACTTCATCGTCGTCTCGAAGCGCGCCTGGGGTTCGCTTGACGCCGATACGCAGAAGGCTCTCATGGATGCCGCCGCCAAGGCCGAAGCGCGCGGCTGGAAGATGAGCGAGGAGTCGAACAACTCCGCCAAGAAGCAGCTTGCCGACAACGGCATGAGCGTCGCGGCGCCAAGCGATGCGCTGGCAGCCGGTTTCAAGGACATCGGCAAGACCATGAGCGACGAATGGGCCAAGGACGCCGGAGACGAAGGCAAGGCCGTCCTCGACGCCTTCAACAAGTAGCCAACCGCAAGATGCAGATGTTCAGGATCGCCCGCGCGAAACGCGGGTGATCCCCTCTTGCGCAACCGGCCGCAACGATCCGGGGGGCAATGATGCGGCGAATCCTCAATGCTCTGTACGCGACCAGCGGCGCGCTTGCCGCGCTGTTCCTTGCGCTCATATTCGCCGTCATCATCGTGCAGGTTGCTTTCAATGCCATCGACAGGATCGCGGGGCTGCTGTTCGGCGAGGCCATCGGGCTGGCCATTCCTTCCTACGCGGACTTCGCCGGCTTCTTTCTTGCCGCTACGTCCTTTCTTGGCCTTGCCGCCACGCTGCGGTCCGGCGACCTGATCCGGGTGAACCTGTTGCTGCAGCGGCTTGGGCCGGGTCCACGGCGGGCAATCGAGCTGCTGGGCGCTGCAATCGGGGCCAGTATTTCCGCCTTCGCGACCTTTTACGCCGTTCAACTGGCCATGGACGCCATCCGCTACAACGAGCTGTCGACGGGCATCATCGCCATCCCGATGTGGATTCCGCAATTGTCGCTCATCCTCGGTCTCGGCGTTCTCACCATCGCCTTCGTCGACGGTTTCGTGTGCTGCCTGCGCCATGGCACCCTGATCGAGCCTGAAGAGAGCACCCTCGAGCAGATCGACAGCGGGTCGGCATGACGGAAGTCTGGCTCTCCATCATCCTGATCGTCGTGCTGATCGCCCTGCTCGGCAGCGGCGTCTGGGTCGCTATCTCGCTGATCGGAACTGGTATCCTCGGGCTGCTGTTCTTCTCCAATGCGCCCGCCGGTACGGTGCTCGCCTCGACCATGTGGGGCGGCGCGGACTCCTGGGAACTGGCCGCACTCCCGATGTTCATCTGGATGGGGGAAATCCTGTTCCGGTCGCGCCTGCCCGAAGACATGTTCGCTTCGCTGGCGCCATGGATGTCGCGCCTGCCCGGACGGCTGATGCATGTAAACATCGTCGGCTGCGGCATCTTCGCCGCCGTCTCGGGTTCGTCCGCGGCGACCTGTGCCACCATCGGCAAGATCGCCATACCCGAGCTTGGCAAACGCGGCTACGACGACCGCATGATCATCGGCACGCTGGCGGGTTCCGGCACTCTGGGGCTGCTCATCCCGCCATCGATCATCCTGATCGTCTACGGGGTGGCGATCGAGGAATCGATTGCCCGTCTGTTCGTCGCGGGCGTGCTTCCGGGCCTCATGCTCATCAGCCTGTTCATGGCCTACGTGATGGCCTGGTCGTGGCTCAACCCGAAGCGCGTACCGGCGGCCGACTTCGACATGACCTTCGGGCAGAAGCTCTACCAGAGCCGGCGGCTTATCCCGGTGGTGGTGCTGATTATCTTCGTCATCGGCTCCATATACGCCGGCATCGCCTCGCCGACGGCCGCCGCTGCCGTGGGCGTCCTGGTGTCTCTGGCCCTGGCGCGCCTGACGGGCAACCTGAGCTGGGACATCTTCCGCGACGGGCTGATGGCGGCGATGCGAACGTCCTGCATGATCGCGTTTATCCTCACCGGCGCGGCGTTCCTCACCGTTGCCATGGGCTTCGCCGGTATCCCAGCACAACTGGCAGAGTGGATCGGGACGCTCGGTCTGTCTCCCTACCTGCTGATTTTCGCGCTGACCGTTTTCTTCGTCTTCATGGGCTGCTTTCTCGATGGCATCTCCATCGTGGTGCTGACGACAGCAATCATCCTGCCCATGGTCGAACAGGCCGGTATCGACCGCATCTGGTTCGGCATCTACATCGTGCTCGTGGTGGAGATGTCGCAGATCACGCCGCCGGTCGGCTTCAACCTGTTCGTGCTGCAGGGGCTGACCGGGCGCAACGTCCTCGACATTGCGCGCTATGCATTTCCGTTTTTCGTTATTCTCTGCCTGGGCGTCGTTCTGCTCGTCGCATTTCCGGAGATCGCCACATGGCTGCCTAATAACATGGGCACGGCGGCGGGATAGATCCCGATGCATCCATGACACGCCGGTGACCGTATATGCAGGTAAGAAGCCCCGGAGGACGAAAAGATGCAGATTACCAAGCGATACTTTCTCGGCGGGGCCGCTGCATTGACAGCGGCAACACTCACGAAATGGGGAAAGGTAATGGCCGACACCATAGAGAAGATCAAGCTCAGCGAAGCGGAGTGGCGCAAGCGCCTGACGCCCGAGCAGTTTCACATCCTGCGCGACGAAGGCACCGAGCGCGCGTTCACCAGCCCGCTGAACGACGAGAAGCGTGACGGCACGTTCCACTGCGCCGGCTGCGACCTCGCCCTGTTTGACAGCAAGACCAAGTATGACAGCGGCACCGGCTGGCCGAGCTTCTACGACGTGCTCGATGGCCGGGTCGAAACCAAGACCGACTTCAAGCTGATATTGCCGCGAACCGAGTATCATTGCGCCCGCTGCGGCGGCCACCAGGGCCACGTCTTCAAGGACGGTCCGCAGCCGACCGGCCTGCGCTACTGCAACAATGGCCTGGCGCTGACCTTCAAACCGAAGACGGCCTAGGCCGCTGGCTACGCGAACGACAGGCATTCCCATCGAGGAGATTCCATGACGCATTCCAGACGATATCTCATGATCGCGGCAGCGCTCGCGGCGCTGGTCACGCTGACCATCCCGGCCCATGCGGAAAAACGTACGGCCATCTTCGCGGGCGGCTGCTTCTGGTGCGTCGAGTCCGATTTCGACGGCGTTGAAGGCGTCGTCAGCACCACGTCGGGATACATCGGCGGCTCGGCCGACACCGCGAACTACAAGGCGGTGTCGCACGGCGGCACGGGTCATTTCGAGGCGGTAAAAATCGTCTACGACAGTGACAAGGTGACCTACGGACGCTTGGTCGACATCTTGTGGCGCACCATCGACCCGACGGACGCCGGCGGCCAGTTCTGCGATCGGGGCTCCAGCTACAAGACTGGCGTTTTCGTCGCCAACGACAGTGAACGCAAGATCGCGAAAGCCTCGAAAGACAAGGCCCAAGAGGCGCTGGGTAGAAAGATCGTGACACCGATCCTCGACGCCGGCCCCTTCTACGACGCTGAAGGGTATCACCAAGACTATTACAAGAAGAACCCGGTCCGCTACAAGATCTACCGCTACGGCTGCGGGCGGGATGCGCGGATCGAGGCGCTCTGGGGCGAACAGGCGATGATGGGCGTCAAAGGGCACTAGAACAACCTGCGTTCATGTGGGATCACCAGAGCGCAGAAAGTTGTTCGATTCCAAAGTTCTAGAGCAGCTTATTTGCGTTCGTCCGGACGCAGGCTGCTCTAGGCACCGGCGAACAACCGCTTGATCGCAAGCGCCAGGATCAGCATTGCGATAGCAGCGAGCCAGGAACCGGCAATGCGGATTCCGACGTCTTGCCACTTCCTCTGCAG
>Ga0207814_100488_pt1 | contig 20964 bp, 14 predicted proteins | sample TtaePargueraPR_7_FD_187755 | JGI IMG/M metagenome (GOLD analysis project Ga0207814, IMG submission 187755) | Aerobic enrichment media microbial communities from Bioluminiscent Bay, La Parguera, Puerto Rico - Tt and P1 (2) (SPAdes) | ecosystem: Environmental > Aquatic > Marine > Unclassified ... | reverse complement strand
CGACGTTGAACGAGGCCTGCTGCTCCTCGGTGGCCACGCCTCCCTGGTCGGCAAAGGCATTGTCGAGCAGGTGGCTTCCGACCAGGGCCGCCCCCCGGCTCTCGAGCGTCTGCCCGTCCGCTTCCGTGAAGGCATCCAGCCCCTCGCCGATCGGGGTGCCACCGGCCCAGATCTCGACCGTCGCGTTGTTGAAGGCGCGGTTGGAGCGGTCGCCGGCGAGCCAGCTCACCCGGATGCTCTGGTCCGCGGTGACGGTGCCGATCTGCTGGTAGTAGGACCCGGTGCCCTGGACGCCCCCCCACTGCGCCCCGTACGGGGTCTCGGGGACGTTGGTGTTGGAGTCCTCGTGCTGGATGAAGGCCCCGGCGGCCACGCCGCGGGCCCATCCGGAGTCGACCGAGCCGAAGGTGCCCCCGACATCCGGGGACTCGAAGCTGGGGTTGTCGACGGGGTTCGGGAAAATGCTGGCGTGGGCGGTGGCGTGGACGAGGGCGGCCGAGAGCGCGGCGGCGAGGTTCTTTCTCATGGGTTTTTGATGGGGTTTTTCCGGCCCGAGACCGAGGTCGCGCTCCGAGGCGACGACCTGGGCCCGGCCTTGGACCGGTCGATTGGGGAAGAGGTCGAAGGCCCCGTTCATTACATCCGAATCCCCTCAATCCGCGTCGTGGCCCGCCGGCGGATCCGGCGGGCCGATCCCATGAAGCGTTTCGTCCGGACCCGCCTCACCGCCCGCGAAACCCCCGGAATTCGGGAAAAAGAACCCTTTCGTGAGAAAGCTTGTAATGAAGGGGCGTCGCGCGCCCTGTTCCCTGTGTGAGCCAACCGGTCCATACTCCCGAAGAGCAGGCGGAGTTCGTCCACCTGCTGACCGGGCACCAGGATTCGCTCCGGGCCTTCATCACCTCGAGGATGCCCGGGAGCCCGGACGTCGGCGACGTGCTGCAGGAGACCAACGCCGAGATCTGGAAGAAGCGGGAGCGCTTCGAGATCGGCACCAATTTCACCGCCTGGTCGTTCACGATCGCCCGCTTCGCGGTGTTGAAGCACCGCCGCAAGCTCCGCCGCGACGAACTCTTCATCTACAACGACGAATTGCTCGACCGCCTGGCGCCACCACCGGAGGAGCTGGTGCCCGACCGCCTCCTCGAGCGCCAGGCCGCGCTGGAGTCATGCCTCGCCAAGCTCCCGCCGAAGCAGAGGGAACTCATCGACCAGCGCTACGAGAAGGGCCGCAGCATGGAGGAGTTTGCCGAGATCGTCGGCAGCACCGGCAACTCCCTGCGGGTGACACTCTTTCGCGCCAGGGCGGCGCTCCGGAAGTGCATCGAAAGGCGCCTCACCACCCTCGCCCCGCACCGATGAACCGCAGCGAAATCGAATCCCTGCTCCAGCAGCTCTTCGACGGCACGATCTCCGGGGACGACCGGGATCAGCTGGAACGGCAGCTCGACGAGCGTCCGGAACTCACCAAGCTCTACCGCGACTACGCCCTGCTCCACCACACCCTCGGCACCCGGAGCCGGCTCCGGCGGCTGCTGACGCCCTCGGTCGAGGCGACGCCCCGGCTGAAGCGTCGGATGAAGAAGGCGCGGCGGCGCCAGTTCGTCACCTCGCTGGCCGCCGCCATCGTGGTCTCCGCGGTGGCCGTCACCCTGCTGAGGGTGACCCACGTCCTCGACCCCCGAGCCACGCTGACGCTCGTCTCCGCCGAGGGATCGGTGGTGAGCGTCGATGACCCGGAGGGCGAGGGGCGATCCCCCGATGGGGCGGAGCTTCCCCTCGGCTCGACGGTCCGGCTCGAGCAGGGAACGGTCGAGCTCACCTTCTCGAGGGGCGTCCGCTCCGTCATCACGGCGCCCGCGCAGTTCACCCTGCGCCGGGACCTGGAATGGGACCTCCACCACGGCTCCGCCTGGTTCCGGGTGGAACCGGAGGCAAAGGGCTTCACGGTGCACACGAGGGACCTGTCGGTCACCGACCTCGGCACCGAGTTCGCCGTGGTCTCCTTTCCGGACTCCGCCGATCAGGTCCACGTGCTCAAGGGAGAGGTCGAGGCCCGTGCAAGACGCGGATTCCGGGAACACGCCACGCTCGGGGCCGGCGACTCCCGCCGTCACACCCCGAACGGCAGGCTGGAGTCGATCCCCCCGCCGGCCACGCCCTTCGCTTCCGAGCTCCCGGGCGGCCTCCACTACCTGCGGTTCCCCTTCGAGCTTGAAGCATCCGACCGGACGACGGTCGCCGGCGATCACCCGGCGATCGGGGAGATCACCGCCCGCCTCATCCAGTCCGACGGGCGCGCGCCGGAGTCGCGGATCGTGCCGGGACGCTTCGGCAGCGCGATCCGCTTCGACGGGAAGGGCGACCGGATCATCACTGACTGGCCGGGCCACTACGGCGAGGGCCCGCTGACGGTGGCCTGCTGGGCCCGCGCGGAAGGCCGGCCCAACTACGGCGGCTTCGCGGCCTGGGGACTCAGCAAGCATGTCACCGGCGCCAGCGTGCAGCTGAAGTTCCTCATCGCACCCGACGTCGACGCCCTCGGCCGGAACCCGAACGCCCGGGTGCTCCGCTGCAGCACGGGCGAGGGCTCGGGGGTCGGCGCATCGTTCTCCCTCGAAGATTCGGACTGGCACCACTACGCGATGGTCTTCGCGGGAACCTCCGAGGGCCAGGCAACGGGGACCATCCAGCTCTACATCGACGGAAAGCCGGTCTCCACGAGGAAGACCGACCAGCTGACTCCCCCGGGGAGACCTCCCGAGATCGGGGACGTCGACCCGCTGATCATCGGGTCGGGGCTCTCCGGGGAGATCGGCCCCAACCCGGCCTACTCCCCCTTCTTCAAGGGAGAGCTCGACGAACTCATCATCATCGAGGGCGTGCTCACCCCTGAACAAATCGAGCGGCTCTATCGCACCAACGAGTTCTGAGGCAGGTCCGAAGGAGAGGCTCCCTCCGCCAACCCCGACGGGAACACCGGATGTCGCCGGGACATCCACTGGCGATGCCTCAAGCCACGCCCGTGTCCCGACGCCTTCCCTGCCTCGCTTGCTCCTCTCTGGCTCTCCTGCCGCTGGCGACCTGCGCCAAGCCGAACGCCAACACCAAGCCCTTTCCCTACAGCAATCCGGTCGTCACCCACATGTACACCGCCGATGCGGCGCCGAAGGTGATGCCCGACGGGAGGCTGTGGATGGTGACCTCGATCGACCACGAGGACGGCGGCGGCTACGCGACCATGCACTCGATCCACGCCTTCTCGACCGCCGACATGAAGGAGTGGATCGACCACGGGCCGATCCTCGAACTCGCCGACCTCAACGAGAAGCCCGGCGAGGACTGGGCGATCTGGGCGCCGGACATCACCTACCGCCAGGGGACCTACTATCTCTACTACCCGATGCGAAACCTCCTGGAGGACGACTCGGTCGAGCGCTACATCGGCGTCGCCGAGAGCGACCGGCTGGATCGCAAGTTCACCGTCACCAACCCGCGGATGAAGGGCGTTCGGCGGGCCGGACTCGACCCCTCCGTCTTCGTCGACGACGACGGCACCGCCTACCTCTACTGGAACCAGGCGCTGATGGGCGTGCTGCGGGACGACTTGCGCGACATCGACGGGAAGCCCTTCAAGCTCGACTACGGCGCCAGGAACTTCATGGAGGCCGCCTGGATGCACAAGCGGCAGGGCGTTTACTACTACAACTACCATACCCGCTACGACGGCAAGGTGGACCGCGACAACCCGGACGACCCGAAGCGGCCGAAGTCGCACCTCGACTGCAGCATGGGCGACTCGCCCCGCGGGCCGCTCAGGCACGTCGGACCGATCAACCTCGAGCTCGGCGTGGGCGTGGAGAATGGCCCCAAGCTGCCCGACCACGACCACGTGCCCTGGCGCCTGACCCAGTCGAACCACGGCGCGGTGGTCGAGTTCCACGGCCGGGAGTGTTTCTTCTACCACACCTCCGCGCTGTCGTCCTGGCGACAGGACGAGTTCAAGGGACCCGGACTCAACCAGTTCACGAAGGAGCTGCGCGGAATCCACGAAATGAAGGGCGAGGCAACGGATTGAGCGCAGTCTCCAGCAGCCACCGAACGGGCTCTCAGGTTTCCTTCAGCGTCGCCATGTCGATGACGAAGCGGTAGCGCAGGTCGCCGCGCTTCATGCGCTCGTAGGCCTCGCCGATCTTGCGGATGTCGAGCCTCTCGATGCCGCAGGCCATCGCGTTTCCCGCACAGAAACCGAGTTCCTCAGTGAGTGTCTTGCCGCGCAGCACTCTGCCCGCCGCTGCCATCGCGGGGCCGGAATTTGTGGGTCCGGTGGACTTTTCCGAGATAGTTGCCCCCTCTTCCCACACCAATGGTGGAAACAGTCCACGACGTCCCTGTCGGCCCTCGGGCTCTTCCCCGCGGGTCGCACCCATCCCTTGGCGCGGCTCCGCTCCGGGCGGCCGGGCCGATGGAAGAAGAAACCCCAAACGAAACACCAATTCCCACCCGTCCCAACCCATGCGCCTGCCTCAGCCTTGCCTCGCCCTCCTGCTCCTGCCGCTCGCACTTCCCGCTGCCCGCGGGGTCGAAACGGAGGTGACCACCACGATCGGCGACACGTGGCTGCGCGGCGGTGGCAACAACTTCGGCGCGAACGACAGCAACAACGCCGATGACGAAGTGCTGGTGGGCACCGTGAACGGGGCGGGGAACCTGGCCCGCGGAATCCTCGAATTCGACCTTTCCCCGTACAGCCTGCAGGCGGGAGATTCGATCAGCGCCGCCCGGCTGGAGCTGGTCGTCAACTCCGAGGACGCCACTGTGGACCCGGGGCCGCTCGACCTCGAACTGCGCTTCGTCGATGATGGAGGGGAATCCGCCGACCTGTTCAACGGCACCAGTTGGAACGACCGCAGCAAGGCCGTTCCGCCGGTTCCCTGGTCCACTCCGGGAGGGGTCTACGGTGCCACGCTGAAAGGATCGGTTGCCGTCAATCCGGCGACCGTCACCGGCGCGGAGACGGTTTCTCTGCCGCTTGACGACCTGACCGGGATCGAAGTCGGCGGACCGCTCCAGTTCGGGCTGCTCTGCCCCGAAGCCGAGGCCCTGTCCAACCGCACCCTGTTCCGTTTCCACTCGACCTCCAGCCCGCTCGGCGAGCCGGTGGCGGCCAAGCTGGTGCTCACCACCAGCCAGCCGCTGGATTTTGAGGAACCGCCGGAACCCCTGTTGGTCGGGGGAACGGAGGTGATCTCCACGGACACCACCGTCGCCAACGCCTTGGTCGGATCCGGCGCCGACGGGGTCCTCGTGATCGACGGCGGAAACCTGACGGTCACCGGCTCGATGAATCTCGGCACCTCCGCTCCCTTCCGTGACGGGGTCCTCGAGCAGATCGATGGCAGCGTCGACATCGCGGGCAACCTGGACTTCAGCAGCAACTTCGAGTCCGGCAGCGTGCTGAAGGTCTGGAACCCGGGTGCGAACGCCCCGATTGCCGCCGCCGGAGAACTCCTGCTCGAGCGGGTGGTCCTGCGACTGGCGTTCGATGATACCTACAGCCACTCCCCCGGCGCGACCCACACCCTGGCGACCTACGCGTCACGCACCGGCCACTTCGAGAACGTCCCCGCCGGAGGCGAAATCACCATGGGTGAGAACCGTTTCCGGATCGACTACGACGCCGATGCCGGCGGCGGCCTGCTGGCGATCACCGCCACCGCCCTGGAGAACCATCCCCAGCTCGCCGATGCACCGAACGTGATCTTCATCATGGTCGACGACCAGGGCTACGGCGAGCTCACGCCCTACGGCGCAGCCGCCAACCGGACCCCGGCGCTTGAGGTCCTTGCCGAACAGGGCATGCTCTTCACCGACGGCTACGCGGTGGCTTCCGTGTGCAGCCCGACCCGCGGAGGGCTGATCACCGGGCGCTACTGCGAGAGCGTCGGTCACCGCCTCAACATCGCGGGAGGAAGGGAGGGCCAGGGGCTGAGTCCGACCTTCAAGACCTACATGGAGCGGCTGGCCTCCGTCGGCTACCGGAACTACTGGGTCGGGAAATGGTATGCAGGCAGCTCGGTGGAGCGCGATCCGCTTTACCGCGGGGCGGACCGGTTTTTCACGATCGCCGACAGCCTCTCCCATCTGGCGGGGGACGACATCCTCGAGGAGGACGGCGTGGAACTGGGGCCTTCCACCCAATACCTCACCGACCACATGGGCGACAAGGTGGTGGAATACATCGCGGGGCACCTCGCCGAACACCCGGACCGTCCGTTTCACGTGCACTGGTCGGAATACGCACCCCACAGTCCCTTCCGTGCCGATCCCGCACGACTGGAACAGCTTTTCGGCGTCAAGGGCAGCTACAGCACCGCCGAGCGCATCGCCGGCATGAACCTCGCCATCGACGACAACATCCGGAAGGTTCGGGACTTCCTCGACGACCCGGACGGCGATCCGTCAACCGACGACGGCATCGCCGGAAACACCCTGATCGTCTACACCAACGACAACGGCGGCACTCCGAGCCACAACAATGCCGTGCTCAGGGGCGTGAAGGGCGATCAGTATGAGGGCGGCATCCGCATCCCGATGATCGCGCGCTGGCCGGACGGCGGTTGGGACCCATCCTTTCTGGGCTCGAGCTATGGCGGACCGACCCACATGCTGGACTGGATCGCGACGATCTGCAGTGCCGCGGGCGTGCCGGCATGCGAGCGCAACGAGTTGGACGGCATCGACCTGACACCCTACCTCACCGGTGCCGAGCCCCACCCGGTCGAGCGCCCCCTTTTCTGGAACCTGTGGCCGCGCTGGTACAACGATCCGAACCCGGCCACCCCGGCCGGACCGGATGGCGGCCGCGACATGGCGGGTGGCATGCGCCAGGGGGATTGGAAGCTGATGGTTTCCGAAAACCTGGAAGTCACCGAGCTGTACCACCTGCCCGGCGATCCCGGGGAGGCTACCAACGTCAAGGCCGCCAACCCGGCGATTCATGACGCGATGTTCGCCACCTATCTCCAGTGGCAGCGCGGCCACGTGGTGCCGATGTGGCAGGACGGGCTCAACACCAACGTCTACACGCCCGATGACGGACTCTACCTTCGCGCCTTGAGCAACTCCTACCGGCTCAGCACCCGCGAACACGCGGCCAAATACTTCACCGCCGAAGCCCGGCCCTTCTTCGACCTGGCCGGAGACTTCGAGGCCTACGCCACCCTCCAGCCGCGTTCCGCCGGAGACCTCACCGCCCACTCCGCCGCGTGGCTGGTGTTCGGCTTCACCGAACCGTCGCCGGGAGACCTGGGTGCCCCGCCAGCACCTCCGGACCGGAACAAGCTGTGCCGGATCGGAATCGATTTCGCGGCGGAGACCCTGGTCGTCGAGGATCTCAACACCGCCACCAGCTCGAGCGTGCCCCTGCCGGCGGACTGGAACCCGGCCGGGGGCGCGGCGATCGGCGTCCGTTTCAACGGATCCACCAGGGAACTCACGGCCACCGCGGAAGGCGTCTCCACCTCGATCGTGCTTCCGGCGGGCGTCGATGTTTGGGAGAACTTCGGCTTCGGCGTGCGAGACTGCGAGGTGGAGTGCTTCTTGCTGCGCGACACCACCCACCGCTCCGGGGCATGGATTTCCGACCTTCAGTGGCTGGGAAACAACCGGCTGTCATTGGACTTGAAGTTCCTCCACCCGAGCAACCGCCCGGTGCGGATTGAGGACTCGACCGACCTGATTGAATTCGAGAAGGCCGAGGACGCCCTGATCGAGCGCTTCGGACCGGGGCGCTTCCGGATCAACATCGATAATCCAGGCAATCCCGCCCAACGCTTCTTCCGCGGGGCAGACTGACCGCCGGCCCGGCGTCCACATCCCCCGGGCAGGACATCGCCCGGGTCCGTGGTCTTTGACAAGACGCTCTACCCGATCTTCATCATCGTTTCAGCCGCCCTTATCTGGATTTGCACATCAAACTACTTCAGGGGAATGTCCATCGGTTTCGTCGCGCTGTTTGTCACCGCCCTGCTCATCGTTCCCTTACTCCATCACCGACTGAGAACCTAGCTCGACGGGCTTTGCAGCCAATGGAGACGAACCGCGCATTCACTCGTTGCGTGCACCCAATCTCCGCCATTCCGGGAACAGTCCTTTCCTACGACGCGTAACGTTTCCTAACTTTCCTCGTTTCCCTAGCGCCACTGCCATGTTGTTGATTCGACCCATCCAAGCCGCTCTCCTCAAGGCATCTGTCATCGCCATTCTCACTTCGGCCATCGGCACGACGTTCGCCGAGGGCGAAGCGAAACGCCCCGCCAACGTCATCGTCATCGTCACCGACGACATGGGCTATCAGGACCTCGGCGTCACCGGATTGCAGGACTTTGAAACCCCGCAGATGGACGGGCTCGCCAAGGACGGGATCCGGTTCACCGACGGTTACGTTTCCGCCTCCGTCTGCTGCCCGAGCCGCGCCGGCCTGCTCACCGCCCGCTACCAGCAGCGCTTCGGGCACGAGTTCAACAACTTCGCGGTGCTGGAGCCCGGCTTCACCAAAGCCGACCTTGGCCTCGACCCCGGCGAGAAGACAATCGGGGACGCCATGCGGGCGGTCGGCTACCGCACGCTCTGCGTCGGCAAGTGGCACATGGGGTCCGGCGAGGCCTACCACCCGCTCCACCGCGGTTTCGACGAGTGCTACTCGATCGATTCAGGAAACCGCAGCTACTTTCCCTACAAGAACGACGCCGGAAGATCCGTGCGCATCCAGCGCAACCGCGACCTCGTCCCGGAAGAGGAAATCGACTACGTCACCGACTCCCTCACCGATGCCACCGTCAACTGGATCGGCGAGAACAGGGACACGCCCTTCTTCATCTACCTCGCCTACACCGCCCCGCACACCCCGATGCACGGCAAGAAGGAGGATATCGAGCAGATGAAGCGAATCCGCGACAAGAACCGGCGCATCTATGCCGCGATGATGAAGTCGCTCGACGAGGGGATCGGGCGGATTCGCGGCAAACTCGACGAACTCGGACTCACCAGGGATACGCTCATCCTCTTCGTCAACGACAACGGGGGCGCCACCAACAACGGCTCTGACAACGGCCGCTACCGCGGCATGAAGGGATCGAAGTGGGAAGGCGGCATCCGCGTCCCCTTCTTCGCCACCTGGCCCGGAACCCTGCCCGCAGGCAAGACCTTCTCGCACCCGGTCATCTCGCTCGACATCCTGCCTACCGCGGTCGCCGCCTCCGGGAAATCCTACGAGTCCGCGAAACCGCTGGATGGCGTCAATCTCCTCCCCTACCTTCTCCGGGAAAAGGAGGGAGAGCCGCACGACGTGCTTTTCTGGCGTCGCGGCGTCGCGGCTGCGGCTCGCATGGGCTCTTGGAAACTGCTGCGCGTCGAGGGTAACGAAGATCTCCTCTTTGATCTCAGCAAGGATCCCGGTGAGCGAAGGAATCTCGCCAGGAGCGAACCCGGGAAACTCGCGAAGCTGAAGTCGCTCCTGAGCGAGTGGGAGAAGGATCTCGGGCCGCCCAAATGGACCGAGGGTGCGAAATGGGAGAAGAACCAGGTGATGAAACACCGGCCGGAGGTCGATACCCGGGCCAAGGAGCGCAAGTATCCCTGAGGCCGGAGCTTGGCCACGCTCATTCCGGGTTCCGCAGTAAATGAGGGGACAGTAAATTAGGAGTCCGGCTTAGATTTTTGACATTCTACTTCTATTGCTCGTCGATCTTGCGGGTGAGTTTGCCGGCGAGGCGCGTTATTCGGCGATCACTCCGTGCCCGCTCCCCAGCCAGACGAATCGTCCGGCTCACGGCGTTGCGCACACCCATATCCAAGCGATCGGCCAACCATCCGTTGTCGACCAGTGCACGTTTCCGAGTGATCCCCGCAACCAGCCCTTTTCGCCAATCGCTTTTCTTCAGCGAAATCCACGGACATGATGTCTGGCATCTTTCGGGCATCTTTCGCGTGCCGGATCGACGATCCCACTCCGAAAAGCAGTTCCCTAGAAGTCGCAGGATTGATACGAGGACCAAACCATGAATCAAGACAACCATGAAGAGCTCTTCGAAGCCGCATGGGTCGATGCGGGCAACACGGGAATCGAGCTTCCACCGCTCGATGTGAACCAAACTCTTGCCGACGAATACACCGGCACTTCAACCCTCTCGCTCATCCGAAGCCAACTCTGGGACATGGAGGTGAGGAAGGCCGCCCGGCCCGATCTCTACATCACCAAGGTGATTCGACCGGGAACCGCCCGAAGCTGGGGGCGGCATGAGCTCCCGAACGGCGATGAAGCTCTCATCCGGGTTTCTGAGCAGCGACAATGGCTGCGGCCCGAGAACTTCGCGACCGTGATCGAAGCCTGCTATCTCAACCACAGGGAACAGAAAGTCACCTTCATCGGTCTGCCCGAGGTCGAGGATGACCGGGGAAATACCATCATTGCTTCACCTGAGCAGCACCTCTTCCATGTCGAGCACGGTGTCAGCGGCACCGAAGAAGCTCCACGAAATACCTGGCGCATCGTACATCTAACCAAGGATCCTGACTCTGCCCTCGCTCAAAGGTTCGACAAGATGGCGTATGCCAAGGGCTTGCCGGAGTATGTCGAACGCTACATCGAGGATGTTCTTGGTGTGAAACTCACCAGGAAATAGGAGCCACCGCAGCACCGCTCCAACGAGCAGCACTCAAGCTTCATCGGCCGCAGACTCACGCCGGACACTCCCGGGTGTTTGGCCGGTCGCCTTCCTGAACGCCCGGGAAAAGCTGGCCTCACTTTCATACCCCAGCTGCTCCGCAATTTCAGCCTGCGTCTGGTCGGTATCGCGCAACCAGTTGCGGGCGACTTCGAACCGCCATTGCCGCAGGTAGTTCATCGGCGTGTCGCCGACGAGGTCGGCGAAGCGCGCCGCAAGGCCCGAACGGGAGACACCGACTGCCTCAGCGAGGGATTCCACGGTCCAGCGATGAGTCGGATCGCGATGGATCAAGGCGAGCGCGCGGCCGACCTGCGGATCCTGGAGGGCGCCGAGCCAGCCGGTTTGGGCGTTCGGGTCGGTTTGCAGCCAATGGCGAATCGCCTGCACGACGAGAATGTCGGAGAAACGGGTGATGACGGCGTCGCCACCGGGACCGAGGCTTCGGGCTTCCTGCATCATGATCTGGACGGATCCCCGAAGCCACTCGTTGCCGGGGGTGGCCGCCCGCATCGGGATCAACTTCGGCAGAAGACCGATCATGCGCCGGGCGGCCGGATCCTTGACCGACGCGACACCGCAAATCAGAGAGGCGGACTCTCCACCGTTGTCGATTTCGAGCAGCTCATAACGGGGGCTCAGGAGGGGACGATCATAGTCGAAGAGGTTGATCGCGGGGGTCTCCGGTGTGTCGACAATCGCATGCCCGCGGCCCTGAGGGAGAAGGGCGAAGTCACCGGCCTCCATCTGGAACCGCTCGCCGCTCTCAAAGGTGATCCACGCCGATCCTTCGGTCACGATGTGGAACATCAAGCTGTCGGGCATGGGCGGCAGCTCGATTCCCCAGGGCGAGCCCAGTTCCGACCGACAGAAGAACGTGCCACTCAATCGCAGCGCATGCAGGGCTTCCCCGAGAGGGTCGACGGACCGGAAGGCTTCCTCGGTGGAGTTTGCCGTGGGATGGTCCGACATTTGAAAAAGATGCCCCTTTTGGACGAATGGTCAATTCCCTTGGAGCTGCTGCCATGGCGAAGCGGAACGAGATCGGTCAGGCTATGGGCGATGAATGCAAACACCATTACTCAAGTGGCCCAGAATGGGAACGCCGCTACCGCTCCCTTCCTCGTGATCGGGGGCAGCGGAAAAACCGGACGCCGTGTGATCGAGCGCCTCAAGGCACTCGGGCACGATGTCCGCAGTGCCTCCCGCTCCAGCAGCCCGAGCTTCGATTGGAACGATGACTCCAATTGGAACGACGTGCTCGAAGGCGTCGAGTCGCTCTACGTCACCTATCATCCCGATCTCTCCGTTCCCGGAGCGTCGGATCACATTCGCGCGCTGCTGGCCGCGGCCGGGACGCAAGGCGTGAAGCGGATCGTTCTCCTCTCCGGTCGCGGCGAGGAGGAAGCGCAACTCTGCGAACGCCTGGTGCTCGACTCGGGCATTCCGGCGACGATCGTGCGTTGCGGTTGGTTCAACCAGAACTTCTCCGAGTCGTTCTTCCGCGATCTGCTCATGAGCGGCACCCTTGCCGTTCCCAATGCCCACGTCGGGGAGGGGTATGTGGATGCGGATGACATTGCCGACGTCGCCACCGCCGCTCTCACGGGCGAGGGTCATGCCGGTGAGATCTACCAGCTGACCGGACCCGAGTTGCTGACCTTCCGCGACATCGCGGCGATCTTCCACGAGGTGACCGGTCGCGAGCTCAAGGTGGTCGATGTCTCACGCGAGGAGTTCGTCGCAGGACTCAAGGGCGCCCAGTTGCCGGATGGCATGGTCCAGCTGGTTGACTACCTCTTCAACGAGGTCCTCGACGGACGCAACGCCAGCCTTGGCGACGGAGTGCAGCGAGCTCTCGGTCGCCCGCCTCGCGATTTCCGCAGTTTCCTGCAGAAAGCGCACCTCTCCGGTGCCTTCGCCTGAATCCAACCGGGAGGGCGGTCGAAGCCGGCCGCCCTCCTCTCCACCTCTCTCTCGTCATGAATACCGAATTCCTCTTCAGCAGCTTGCTCGTTTTCGCCACTCTCACGACTCTCCTTGTCACCGGTCTTCTCTTTACCTTCGCCCTCCTCGTCATGCCGGGGCTCGGTCAGCTGGAAGATCGGGATTTCCTTCGAGGGTTCCAAGTAATCGACCGCATCATCCAAAACAGTCATCCCATTTTTGTCGTCGTCTGGCTGGGATCCGTTGTCAGCTTGATTGCCGCAGCGCTGATGGGGATCGGCCAACTCGATGGAATGGCGCGTGGCCTGCTGGTCGCCGCAGCGGGGCTCTACCTTCTGGGAGTACAACTGCCGACGCTGCGGGGCAACGTCCCGCTTAACAATCAGCTGCAGACGCTTGAGCTCGGGGCGATGAACGAGCCCGAACTCGCGAAAGCCCGCCGGGACTTCGAGCCGGCGTGGAACCGTCTCAACGTCTTCCGCACCGTCATCTGCGTCGTGGTCGCGGTGCTGCTGATCGTCGTGGGGATCTTGCGGTGAAGGGAGCGCGAGATTGGTTCACTCGGCGACGCGGGTGATCTCGTAGCCCCGCTTTTCCAGCAGCTCGACGATGCTGCCCTTGCCGAGGTAGTGGCCGGTGCCGACGGCGAAGAAATGGCTCTTGCCGGGATCCGCCGCGAGAAGCGCCGCCATGTCGCGCGCCATCGTCGCATTGCGGTCGTCGAGCAACTGCTTCATCAGCTTCTTGCCGAGTTCAGCGTGCTCGCCCTCGGCCATGAAACGGAACTGCCTCCTCATCTCCGCCTCGGCCCGCTCGTCATCACCTGCCAGATAGGCCTCGACCAGCGCCCCGAGCGGGCTCCCGCCCTTGGCACGCGCCTCCTCTTGCATGCGGAGGGTTTCGGCCAGATAGCCCACCTGCTCCGCCTCGCTGAGTCCGTCGAAGATGTCGAACTGGTCCGCGGCCTTCTCAAGCGCCCCGGTTTCCTTGCCGGCCGCCTTGGCCTTCCTGTAGACGATGGTGTCGAGTGCCGGAGCTCCTTCCAACTGCACGGCGAGCATGGGCACCTGGACGGCAACCGCCCAGGTCTTGAATCCCTGGAGCGCGTCGGAGGTCAGGGCCGGAGAGATCGCGGCGAGTTCGGCATCGAGCTGCTTCGACAGCTCCGGACCGATCGAGTCCGACAGCGTGCGACCGTCCTTGCGGACATGATGCCCGGCCATTCCGATCTGGGCGGCCGGATCCATCGGCAACTCGGTGAAGAGAACATCGGATTCGTCGAGCGCCTTGGCGGCGGCGGGGTGGAGACGACTCAGGCGGCCCTTGCCGAGGTGAATCGTGCCGAAGAGCCAGGACGGAACCTCCAGTCCCTTGCCCTCGACCTTCCACAGCATCGGCTTGGACGGATGCTTGGGCGGCTTTTCCTCCTTCGCGAGAATCGGGAGCAGAAGCCCGACTGCGACGAAGCATGCGGACAGGTGGCGGGCACGCGATTTCATGCTCACATGCCCATGAAACACTACCGTCCGGCCGGGTCAAGGTGCGGCCAGCGCCCCGGGACCGACCCTGATTCCAAGATGCTCGGCGCGGAGTGGAAAAGCACGGCGGAACCCTCAACATGATGGAGCCCGTGACCCAAGCTCCAGCAGGTTCAACTGCTCTGGCTCACCCCTCCCTTCAGCGTCGCCATGTCGATGACGAAGCGGTAGCGCACATCGCCGCGTTTCATGCGCTCGTAGGCTTCGCCGATGTCTTTGATGTCGAGCATCTCGATGTCGCAGGCGATCCCCTTTTCCGCGCAGAAATCGAGGACCTCCTGAGTCTCGGGCATGCCGCCGATCGCCGAGCCCATGAGGGAACGGCGGCCGAGGATCAGCGGCATGGCTTCCACGGGAGGATTCAGGGGAGTGAGCTGACCGACCAGCAGGTAGCGACCATCCACCGCGAGGCACGAAAGGTAGGGATTGAGGTCGTGCTCCACCGGCACGGTGTCGAGGATGTAGTTGAGCGACCCGGCTGCCGCCTTCATCTGGTCCGCGTCGGTGCTCACGACGAAGTGGTCCGCTCCGTTGCGCCGGCCTTCCTCGATCTTGTCCGGCGAGCGGGTGAAGAGGGTGACCTCGGCCCCCATCGCCTTGGCGAACTTGATGCCCATGTGACCCAGACCGCCCATGCCGACCACGCCGACCTTGTCGCCGTTCTTCACACCCACATGGCGCAACGGCGAGTAGGTGGTGATGCCCGCACAGAGGATCGGAGCGGCCGCGGCCGGATCCAGACCGGCCGGCACGTGGACGACAAAGCGCTCGCTGACAACGATCCCTTCCGCATAGCCACCGCGGGTGACGCTGCCGTCGTGCCGATCGACTCCGTTGTAAGTCCAGACGCCGCTGGCGCAGTACTGCTCCAGTCCCTTCTCACAGCACGAGCACTCGCGACAGGAATCCACCAAGCAACCCACCCCGACGAGGTCGCCGGGCTTAAAACCATCGACCTCCGCGCCCACTGCTGTGACCCGGCCGATGATCTCGTGGCCGGGCACAACGGGGAATTGGGTCATGCCCCAGTCGTCCTCGACGAAGTGGATGTCCGTGTGGCACACGCCACAGAAGAGGATCTCGATCGAGACATCGTCCGCGCGGAGCTGACGCGGCTCATAGCGCCACGGCTCGGGAGTGGAACCCTGCGACAGTGAAGCGAAGGCGCGAAAGGGCGAAAGGTCGGCTTTGGTTGTCATCGTGGTTGGGCGTTTCGAGTGTTCAGCGAGGTCAGGGGACTCTAGCGGATTCGACGCATTCGGCAACTGGTCGGCTTTCTCCGACCCCTTGTCAAATTTGTCACTTCAAAAGCGAAGATGGCCGGTGACGCCATTGAACATGACATGGGCTGCATTCGAAGCGGCGGGCGCGAGATTGCGGCACACCGAGTCCGCAACCCCCGAAGGTTTTCCTCCTCGTTCACTCTTCTGACAAGGCGTCGAACATCTGCATCAGCCCATCCACCACCGACTTGGCCTTGAAGACTTCATTGTCGAGCTCTTCGAGGTTCTTTGGCTCTGACAAGGATCCAAGATTCATGCCCGGGTCGGAATCATCGCTGGAAACCTCCTCCCCTTCCTTCTCCAATCGTTCCCGAACCTGCCCGAGAAGTCCCATCTGCTCGTCGTCCAGGATCCCGCGCAAGGCCTCCTCGTCGCCAAACACGGATGCGATCTCGTCGTCGGACTCGTCGGCGAGAAACGCCAGGTGCTCACTCGTTCGTGCCAGAAGGACTGCATGCTCGTCGGCCGAGAGCTCTCCCCGAGTAACGGCATCACCGGCGAGGAGGAGCTCCATGAGCTGCTTGCGGTTGGCGCGAAGCTCGCTCGGGGCGTCGCGGAGCGACTGCATCATCCGCTCCCGCTGCTTCGCCAGCAGTTGGTCCATTTCCGACCGTTGTTCTTCACGCAGACTCAGGGTGTCGTACATACCCTGGAGGGTTTCGCGGCTGTCATTGTCGGACATTCCATCTTCCTGATAGCCGAGCGAACCTGCCAGCTCGGCCATGCGGGCCATCGCCTCGGCCACGGCGATGAGGTTGCCGGTGGTGTTCTTGGCCAGATTAACCCGCGACTGGCCGAAGCGATCCACGAGCTCGGGATACGCGGCGCCTTTCCTCTCGCCCAGCCCTCCCGCCGCGAAGCCCCGCTGCTCATCCGTCGCCGCGGCTGCGGTCGCGCCAAGATCTACCCGGGCGGGAGGAGCCCCGTCGCTTGCGATGGATTCGGGCTTCGATGAGTTCTGCTGGATGTAAACGGCGGAGCCTGCGGCGGCGAGCAGGCACACGGCGGCGACGATGGTGGCTTTCTGTTTCATGAGGATCAGGGTGGTGGTGAGAGTGGTGGTGGCGAACGCGCCGCCGGCGCTGGCCTGGGCGATGGCGACCTTGGAAACGGTGGCGCTCGCCAGCGTGGCCGGTGCTGCCTTGGCGAGGTCGGTGCCGAGGAAACCAGCGAGCACGGTGACACCGACGGTCACCCCGCGTTTGCGCAGAAGGCCGGACAGCTTCTCCACGGCACGCTGGAGATGGCGCTGGCTCGCCGACTCGGATTTTCCCATGGCTTCGCCGATCTGCCGCAACGTCAGCCCGGAGGCGAAGCGCATCAGCAGCACGTCGCGGTCGGACGAAGCCAGTCGGTCCATCGCTTCATCGAGCAACGGGACGATTTCCGAGGGAAGGTCCTCTCCGTGGCAGTCCGGCGTTGGCTGGAGTTCCTTGAATCGTTTCATGGTTCTCTGGCGTGAGGCCTCGGCGCGGAGAGCCCGCAGACTTTCCAGGCACGAGGCGCGGTGGAGCCAACCGACGACGAGGACGCCGTCGCGGATTGACCCGGCTTTGCGGGCGAGCGCGGCGAAGACGTTCTGGGCGAGTTCCTCGGCAAGCTGGGAGTCGCCCGTGCGGCGGCGGCAGATGCCATGCACCATGCCGAGGTGCCGGCCCACCAGCTCGGTGAAGGCGGCCTCGTCTCCCTCCTCCGCAAAGCGGCGGAGCAGGCGGTGGTCATCGGTCATCACCCCCTACCCTGCGCCGCGGGGGGGAAGACTTGCGTACGATTTTCGAAAATCTTCAGTCCCAACGACAGAGGGGCGGCAAACGGTTGGTCTTCCGCCTGGATTACGAATTCCGGCAGTGGGACACTGCGACGCAGATCCTCCGGACTGCCCGGAGAGCCGTGCCTGCCCTGCCCGAGCCGTCCCTGCCCTCCCCAAGCCGCCTCCACGATTCCCGGAAGAAACGCGATCTCGGGCAATGGCCGCCCGGGTCGCTCGGTCGCGCTCAGGAACCCGGCACCACCTCGATCTGAACGCTCTGGAGGAACCAACCGGCGAAGCCTTCGAGAGCGAGATCGTCGGACACGAGCTCAAACTCGAGCCGAACCTCCCCACCGAGGACATCCTCCGGCAGCTCAAGCGCACTGAAGGCCCAGCCGTCACTGGACCCGGAGAACTGCCCGAGGTCGGCGAGCACCGAGGCACCGGCGGCATCCACCACACGGACAAAGCCCGCGACCGATTCGGGGGCACCCTCCACAAACTCGATGTCGTAGAAGTGAACGATCTGCGCGACGGCCCGCTCGATTCCCGCCAGGTCGATCAGGTCGGTCTGCAGCACGGCATTGGTGTTGGTGCCGTACTCGCTGTCGAGATCCGTTCCCCAGACGGCGCCGCCACTGGGAGTCAGCGAGGGCCCGAAGGTCGGCGTTCCCCGCTCCCACATGGTTCCCGATGCGGTCGAGTCCGACGCGAAGTCGCCCAGGGAAAAGTCAATGACCGTGAGCGTCTGCTCAAGGTCGATCGAGTAAAAGGCACGGTCGTTGGCCAGCAGCGCATCGGTGTCGATGAAGGGCGAGGTCGTTTCGGCGGAGCCCACCATCGAGAAACCCGTCAGGTCGGGCGAGCGGTAGACATTGACGCCGACCCCACCGGAGTAGGTGAAGGCCAGCTCGAAATCATCGCCATTCACCGTCCCTTCTGTGGCCGAGAAGGAAACCTGCGTGGGCACGTCGATCGGTGGCAGCGCAGTCGTCATCTGGCCGAAGTTGTCCATGATCTCGGTCGGGTTGAGGGCGCGGTTGTAGTGCCGAAACGCCGCGACCAGACCCTGGAAGGGCGCGTCCACTGCGCCGGTCACCAGGGTTGTGCTGCCCGTGGCATGGCTGCCGCCGGAGTAGTTGCCGATTCCTGCCTGGTTGCCGCCCGCCCAGTCGTTGATGTTCACCACCGGGGAGGTCCCGACCGAGGCGCCGTCGACAAACAGTTCGAGGGAGTCGTCCGCCGTGGTGTTGAAGGAGTTGTTGATCACGCCGACGATCTGGTGCCAACCACTGGTGATGGTGGTCAGGACCTCCGTGTTCTCCTCGGCGTTGGTGAAGAACGAAAGCTGGTCGTTGTTGAGCGAGAGAAGCACTCCACGACCGGTGCCGCCTGCCTCGAAGATGATCTGCGGCCCCGAGTCCTCGGCGACGTTTGCCTGGACCCAGACCTCGAAGGTGGCGCTGTCCTGGCTGGTCGGATCGTACGCATTGCCTTCACCCGAGGGCTCGAGCCCGAAGGCCAGGGCACTGGTGTCATAGGCGGCTCGGATGCCGGCGACGGAGCCGTCGTTCACTTCGGTCGGCACTCCGTTGAAGAGCGGGCTGTTGTCGAAGCGCTCCCGGCCATCGGTGCCGGTGTTGCTCCATGCCTCAAGGGTGCCGGCCAGGCTGGCGTCGAACTCAAAGAAGGGATCGGCCGTGATGCCGGCACGCGTCTCCGTCGCAAGCGGCTTCGGGCCAAGCGGATCCGGCGTGTCCGCTGCGGGCGCCGGCCCTTCTCCGGTTGCCAATGCTTCCAGAATCTCGGCCGGGCTCAGGGCGCGATCATACAGGCGGCAGATCGCCACCCGCCCGACAACCGGCAGGGCCTCCCCTTCGTTTCCAGCGACAGTCATGACGGTGCTACCAAGACAAAACGAACTGGAGGCGCGGCCGAAGCCACCCTGATTGCCCCCCGCCCAGTCGCCGAGGTCGACCGGTGCCACCGACTCCGCGACCGAGACCCCGTCGAGGAACAGCTCGAGCGAGTCGTTGGCGGTGGCGTCGTCGCTGTTGGTGATGACCCCCACCACCTGGTGCCATCCCGCGGTGATCGGCGCGGAGATCTCCTCGAACACCGCGTTGAGGCCGAGGCAGAAGAACGTCACCTGCCCACCCGAGACACCCATCGCGATGCCGCGACCGCTTCCGCCCGCCTCGAAGAGGATCTGGTCCGGATCCGTGTCGGTGATTTCGACCCAGACCTCGAAGGTGGCATCGCCCAGGCTCGGGACATCATAGCTTCCATTGAATTCCCCGCTGCCGGTGAGGAAGGCCTTGGTGACGTTGCGATCGACTCCGCCGATGTTGACGGTTCCGGACGGGACGGCCACCTGGCTGTAGGCTCCTTCCGTGGCACCTGTGCCATTGCGGTGGAAGAACGATCGGCCGAAGGTGCCGGTGTCGCGACTGTCGGTGTCGCCGACATCGTCAAAGGCCGCAACAAGCTCGGTCGAGGCCTCCTCGGTGACCTGTCCCGTGGCGATGCCGCCGCTCAAGACGGCGGTCAGGGCCAGGGATGCATGGATGGAGCGAGATGGTGCTTTCATGGCGATGGATTGGATCGGGGTTGGTTGAATCGAATGCGGAAGAACTCCTGCGCCAGTGCCTCATCGATGCGTGAGGTCATCCGGTAGCGCCCGGCACCGAGGTGCTCGATCAGGGCCTCCGGATCCGGCTCGAACAGGAGGAGGTCGGTGGAACACTCGGGGCTGGGAGGAAAGACGGCGTTGCCGCGATAGACCGCCTCGATCACCAGCTCATCCGTCCCCACCGGGTGAATCGAGGACTCGACCCCACCGGCCAACGAGGGGTCGAAGGCCGGCGAGAACTCCGCCTCCATCGCCGCGACGCCGTAGCCAAATACGTCGAGCGGTCCGTAGGAGGCATTGAGCACCAGTTGCGCGGTGGTTGCGCCGAGGGTGGCGCGGATCGTCGAGGTCGATGCCCTGAAGCTCAGGTCCAGCCGCACGAAGTCCGTCGGAATGTCACCGGGGTCGAGCGTCTCCGCGACGGAGTTGCCCGCGCTCTTGCCCTCCTCGATGAGCAACTGACCGGCGCCGAGATCGACACCGACCCGCAGGAAGTTCCCGGTGTCCCGGCTTTCCCCGAGACCGAGCCACATCCGCTGACCCGCGGCGGCCGGAGTTTCGGTGGGCCGCAGGTAGATGCTGCGGGTGAAGTCGGAGCCCGTGTCGATGGGCGTCCGGAACACGCTGGTCATCCAGCGGTCGGCGGCATCGCGGGTGAGGAGACGATAGCCGTCGCTCGCCGCCTGGCGTTCCAGACCGCTGTCGAACTCGACCCCCGTGCCGTTGTAGAAGGGCGTCAGCATCTGGGACTCCCAGACCAGGAAATCCTCAAGCAACTCGTCGACCTTGTCGCCCTCGGTCGCGGCGAGGTTGTTGCTTTCCCCGATGTCGCTGGCGAGGTTGTAGAGCGAATAGGTCTGGCTGCTGTCGGAGATGAGGAGCTTCCAGTCGCCCTTGCGGATGACGCTAGTGCTTTCGGCTGGTCCGCGCCGTCGCCAGCAGAGCGCACGCTCGTCCGGAAGCGGGGTGCCATCGCGCAGCAGCGGGATCAGGTCGAGCCCATCCAGCCCGTTGCGCGCCTCGGAAGGGGCGTCGCCCCCCGCGTTCACGAAGGTCGCCATGACATCGAGACTGGTCACCGGCTCCG
>Ga0207814_100487_pt1 | contig 21010 bp, 19 predicted proteins | sample TtaePargueraPR_7_FD_187755 | JGI IMG/M metagenome (GOLD analysis project Ga0207814, IMG submission 187755) | Aerobic enrichment media microbial communities from Bioluminiscent Bay, La Parguera, Puerto Rico - Tt and P1 (2) (SPAdes) | ecosystem: Environmental > Aquatic > Marine > Unclassified ... | reverse complement strand
GACCGTGGCCCTCGAAAACACCGTCGCCGGAGAGCCGATCGATCCGATGATGTTCAAGATCATCGAGCAGCGGATCCTCGACGTCGGCGGATCCGGAACGCGGTGAACGGATTCAGGCGTGGCCCGTTTTCCGGGGTTACCTCGCCACTTCGTCGTTACGCCGCCTGCCCGCGACGGGCACCGGCCGGGAAAGAACTCGACACTTTAGATATAAAATAGTTTCCCCGCCCGTGAAGAAAACGGGAGCGGCCTCAAAGCAGTCGGGCCGGGGTCGCGTTGGGGAGCCTGCAGGTTTCGCATTCACATTTGTGTGTTGGATCACCCGACACTTGAACTTACGCATTTCGAGTCCCAAATATTTATCTATCAGCGCGGGCCCTCGTGTTTCGGTAACGCCCCCGTCTCGCCGATGAGAGCTTGTCGCTGGCGCCGGAATTCCCTCCCGGCGCTCCGCAGACCACGCGGACGGCGCCCGGTTCCTTCCCCCGGAACCGGGCGTCCTGTTTTTTCAGGCCCGGTTTCCACGGGTCCGGTCCTGCCGGTTGTCGTGCAACGCCTCGCGCGGTAGAGCCTGTGGCCACCGATCCCGAAGCCGGCCCGTCCGCGGGCATCAGACATCCGGAACCGATAGCCGTGCCGCTCACCGTTGCCACCTGGAACATCAATTCCGTGCGCCTGCGCCAGGACCTGGTCGTCAAGCTGGCCGACGAACGCAATCCCGACGTGATCTGCCTGCAGGAAACCAAGTGTCCGAATCCGGAATTCCCCTCCAGGACCTTCGAAAAGCTCGGGTATCGCCACATCGCGGTGAACGGCCAGAAGGGCTATCACGGGGTCGCGGTGCTGTCGAAACGGCCGATGGAAACCGTGGTATCGCGCGAATTCTGCGGGATGGGTGACAGCCGGCATATCGCCGTCGACGTCGAGGGCTCGGGCGGGCGGGCCGTGCGCATCCACAATTTCTATATTCCCGCCGGCGGCGACGAACCCGATCGCGACGCAAATCTAAAATTCGCCCACAAGCTCGATTTCCTGGAGGAGCTGATCGGCTGGTCCGAAAGTGACCGGACGACGGTTGCCCCCACCGACGGGGCATTGCTCGTCGGCGATCTCAACATCGCGCCGCTGGAGGACGATGTCTGGTCCCACAAGCAGCTTCTCAAGGTCGTCAGCCACACGCCGGTGGAGATCGAGGGGCTGGAACGGGTCCGCAAGGCGCTCGGCTGGATCGATGTGGTACGCCGCGACATTCCGCCGCCCCAGAAGCTCTACACCTGGTGGAGCTACCGGGCCCGTGACTGGAACGCCGCCGACAAGGGGCGTCGCCTCGACCATGTCTGGCTGACGCCCGATTTCGCCGACGCCTGCACCGGCGTCGAGGTGCTGCGCGAGGCGCGCGGCTGGGAACGGCCGTCCGACCACGTTCCCGTGATCGTCAAGCTCGACGCCTGAAAGAACCTGTAATTCAAGAATTTAACCGGCAGCGTCCGGTTCGCTGCCGTCGATCGCCAGCAGGCGGTCTCGCGTGCGGGCAAGGTCGCTGTTCATGGTCGCAAGGCGATTGGACAGGGCCAGGCGAAGCCGCTCGGCCATTTCCGGATATTCCTCAAGGACCCGCCGCAACAACCGCCGCTCGACGGCAAGAAGTTCGGTCGGTTCGACCGTTTTCGCGCTCGTGGGCCGCATCGTCGGGCACAGAAGCGCCAGTTCACCGATCAGCGCCCCCGGACCCGCAATGGCGATTTCCTCGACCTCGCCGTTCGTTTCGGTGAAGAATGCCACCGCGCCGGAGACCAGCACATATCCGGTGTCGGCCTCGGAACCCTGCCGAAACAGCGTCGTATCGGGCGGTAACTTCAACGGTTCGGCCGAAAACGCAATCAATCGAAGCTGTTCAGGCGGAAAATCCGCAAACAGCGGAATGCTCTGCAGGAGATGGACGTCCTGGCCGAGGGTCACGCCTGGGCGCCTCGCGGAACCAGCTTGTAGCCGCCACCTTCGGTGACGAGCAGCTCGGCGTTGGAGGGATCGCGCTCGATCTTCTGGCGCAGGCGATAGATATGCGTTTCCAGAGTGTGGGTCGTGACGCCGGAATTGTAGCCCCAGACCTCGTGCAGAAGCACATCGCGGGTCACCACCTTCTCGCCGGCCCGGTAGAGATACTTGAGAATCGACGTTTCCTTTTCCGTCAGCCGCACCTTCGAGCCGCTTTCGGTGATCATCATCTTCAGCGCGGGCTTGAACGTGTAGTGGCCGATCGAGAAGACCGCGTCCTCGCTCTGCTCGTGCTGCCGGAGCTGCGCACGGATGCGGGCCAGTAATACGGCGAATCGGAACGGCTTCACGACATAGTCGTTGGCCCCCGATTCCAGGCCCAGGATCGTGTCGGAATCAGAATCATGCCCGGTCAGCATGATGATCGGCGCCTTGAACCCGTGCTTGCGCAGCACCTTGCACGCCTCGCGGCCGTCCATGTCCGGCAGGCCGACATCAAGGATCAGCAGGTCGATGTGATCCGCCTTCGCGATCTCGAGCCCGGACTTCGCGCACTCCGCCGTCGATGTCGAGAATTCGTCGTGCAGCGCGAGCTGCTCGACCAGCGCCTCCCGCAAATCCGCGTCGTCATCGACGATAAGGATATGCTTGGACGTGCTCATGGGCGGTCTCCGTTTTGTCGCATTCTGCCCCGGTACCGATGTAGAACACGTTTGTCGGCAACCGCAAGGCGGGTTGGAGGCGGGGATAAACTGGGGAATCCGACATATGGAGCGCCGATCAGGATATTGCGACCTCATCCGTGTTCATCACACGGGTCCCGAGCCGCATCGCGGTATCCTTCTCGCCGACACCGTCACGATACCCTGCGCGCTCGGCCGGACGGGCATTGCCGCGACGAAACGCGAAGGCGACGGCGCCTCGCCTGCCGGCGTATTTCCGTTGAGAAAGCTCTATTTCCGGCCCGACCGGATCTACCGTCCGCGTTGCGGCCTCGATACCGAACCGATTTCATCGGATCTCGGCTGGTGCGACGATCCCCGGAGCGCGCACTACAACCGGCCGGTGCGCCTGCCCTTCGCCGGGTCCCACGAGACCATGCGGCGCGACGATCAACTCTATGATCTCGTCATTGTGATCGGCCACAACGACAATCCGGCGCCCCGCAAACCGCTTGGCAGTGCGATCTTCATGCATCTGGCCCGTCCGGGATTCGCGCCGACCGAGGGGTGTGTGGCGCTCCGTCGCGCGGACCTGATCCGTCTCATCGGGCGAATCGGTCCGCAAACGCGAATCGCCATCGGCCGCTAATGAACCGGAGCTGACGGATGAATCTCGGCAATTTCTCGGTAAGTCTCGCGGTGAAGGATCTTGCCGCTTCGCGGCGGTTCTATGAGGACCTCGGGTTCGAAGTCGCGGGCGGAGATCCGGACCAGGGCTGGCTCATCATGAGAGGCCCGACATGCACGATCGGGCTGTTCCAGGGCATGTTCGACAGGAACATGCTCACCTTCAATCCCGGCTGGGACGCCGATGGCCGTCCGCTCGACACGTTCACCGACGTGAGGGACATCCAGAAAGCGCTGAAGCAGAGCGGGGTTTCGTTCATAAGCGAGGCCGATGAATCCTCATCCGGCCCGGCAAGCTGCATGGTCGTCGATCCGGACGGCAATCCGATTCTGATCGACCAGCACGTCTGAGCGCCTTCCGACGGCCAGAGCAGGCGACATCGCGCAATTTTTCGCCGTCTAGAGCACCATCCCGGACCAGATAACGCCCTATTGAGGCGTTCTGGCACCGAAAATGGCGCTTCCGACCCTGACATGGGTCGCGCCATGCGCCACGGCGATTTCGTAATCGGCGCTCATCCCCATCGACAGGGTCTTCAGGCCCAGGTCGCGCGCCAGCTTGGCAAGAAGCGCGAAATGCGGCGCCGGCGGCTCGTCGAAGGGGGGAATGCACATCAACCCCTCGATCTCCAGGCCGTACTCGTTGCGGCACCGGTTGACGAAAACGGCCGTCTCCTCGGGCAGAACGCCGGCTTTCTGCGCTTCCGAACCTGTGTTGACCTGGACGAACAGCCGCAAGGTCTTTCCTTGCGCATCCATTTCCTTCCTGAGCGCCCGGGCGAGCTTGTCGCGGTCGACAGTCTCGATCACGTCGAACAGTTCGACGGCGTCGCGCACCTTGTTGGTCTGCAGCGGGCCGATCAGGTGCAGCTCGATATCTGGATAGCGCGCCTTGAGATCCGGCCACTTGGCCTGCGATTCCTGCACCCGGTTCTCGCCGAATGTGCGCTGCCCCGCCTTGATCACCGGTTCGATCGCTTCGGGACCATAGGTCTTGCCGACGGCGACGAGCGTCACCGATCCGGCCGGGCGGCCGGCTTCGTCTTCGGCGGCCCCGATATGGGCCAGGACTTCGCGCAGGCGGTCTTCGGACGTCGTTTCGGTGGATTTGGTCTCGGACATGCTGGCCTTTGCGCGAATTGAACGATTTTCCGCCCCGTTGATGCCAGATTAATAGCTCTCATTCACCCTGTCTGATGAAATCGTCCGAACGGTCCGGGCCGGCGCCCCGGACATCATCCGTGCCGCAGGAGGCTCAGCCTGTTGACCGCAAAGGAGGTTTCGGGCCAATTACGCGAAACCGGCCCGGACAGTTGAAAAATCACGGTATGGCGAGCGAACGCTACAATCCCCGCGAGGCGGAAGCCCGCTGGCAAAAGGTGTGGGATGCCGAGCGCGTCTTCGAGACGGCGAACGATGACCCGCGCCCGAAATACTACGTGCTCGAGATGTTTCCCTATCCCTCGGGCAAGATCCATATCGGGCACGGCCGTAACTATGTGATGGGCGACGTCGTCGCCCGCTACAAGCGCGCCAAGGGATTCAACGTCCTGCACCCGATGGGCTGGGACGCCTTCGGTCTGCCGGCCGAGAACGCGGCGATCGAAAAGAAGATCCATCCCAAGGAATGGACCTACGAGAATATCGCAGCGATGAAGGCGCAGCTGAAGCTGCTTGGCCTGTCCATCGACTGGACCCGTGAGCTCGCCACCTGCGATCCGGAATACTACGCGCGCCAGCAGAAGCTGTTCGTCGACTTCCTCACCGCCGGCCTCGTCGAGCGCAAGACGTCGCTGGTCAACTGGGATCCCGTCGACCACACCGTGCTGGCCAACGAGCAGGTCATCGACGGCTGCGGCTGGCGCTCCGGCGCGCCGGTCGAAAAGCGCGAGCTGTCCCAGTGGTTCTTCAAGATCACCGACTACGCGCAGGACTTGCTGGAGGCCATCGACACGCTGGACGACTGGCCCGACAAGGTCCGGCTCATGCAGAGCCGCTGGATCGGCCGGTCCGAAGGGGTGCGCTTTTCCTTCGCCATGGAACAGGCCGACGGCACGCCGGCGGCCGATCCGCTGGTCGTCTATACGACGCGGCACGACACGATTTTCGGCGCGAGCTTCTGCGCGGTCTCCCCGGATCATCCGCTGGCCAAGCGGCTGGCCGAGACCGATCAGGGCCTCGAAGCCTTCCGCCGCGAATGTGCCGCGCTCGGCACCAGCGAGGAAGCGATCGAGCGCGCTGAAAAGAAGGGCTATGCGACCGGGCTATATGCCGTCCATCCCTTCCGGCCCGACGTGCGCCTGCCCGTTTACGTCGCCAACTTCGTGCTGATGGGCTACGGCGAAGGCGCGATCTTCGGCTGCCCGGCGCACGACCAGCGCGACCTGGACTTCGCCCGCAAATACGATCTGCCGGTCGTTCCCGTCGTCGCGCCCGTCGATGCCGATGCGGCATCCTTCGAGATCGGCGACGAGGCCTTCATCGAAAAGGACGGCGAAGCTGTCCGCATGATCAATTCCGATTTTCTTGACGGAATGAGTGTCGCCGAGGCCAAGGAAGACATTGCAGGGCGCTTCGAGGCCGCCGGAACCGGTGCGCGGAAGGTGAACTACCGCTTACGTGACTGGGGCATCTCCCGGCAGCGCTACTGGGGCTGCCCGATTCCGGTAATCCATTGTGATAGCTGCGGAATTGTCCCTGTTCCCGAGTCGGCGCTGCCGGTCCTGCTGCCCGACGACGCCAGTTTCGACAAGCCAGGCAATCCGCTCGATCACCATCCGACATGGAAACACGTCGACTGCCCGACGTGCGGAAGCGCGGCGCGCCGCGAGACCGACACCATGGACACCTTCGTCGACTCCTCCTGGTACTTCGCGCGGTTCTGCTCGCCGCGGGATGAGGACGTGGTCGACAGAAAAGCCGTCGACGACTGGCTCCCGGTCGATCAGTATATCGGTGGCATCGAACATGCCGTCCTGCATCTGCTGTATTCGCGCTTCTTCCTGCGGGCCATGAAGAAGACGGGCTACACGGCGCTCGAGGAACCGTTCAAGGGCTTGTTCACGCAAGGCATGATCACCCACGAGACCTATCGCGCGGCCAATGGGCAGTATCTGCTGCCCGAGGAAGTGAGCCATCGCGACGACGGGACCGTGGTCGAGCTGAAGACCGGTGCGCCGGTGGACGTCGGTCCGCCGGAAAAGATGTCGAAGTCGAAGAAAAACGTCGTTTCCCCGGAAGCGATTGTCGAGACCTACGGCGTCGACGCGGCACGCTGGTTCATGCTTTCCGACACACCGCCTGAGCGCGACAGCGAGTGGACGGAGGCAGGTGTCGAGGGGGCCTGGCGGCTGATCCAGCGCCTCTGGCGACTGGTCAACCAGATCGACGAGCTCGCTCCACCGATCGGAACGGCGCGGCCGAACGAAATCGGCGGCGCGGCCGACACGCTTCGCCGCACCACGCACCGGGCGCTCGCCTCTGTCTCCAAGGATATCGAGCAATTGCGCTTCAACCGCGCGATCGCCCATGTCTACGAGGTCGTCAACGCGGTGACGGCAATCCTCAAGGATGTCGGGGATGGCAACGTTCCCGCTGATCTCGCCTGGGCGCTGCGCGAGGCAGGCGAGACGATCGTCCGCCTGTCGGCGCCGATGGTGCCGCATCTGGCCGAGGAATGCTGGCGAGTGCTGGGGTATGACACCTTGCTTGCGGACGCGCCCTGGCCGGAGGTCGAGCCGGCGCTTCTGATCGAGGAAACCATTACCCTTCCCGTCCAGGTCAACGGCAAGCGGCGCGACGAACTCGTGATTGCGCGCGACGCCGACCAGTCGGCGATCGAGGAAGCCGCACTCGAACTGTCCGGCGTCCAGCGCGCGCTCGGCGACAAGCCGGTGCGCAAGATCATCGTCGTGCCCCAGAGGATCGTGAATGTCGTGGTCTGACCGGTTGCCCCTTCGTGCGAGCATCAGGGGATTCGCTGTCGCGCTGGGTCTCGCCGCGGCCCTGTTTGCGACCGGCTGCCAGGTTCGCCCGCTCTACGGCCCCGTGGCGATCGGCAACGACAACCTGACCATGACGCTCGCCGATGTCGATGTGGCGCCTGTCGAAGGACGCGTCGGCCAGAAGATCCGAAACGATCTGCTGTTCCTGATGAACGGCGGGGATCCGGGAAGCGGCGCCTATACCGTCACCCTGACGGTGCGGGAACGCTATGCAAACGTCATCACGCGCTCGATTTCGGGCCTTCCGGGCGGCCGCAACATTCGGCTCCAGGTCACCTACGTACTGCGTAAAACCGGTGATTCCGAGGTACTTGCGTCGGGATCGGTGACGCGGATCGCCTCTTTCGACTATTTCAACCAGCGTTTCGCCAACGACCGTGCCACCATCGATGCCGAGAACCGGGCTGCACGCGAGGTCGCCGAGGATATCCAGCTGCGCATCGCCTCCTATTTCGTCACCGGCAAGTCCTATGACGAACCGGCGCCGGTGCCCTCGGAAGACGACGAGATACCCGGCTTCGGCGACACCATCTTCGACGACCAGGAGCCGACCTACGGTGGACCGAATTCGTGAGCGTCCTCAAGGGCGAAGCGATAAACAGGTTCCTCAGATCTCCCGATAAGCCCGTCGCACTGGTTTACGGCCCCGATGCCGGTCTCGTCAGCGAACGCGCTGCAGCGATCATCAGCGCCTACCTGGGAAAAGATGCCGATCCCATGGCGCGTACGGTCGTCGAAGGCGATTCGCTATCCGGTGCGCCTGAGCGGCTGGCGGAGGAAGCCCACAGCGTGCCGATGTTCGGCGGCCGCCGGGCCATCCGGGTCACCGCAACCTCGCGCAACATCGTTTCCGCCCTCCAGCCGCTGCTGTCCGATCCACCCAGCGAGGCTGTTGTCGTGTTTGAAGCGGGTGACCTCAAGCCATCCTCGCCATTGCGGAAAACAGCCGAAAAATCGGACGTTTCGGTCGCGATACCGTGTTACGTCGACGATCAAAGGGCGATTGAGGGCCTTATTTCCGAAGAAATGTCGGCCGCGGGGCTTCAGGTCAGCCCCGACGCCCGTGCCGCGCTGGCGAGGTTACTTGGTGGTGATCGGCGCGCATCTCGCGGCGAACTGGCAAAGCTTGCCGCCTACTGCCACGGCAGGGACAAGGTCGAGATCGAGGATGTCACGGAAATCGTCGGCGACGCCTCGGCGCTGGAACTCGATACGCTGATCGATTCGACCGCGCTCGGCGATGCTGCGGCAGCCGATCTTGTTCTGCGCCGCTCCCTAGCTTCGGGAACGGCCCCGGCCAGCATCATTTCGGCATTGGGACGTCATTTCCTGCAGCTTGGCGAAGCCCGGCTGAAGATCGATCGCGGGGCCACGGCTGACGCGGCCATGCGGGAATTGCGGCCGCCGGTCTTCTTCAAACGCCAGAACAGCTTTCGCCGGCAACTGGGGATCTGGTCCCCGCAGTCGCTCAATCGCGCCTATGACCTGATTTCGAGCACGGAAGCCGAGGTCCGGCTGCGCCCCGACCTTGCCGAGGCGTTGACGAGCCGTGCGATCGTCAGGCTCGCCGGCGCGGCAAAGCAGCCCCGGCGCAGCCGTTAGCCCCTTATTTTCTTCGAAATCGGCGAAATTCCGCGCACATTTGTCTATTTAACCAGCCGACCGGTTACGGCGTCGAGCTGTTCGAGGGTTTTATACCGGATTCTGAGCTCTCCGCTGCCGTCCGGCTTGTGTCGGATGTCCACGGCCAGGCCGAGCGCATCGGCAAGCTGCTTCTCAAGCGCCCGCGTGTCGGCGTCCTTTTCCGTCGACGCGCCGGCGGTCGACCTGGCGCGCGGCGGGGTATCCGGCTTGCGGGTCAGCGCCTCGGCCTCGCGGACATTGAGCCCGGTTTCGATAATCGCCTTGGCGAGCCTCTCGGGATTTTCGTGCGTGACAAGCGTGCGGGCATGTCCCGCCGTCAGCTTGCCCTCGGTCACGTAGCCCTTGACGGACTCCGGCAGCTTGAGAAGCCGCAGCGTATTGGCGACATGGCTCCGGCTCTTGCCGATCACCTCGGCGAGCTTCGACTGGCTGTAGTCGAATTCGTCGATCAGGCGCTGATAGCCTTCCGCCTCCTCGAGCGGATTGAGGTCGGCCCGCTGGACGTTCTCGATGATGGCGATTTCGAGGGCTTCGCTGTCGTTCACCTTGTGGACGACGACGGGAACCTCGTGGAGGCCGGCGCGCTGCGCGGCACGCCAGCGGCGTTCGCCCGCGATAATCTCGAAACGATCGGGATCTTCCGGCGCCGCCCGCACCAGGATCGGCTGCATGATGCCCTTTTCGCGGATCGAGGCGGCGAGGTCGGCGAGATCCTCCTCGCCGAAGCTCTTGCGCGGGTTGCGCGGATTTGCGCGCAGGAACTCGATTGGAATACGCCGCTGGCCGCGGGCCCGCTCGACCGCCTGCTTTTCGGTGTCGACATCGCCGATCAGGGCCGCCAGGCCTCGTCCGAGTCGGGACGGGCCGCTTTCCCGACCCGAAACATTTTCGGTTTCGGCGGCGGAATCAGGTTTACCTAGTGTGTTCATCATTCCGGACACGAATCGATCTCGTTTACTTAAGCCGCTCTGAGGCGCCGTTCACGCTGAATTATTTCGGAGGCGAGCCGAATATACGCCTTACTGCCGGCACAATGCATGTCGTAGAGCAGAACCGGCTTGCCGAAGGACGGCGCCTCCGAAACCCGGACATTGCGGGGAATGACGGTCTCGTAGACGTTGGCGCCCATGTGCCGGCGCACGTCGTCGACCACCTGGGTCGACAGGTTGTTACGCTTGTCGAACATGGTCAGCACAATCCCGTGGATCGTCAGCTCCGGATTGAGTGCGTCCTTCACGTGCTCGACGGTCTGCAGAAGCTGGCTGAGGCCCTCGAGCGCGAAGAACTCGGTTTGCAGCGGCACCAGCACCGAGCTGGCGGCGGCCAGCGCGTTCACGGTCAGAAGATTCAGCGACGGCGGACAGTCGACCAGCACGTAATCGACGCCGAAGTCCTCGTTAGCGCCGACGCCAGGATTGCGAATAGCGTTTCGGAGTCGGAACGAGCGATCTTGCGCGCCCAGGATCTCCTGTTCGAAACCGAGCAGGTCGAGGGTCGAGGGAACGACCAACAGCCGCGGCACGGCGGTCGGCATTACGGCGTCGGCCAATGTCCGCTCGCCGATGAGCACATCGTAGATCGACCGGTCGCGGGCCTTCCGATCGATACCGAGCCCCGTCGAGGCATTGCCCTGCGGATCCAGATCGACGATCAGCACGCGCTCGCCGATCGCGGCAAGCGCGGTTCCGAGATTGATCGTCGTCGTGGTCTTGCCCACGCCGCCCTTCTGATTCGCGATTGTAATGACGCGCGGTGTCATGCCTTGGCCTCCGGTACTCCAGACACTTGCTCTAGGCGGTTTTGCGCTCGCAGTCACGCAGGATGACCAGGGCGCTGCCGCTTTGAGTCCAACTCGGGATGAGCTTGTAGCTGAATTTCCAACATGTAGAGGCTTCGGTCAATTCACGTTCTACATCTTGTCCCTTGTGGAAAACGCCAATGGCCCCCGCCTCGATCAACGGACCGGCCAGATCAAGTAGTTTCGACAGTGGCGCAAGGGCCCGGGCGCTGACGACGTCGACCGGTTTATGCCAGCCGGCGACAAAGGATTCGATACGTTCGCAGTGGACCGCCGCCGGCGCCTTTGCCTGACGGGCCGCGGCCCGCAGGAACGCGCATTTCCGGCCGTTCGATTCGACCAGACGGATATCCGCCCCTTGCGTATCCGCCAGCAGGATCGCGACGACAAGGCCGGGAAACCCGGCACCGGAGCCGAGATCGACCCACCGGCGCGCATCCGGAGCGCTGGCCAGTACCTGCGCCGAATCGGCGATATGCCGGACCCACAGGCGCGACAGCGTTTCCGGACCGACCAGGTTCTTGGCGCGGCTCCAGCGCCGCAGCTCTTCGGCATAGAGATCCAGCCGCGCCTCTGTTTCACGTGAAACAGGCAAGTGCGCGCGAATCAGGGAAAGCGCATCCGCCCTTTCCATGGCCTGCTCGCGCGATCGTTCCGGTGCCGAATCAGGCCGATTTCTTGACATCACCACGGCGGCGGACATGCGCGGCGAGCAACAGCAGCGCCGCCGGAGTCATTCCTTCGATCCGCGACGCCTGACCAATCGACCGAGGACTGACAGACACAAGCTTTTCCCGGATCTCGTTCGCAAGCCCCGGCAAAGCGGCAAAATCCAGCGTATCCGGGATTGCCAGGTCCTCATCCCGCCGGAACGCCGCGATATCCGCCTTCTGCCGGTCCAGATAGACTGCGTATCGCGCCTCGATCTCTACCTGGTCGCCAATCCGCTTCGGGAGGTTGCGCAGTTCGGGCCAGACGGACGCCAGTTTCGCCATACCGATATCGGGATAGGCCAACAGATCAAGCGCAGAGCGACGCTGACCATCATGATTCAGAGACAGCCCGTGCCCGGCGGCCTCCTGCGGTGTCAGTGTCAGGGACGCCGCAAGTGATCGCGCCGACGCCAAAGCAGTCTGCTTTTCCCTGAACGCTGCCGCACGCGCCGCCCCGACGCACCCGATATCGATGCCACGCTCGGTCAGCCGCTGGTCTGCATTGTCCGCGCGAAGCGTCAGCCGGTATTCGGCCCGGGACGTGAACATCCGATAGGGCTCACTCACGCCGCGCATGACGAGATCGTCGATCAGCACCCCGGTATAGGCCTCAGCCCTGCCCAGCACGATCCCGTCGCTGCCGCCGGCAAGCCGCGCCGCATTGATCCCCGCGACAATCCCCTGCGCGCCGGCTTCCTCGTATCCCGTCGTGCCGTTGATCTGCCCCGCCAGGAACAGTCCACTAAGCCGTTTCGTCTCAAGCGTCGGTCCGAGTTCGCGTGGATCGACATAGTCATACTCGATCGCATAGCCCGGCCTGAGGATCTTCGTTTGCTCCAGGCCGGGGATCGAGGCGATCAGCGCCGCCTGCACATCCTCCGGAAGCGACGTGGAGATCCCGTTCGGATAGACGGTCGGATCGTCGAGTCCTTCGGGCTCGAGAAAGATCTGATGGCTGTCCCGGTCGGCAAACCGCACGACCTTGTCCTCGATTGAGGGACAATATCGCGGACCCCTGCTCTCGATCCGGCCCGAATACATCGCCGAACGGCCGAGATTCGCCTCGATCAGCCGATGCGTCTCCGCCGTCGTCCGCGTGATATGGCATTCGATCTGCGGCGTCGTAATCCGCTCGGTCAGGAAGGAAAACGGTACAGGATCGGCATCGCCCGGCTGCGCCGGAAGAATATCGCGGTTGATCGTCCGCCCGTCGAGCCGGGGCGGCGTGCCGGTCTTAAGCCGCCCGAGCCGGAAACCGAGCGCCTCGATCCGTTCCGCCAGCCGAACTGCCGGCGCATCCCCGACCCGGCCGGCCGGCCAGCTCTTTTCGCCTAGGTGGATCAGACCACGCAGGAAGGTTCCCGTGGTGATGACCACGGCAGGCGCCAGAAGATCTCGTCCGTCTGAGGTCGTTACGCCTCCGACTCGATAATCCGTGACGATCAGATCCGCCGCTTCACCCTCGACAATCGCAAGCCCCGCTGTCTCACGAAGCTCCGCCTGCATTGCATCGCGATAAAGTTTCCGGTCCGCCTGGGCTCTCGGCCCGCGTACTGCAGGCCCCTTGCGCCGATTGAGCAGCCGGTACTGGATCCCGGCCTTGTCCGCGACGCGTCCCATCAGACCGTCGAGAGCATCGATTTCCCGGACCAGATGACCCTTGCCGACGCCACCGATTGCCGGATTGCAAGACATGATGCCGATCGTATCGGCGCTGTGGGTCAGCAACGCGACGCGCGCGCCGACCCGGGCAGCCGCAGCAGCAGCCTCGCATCCGGCATGTCCGCCGCCGACAACGATCACGTCGAATTTCAGTTCGTCCGGCATTCTTCGTTCCATGATGCCCGGTTTGCCCGAATCTCCGACACAAGCCAATAGGCCTGGTCGATTCCGGTTACCGGTTTCACGTGAAACCCGTGTCAGGGCGGAATGGCGGTCCGGGGTGATTCACGTGAAACACCCCTTCGGACCGCCCTACTTTCCGATGCAGAAATCCCGGAAGATCGAATCCAGGATGTCTTCGACATCGATCCGGCCGGTAATCCGGCCAAGCGCCGTCGCGGCAATCCGCAGCTCTTCGGCAAGCAGTTCAGACTGGTTCACATAATCCAGCCTCCGCCCCCGTTCCAGGGCGCCTGCTGCCTCTACCAGTTCCCGACGATGACGAACACGGGTGATGACCGGCTCACCGTTCGAGACATCATCGGCGCTGATCATCTCGCGCATGTCGCCAATCATCTCGTCCAACCCCGCACCGGTCTTCGCCGAAATCGAGTACCGATTGTCGCCGAGACGGCCGACCGTAGCGCCGGGCCTGAGATCCGCCTTGCTTTCGATGATCCATGTTTTTCGATCATCGGTTTGTTCCGGCGACGAATCGACCCCGTCCCCAATCATCCAGAGCACCAGGTCGGCATCGGCAACCCTGGCCTCCGCCCGCCGGACGCCTTCCGCCTCGATTGCATCTCCGCTGTCCCGGATCCCCGCCGTATCGACGACGGTCACCGGTATACCCCCAAGGTCCAGACGCGCCTCAAGCACGTCCCGGGTCGTCCCGGGTATGTCTGACACGATCGCAACGTCCCGACGGGCAAGCGCGTTGATAAGGCTGGACTTGCCGACATTCGGCGCCCCGGCGATCACCACGGTCACGCCATCCCGGATCATTTCGCCGCGCCGGTCGTCATCCAGGCCCGACGCGATCTCGGCATGAAGCGCGGCGAGATCCGGCCCGATCTGCCGGCCCACTTCCTCGGGCACATCGTCCTCGTCGGCAAAGTCGATGCCGGCTTCGCAAAGCGCGATGATCCCGATCAGCCTCTTACGCCAGTCTTCGAAAATCCGCCCCGCATGCCCGTCGAGCTGACGGGCCGCCTGCCGCCGCTGAGCCGAAGTCTCCGCATCGATCAGGTCGGCAAGACCCTCGACTTCCGTCAGATCCAGCTTGCCGTTCTCGAAGGCCCGCCGGGCGAACTCGCCGGCCTCCGCCGGGCGCAAACCGTCCAGAACGGACAGCGCTTCGATAAGTCCCCGGACCACCGCCCGACCGCCGTGGACCTGGAATTCGGCCATGTCCTCCCCGGAGAAACTCGCCGGGCCGGGAAACCAGAGCACGAGGCCTTTGTCGACGACGTCGCCGTTTCGGTCCCGAATCGTCCGCAATGCAGCATGACGCGGCGCCGGCAGGCTGCCTGAAAGCGCCTCGATCGCCCGGCCGCTGCCCGGACCGGACAGACGCACCACCGCGACGCCTGCCTTGCCGGCGGCTGTCGATACCGCAAAGATCGTATCAGAATGCACTCTGCTACCCTGTCACCGGCACCACGTACGGCCTAGGTAAATGAACGAGGCCGCACCGAACATTACCCTTCGCCAGACCCCCAGGATCCGATGCCCGATAAGTTGCCAGCAGAAAACCTGCTCACGTCCGCGACCAGCCCCTACCTGCTGCAGCACGCCGACAATCCGGTCCACTGGCGCCCATGGGGACCAGACGCCCTTGCCGAGGCCAAGGCTGCCGGCAAGCCGATCCTCCTGTCGGTAGGCTATGCGGCCTGCCACTGGTGCCACGTCATGGCGCATGAAAGCTTCGAGGATCCCGACACCGCCCGCTGGATGAACGATCTGTTCGTCAACATCAAGGTCGATCGCGAGGAGCGCCCCGATGTCGACCAGCTCTATATGGCCGCCCTCCACCAGCTTGGCGAACAGGGCGGATGGCCCCTGACCATGTTCCTGACGCCCGACGGCGCGCCGTTCTGGGGCGGAACCTACTTCCCGAAGACCGCCCGCTGGGGCCGGCCGGGATTCGTCGACGTGCTCAGGGAAGTCGCCCGGATCTTCCGGGACGAACCACAGAACGTAGAGCAGAACCGAACCGCCCTCACGCAGCGCCTTTCCACCTCGGCCAGCCAACCTGCGACCCTGTCGCCCAATATCGTCCCGGCCGTCTCCGACCGCCTGCTCAATCTGCTCGACCCGGTCGACGGCGGCCTCAAGGGCGCGCCCAAGTTTCCTCAGACCCCGATGCTCGATCTGATCTGGCGGGCCGGGCTGATGACGGGCGAGACCCGCTACTTCGAGGCCGTCGAGCACACGCTGACCCGGATCGCCCGCGGCGGCATCTACGATCATCTCGGTGGTGGCTTCGCCCGCTATTCCGTCGACGAACGCTGGCTGGTCCCACATTTCGAGAAGATGCTCTACGACAACGCACAGCTCGTCGACCAAATGACCACGGCCTGGCTGAGGTCCGGCAACGACCTGTTTCGCATCCGAATCGAGGAAACTGTCGACTGGCTCAAACGCGAGATGACGACCGCGGGCGGTGCATTTGCGGCAAGCCTCGATGCGGATTCCGAAGGCGAGGAAGGCAAGTTCTATGTCTGGGACAAGGCCGAGATCGACGGCCTACTCGGGTCCGACGCCGACCTGTTCTGCGATGCCTACGACATCACCATGGACGGCAATTTCGAAGGCAAGTCGATCCCCAACCGTCTCTCCGATCCATTTCCCCGCTCCAGCGACGATGAGGCAAGGCTCGCAACCGCCCGGGCTATCCTGCTTGAGGCACGCGCGCCACGCATCCGCCCTGGCCTCGACGATAAGGTCCTGGCCGACTGGAACGGCCTGATGATCGCGGCGATTGCCCGCGCCGCAACCATTTTCGACCGCCCCGAGTGGCTGGATATGGCCACCGGAGCTTATCGTTTCATCACCGAATCGATGACGCGCGACGGCCGGCTCGCCCACGCCGCCCGCGCCGGGCGAATGACCTGGCCCGGCTTTTCGTCCGATTACGCCGCTATGATCGGCGCTGCCCTGGCGCTATATGACGCAACCGCCGACCGACGCTTTCTCGACGATGCTATCCGGTACGCGGACCTTCTGGAGACCTGGCATCTAGGCGAAGACGGCAGTTACCTGCTCGCGGCCTCCGATGCCGAGGATGTCGTGATCCTCATGCGATCCGGCGCCGACGAGGCAACGCCGAATCCGAATGGCCTCGCCGCCGGAATCCTCGTTCGCCTGTATCATCTGACCGGCGAGCCCCGTTTCATCGAACGCGCCGACCGGGTGATCGGCGCCTTCGCATCCGACGCCGCCCGGAACCCGCTGGGTCATGCCAGCCTGCTGTCGGCGCTCGCCGTGCGGACCACCGGGCTGCAGATCGTCATCATCGGCAACGCGGATGATCCCGGGCACGAAGCCCTTCTTGCGGCTGCAAACCGCATTCCGGATCCGAATCGATCGCTGGTTGCGGTCGCACCAGGCGAAGCCCTGCCAGCCGCGCATCCCGCTTCCGGGAAAGAACAAGTCGACGGCAAGGCGACCGCATATATCTGCCGAGGCGAGACCTGCTCGCTGCCCGTTACGGATCCGAATCGGCTGGCCGACGCCCTGATCCATTCCGCTCCTCTCTGATACTCGAAACTCACCGGAGCAGCCGGCAAACAATTCTGTTGCCGGCCAGACGTAACGGAAGCATTGTTTTCCCGACTTCAGCCAGATCGGGGGACATTCGATGGACCGCACTGCCAAGCACGATGCCTGGAGCGCCGGCCAGAGCTACGAACACTACATGGGTCGCTGGAGCCGGCGGATCGCGGCCGAGTTCATCGACCGTCTCGACGCGCCGGAGGGTCTGGACTGGATCGACATCGGCTGCGGGACGGGCGCACTGACCGCGACGATTCTCGAACGCACCAATCCGCGCTCGGTCCTCGGCATCGACCCGGCCGAGGGTTTCGTCAACCATGCCCGCGACACGATCCCCGATACGCGCGCCCGCTTCGATGTCGGCGATGCCCAGTCCCTACCAACCGAAACCGATTCCGCCGACGTCGTGGCGTCTGCGCTTGCCATCAATTTTGTTCCCGACAAAACCGCGGCCCTGAAGGAAATGCGGCGAGTCGTCCGGCCGGGTGGAACGATATCCTTCTATGTATGGGACTATCCCGGCGGCGGCATAGGATTCATCGACGCCTTCTGGAAGGCAGCCGCCGCCATCGACCCGAAGGCTGCTGATCTGGACGAGGGAGCCCGGTTTCCGTTCTGCACCCCGGACGGCCTTGCAGCCATGTCCCGCGACGCGGGGCTGCCGGTGTCGGTTGCCCCGATCGAGATCGAGACGACTTTTCCGTCCTTCGAGGACTTCTGGACGCCGTTTACGCTGGGCGCCGGACCTGCGCCCGGCTACTGCATGAGCCTGCCGGAGCATGATCGGCAGCGACTGAAGGAAAGGCTGGCGGCCGATGTCGGCTCCGACGGACCTGTGACACTCGTCGCACGGGCCTGGGCGGTCACATCAGAGATATCGTGAAGGCGGCGGGCCCGGAGCCGGGCCGGTAAAACGATACGGATCCGAATCGGTCCTTTCCGGCCGCCGCGATCCGGACCCCTTCGCCCTTACTTCTTCGGCGTCGTGTAGCGGATGAGAATACCGGTGATGTAGACGGCCGAGCAGGTGTCTGAGGCCTGCGCAGGATTGCGGCGCACCTGCAGCCAGATGAAGTCGCCGGGCTTCTGGCCGCTGAAGTCGGAGCCGGGTTTCAGCAGGAACGTCTTCGCCGCCGTCACGTACTCCTCGGTGAATTTCATCGTCTTTCCGCCTTTCGGCCTCATACCGGCAAGGCTGAAGGAAATTGTTTCACCCTTCCGCGACCGGCTCATCTCGCTCGGCGCAAACCAGATCGCACACGGCAGGATGTTGCTCGTTTCACCGTAGAAAACGATCCGGACGGTGCTGTTCGGCTTGTAGTCTGCCGGCAGCTGGAAATTGAACCCGAAATAGTTATCGCCGCCGGTGTTCAGCTTGATGGCGCCGTTGAAATCCGTGCTGCCGCTCCACGTCACGCCCGTGGTCCCGACAAAGAACGACTTCTCACCGGCCGACGCCGGTGCGTTTGACACGGTAAAAGCCACCATTGCCATTCCGGCCACGAACAGCATCTGGCCTGCCGATATCACGCGTTTCAACCTAAACCCCATCAATTCACTCCCTGGGTCAAAACTCCGGACCCCGCACCGTGGGCGCGGTCATTTCTTTGTCTCGTAGCGGATCTCGATCCCGGTCACGCCGATATTTCCGCACGTATCCGAGGGAAGCGTTGCATCCCTTCGCATGCTGACAAGAATGATGTCGCCCGGCTTCTGGCCGTTGAAGAACTGCGTCGGTTTCAGAAGGTAGGTCTTGGCAACCGTGACATTCGGCTGCGTGAATTCCATCGTCTCACTGCCGCCCTTCGGCCTGATCCCGAAGTCGTCTTCGCTGCTGGCGACGTTTTTCCGGCTCCGGACCAGCGTCGACGCATCGAACTGCACGGAACACGGCACCGGCGTCGCCGCCCGGCCGGTGAAGACCATGCGCACCGTGCTGTTCGCCTTGTAGTCGGCAGGCAGGATGAAGTTGATGTAGAAACCGCTCGCGCCGACATCGTCCAGCAGCAGTCCGCCCAGATCGGAGCTGTTGCCGGTCGCAAAGACGCTCGTCGTGCCGATGTGAAAAGCCTTCTCCGCAGCCATTCCCGGCACCGGCAATGCAATTATTGCCAGGAAGGCGGACACGGCTGTGCAACGCAGAGCCGCGCTAATTCCGAATCCGTGCACGGCTCGAACTCCCGTCGACGCGATATTCCGCCCGGGAAGGTAGCGTCAGCAAACGGACTGACGCAACCGTACTTTTGCCGACCGGGCCTTGGCAGGCGAAAAATCCGATCGTTCCGCCCTCAAAACCGGCTAACTTTTTGTTTCGTACAGGACGTAGATCGTCATCACCGAAACCGCCGACGCGCAGGTATCGGCGGCAGCGCCCGGGTTCCGGCTGAAACTGATCCCGATGCCGTCGTTGCGGCGCTGGCCGGGAAACCCGCTACCCGGCTTGAGATCGAAGACCTTCTTGGTCAGTTCAGGGCCGGCAAAGGAAATATTCGGCCCGCCGCGCGGCTTGAGGCCCGACAACCCGCTTGTCTGAACAAGACCGACCCGCCGGCGCGCCATCTGGGTGGCCTTGAAGTCCGCCACACAGGGCGGCACGTTGCTCGACATCAGCATGACGATCTTCACGGTGCTGCCGGACTTGTAGTCGGCGGGAAGCACGAAGTTGATCGAAAAGCCGCTGACCACCGACCCCGACAAGCTGATGAAACCGGTTGCGGTCGCACCCCCCGACAGACTGATGGCCGGGATCGGAATGCTGAAGGAGGTATTGGCGGCCAGGGCCGGCACCGCGGCAAGGGCAGGGCCGACAATCGCCAGCAACCCTATAGCCAGCATGCGCCGGACACCGCGGGCGTATCTTCGGACGGTCACCTGAGATCCCTCCGGCATGGCTTTTTGCGAGACCGGAAGGCTATCGGTGTCTGCGGCACCCGGCAATGCCCGCCCTGAAGCGGACAGGCAAAGGCAAATACCCGAAAGTGACCGGCCGGATGCAATCCCGCCGTGTTATCCCGATCAGGTATTCATCGAATCGAAGAATTCGGCGTTGTTCTTCGTCTGGCGCAGCTTGTCGAGCAGGAACTCGACGGCGTCCACCGTGCCCATCGGATTGAGGATGCGCCGCAGCACATACATCTTCTTGAGCTCGTCCGAGGGAACCAGCAGCTCTTCCTTGCGGGTGCCCGACCGGGTGATGTCCATCGACGGGAACACGCGCTTGTCGGAAACCTTGCGGTCGAGAATGATTTCCGAGTTGCCGGTGCCCTTGAACTCTTCGAAGATCACCTCGTCCATGCGCGAGCCGGTATCGATCAGCGCGGTCGCGATGATCGTCAGCGAACCGCCTTCCTCGATGTTACGGGCGGCACCGAAGAACCGCTTCGGCCGCTGCAGGGCGTTGGCGTCGACGCCGCCGGTCAGCACCTTGCCCGACGACGGCACCACGGTGTTGTAGGCACGTCCCAGGCGCGTGATCGAATCGAGCAGGATCACCACGTCCCGGCCGTGCTCGACCAGACGCTTGGCCTTCTCGATCACCATCTCGGCGACCTGGACGTGGCGCACCGCCGGCTCGTCGAAGGTCGACGACACCACCTCGCCCTTCACGGAGCGCTGCATGTCGGTGACTTCCTCGGGCCGCTCATCGATGAGCAGTACGATCAGGTAGCATTCGGGATGATTGCTGGTGATCGAGTGGGCGATGTTCTGAAGGAGCACCGTCTTGCCGGTGCGCGGTGGCGCGACGATCAGCCCGCGCTGGCCCTTGCCGAGCGGTGCCACCAGATCGATGATCCGCGCCGATTTGTCCTTCGAGGTCGGATCCTCGAGCTCCATCTTGAAGCGTTCGTCGGGATACAGCGGCGTCAGGTTGTCGAAATTGATCTTGTGACGCGCCTTCTCGGGATCCTCGAAGTTGATCGTGTTGACCTTCAGGAGTGCGAAATAGCGTTCGCCTTCCTTCGGGCTGCGGATCATGCCCTCGACGGTGTCGCCCGTCCTGAGCGAGAAGCGGCGGATCTGGCTCGGGCTGACATAGATGTCGTCGGGGCCCGGCAGATAGTTGGCATC
>Ga0207814_100485_pt1 | contig 21089 bp, 18 predicted proteins | sample TtaePargueraPR_7_FD_187755 | JGI IMG/M metagenome (GOLD analysis project Ga0207814, IMG submission 187755) | Aerobic enrichment media microbial communities from Bioluminiscent Bay, La Parguera, Puerto Rico - Tt and P1 (2) (SPAdes) | ecosystem: Environmental > Aquatic > Marine > Unclassified ... | reverse complement strand
CCGCGCCCGGCAGGCGCTTGCCATCGAACTCGACCTGGTCGTCTTCGGTTACCCGCTCACCCAGCCCCGCCACTTCACCGTTGACAGTGACACGGCCCGCTTCGATGGCGCGCTCCATTTCCCGGCGCGAACCCAGGCCGGCACGGGCCAGGACTTTCTGCAGTTTTTCGCCCGCTGGCGCTGCGTCATTACTCATGAATTGAGGTTTTCCGGGGATTTGTTTTCATCTTCATTGACGGCTTCCTGCTCGCTCGATTCCGCGGGCGCATCATCAAATTCTTCGGTAGAGAGATCGGTTTCACGAGACTCCTGCAGCTCTTGTGCTTCCGGCTCCAGAGCCTCACGCTCGACGGGCTCCTCGCGGTCGAGTTCGGACTCGTCGGAATCGGCCTCAGCCGCCGCGCTTTCCGCCTCTTCAGCGTAGTCTTCGGCTACCGCCTGTTGATGACTTTCCACTTCGCCTTCGGCCTGCTCGTCGGAAAGGGTGTCATCGGACACAGCCGCGGGCGCATCCGCCGCAGAGTCTTCAGACTCGTCGGCTCCAGGCTCTTCAGCGCTCGCCGCTTCGGCCTCAGCAGACGGTTCATCGGCCGCAACACCGCCCGGATTGTTATCCGCAGCGTCGCCAGCATCCGCCGGCGCTTCGCCATCCCCGAGATCCAGCGCCGCATTCAGGCTGTCGATATCGCGGATCTCTGCGAGCGTTGGCAGGTCATCCAGGCTCTTGAGGTTGAAGTAGTCGAGAAACTCTCTGGTCGTGGCGTAAAGCGACGGCTTGCCCGGCACATCGCGCTGGCCCACCACCTTGATCCAGCCGCGCTCGGACAGGCTTTTCACGATATGCGAGCTCACCGCGACACCGCGAATTTCCTCGATATCGCCGCGGGTAATCGGCTGCCGATAGGCGATGATGGCAAGGGTTTCCAGAGTGGCGCGGGAGTATTTCTGGGGCTTCTCTTCCCACAGCTTGTTGACCCAGGGCGCCAGATCCTCCGGCACCTGGAAGCGCCAGCCACTGGCCACCTGTTTCAGTTCAAAACCGCGCTCGGCACAGTTTTCCGCGATCTGTTCCAGCGCCTCGCGCAGAGCCGCTTTCTCGGGCCGTTCACCCTCCTCGATCAGGGACAGCAAACGGTCCTCCGACAGCGGTTGCGCCGCTGCCAGTAGCGCGCCTTCTACAATCCGGCGCAGTAATTCCGGGGCAATAGTCATCGAATTGCGTTCACTTGCTATTGACTGAACAGCGACGGGGTCGCTTCAGTCTCGGGTTCTTGTTCGCTATCGGGCTCGGCGCCTGCGTCAGCCATCTCGCCGTTCGTCACGTCTGCGTCGTCCGGCACGCCCTTGTCATCCGGCACGCCGTTGTCATCGGTCACGCCGCCATCGTCAAACACGCCGGTGTCGTCCGCGTATTCCTGGGCGTGGCTTGCAGGCTCTTCGGCGGTCTCATCTTCCAGCTCATCGGAGGCCTGCTCGACCTCGCCGCGCGCACGCACGTGGATCGGGCCAAAGGCTTCGTTCTGCACCAGTTCCACCAGGGACTCTTTCACCAGCTCCATCACCGCCAGGAAAGTGACCACTACCCCCAGACGGCCCTCTTCGGCCCGGAACAGGCTGACAAAGGGCACAAACTGGCGGTGGCGGATCCGGTCCAGCACCTGGGTCATACGCTCGCGGGTCGAGAGTTTTTCCTTCTCCACCTGGTGACTCTCGAACATGTCGGCGCGGCGCAGCACGTCGGCCAGGGCCACCAGTACTTCCTTGAGGTCCACATCCGGCTCGGGACGGGTCAGTTTGCGGTCCGGGCCGGTGGCACTGGCCTGGTGGATATCGCGGCCCATGCGGGGCAGCTCGTCCACATCTTCGGCGGCAGTCTTGAAGCGCTCGTATTCCTGCAGGCGACGGATCAGCGCGGCGCGCGGGTCCTCGCCCTCCTCTTCTTCCGCTTCCGGCGGGCGCGGCAGCAGCATGCGCGACTTGATTTCCGCCAGCATGGCGGCCATCACCAGATATTCCGCGGCCAGCTCGAAGCGGATCGCGGTCATCATGTCCACGTAGGTCATGTACTGGCGCGTGATGTCGGCGACGTTGATCTCGAGAATATCGAGGTTCTGGCGGCGGATCAGGTACAGCAGCAGGTCGAGCGGCCCCTCGAACGCCTCGAGAATGACTTCCAGCGCATCCGGTGGGATATACAGGTCTGCGGGCAGGTCGGTAAACGCCTTGCCCTCGACCATGGCAAAGGGCATTTCACCCTGGCGCGGCCCACTACTGCGGGACTGGTCAGCGGGCTGCGCGTCATCGGCGGCACCGGTCACCGCCGATTCCACCGCGGCCGCAGCGGCCTCGACCGGGTCTGACGGGGTATCAGCCACGGCGGCGTCATCGCCCTTCGAATCACTGGGGGCATCACCGGGGGCGACCGCGATCGCTTCTTCTACTTCTTCACTGGACACACTGCAGTCCTTCGGCAAAACCAAACGGGCGATTATACATCAGTGTCAGCCGAGAATTTCATCAATCGCACCACAACCCTGACGCACCAGTACCGCCTCGTCGCCGGTCAGATCCACCACGGTGGTGGCCTCAAGGCCACAGAAACCGCCGTCGATCACCAGCTCCACCTGATGCTCCAGGGTATCGCGGATATCGTAGGGATCGGTGAGGGGCTGTTCGTCACCGGGCATGATGAGACTGCAGCTCATCAGCGGCTCGCCAAGGGCGGAAATCAGCCCTTGTACTATGGGGTTGTCCGGCACTCTAAGGCCGATGGTCTTGCGCTTGGGATGCAGCAGACGGCGCGGCACCTCGGAGGTGGCCGGCATGATAAAGGTGTAGGGGCCGGGAGTGTGATTTTTGAGCAGGCGGAACATCTGGTTGTCCACCTTGGCATAACTGGCCAGCTCGGACAGGTCCCGGCACATCAGGGTGAAGTTGTGATTCTTGTCGAGTTGGCGCAGGGCGCGGATACGCTCGACCGCCAGCTTGTCCCCCAGCCGACAGCCGATGGCGTAGGCGGAATCGGTAGGAAACACGATCACACCACCCCCGGAGACGATGTCAGCCGCCTGAGTAATCAGTCGAGATTGCGGGTTTTCCGGGTGAATCTGGAAGAACTGCGCCACTACTACCCCCTGTAGAAAGACTAAAAAAGACCAAAAGCTATTGCGCCTGAATGGCGCCAGTTTGCCATAGATTCCACACCGGCTCGACGCCCGCCGGCAGCCGCACGCAGCCGAGCGCCCGCCAGGGCTGATCCGGCTGATGGAAATCACTGCCAAGGGAAGCCAGTAACGGCGGGCGCACTGCGCCAGCAGGGGCGCTCTGGCCCGCGCCGGGCGCGCTCACCTGTTGCACCAGCGCCAGAATCTCGCGGGTCTGCACCGGATTTTGCTGGCCACAGACCACTTCCACCGCATCCCCTCCGGCGGCGTGGAAGTCCGCCAGCAGCGCCAGTAACCGGGTGCGGGTCAGACCGTATTTCAACGGGTGGGCAAGCACCGAGGCGCCACCACTGGCGCGGATAGTGGCCAGAGTCTCTGCCAGTCCGGGCCAGGGGACCGCCACATCGCCGATTTTCCCGGCCCCCAGATACCGCTTGAAGGCTTTCGCCGTGTCGCTTACGTGGCCCTGATCGACCATCCAGCGCGCAAAGTGCGGTCGACCGATCACGCCGTCGCCGGCCAGGGCCTGCGCGCCCTCGTAAGCCCCGGTAAATCCGCGCTTTTCCAGGCGCTCGGCGATCTGCGCGGCGCGCTCGCGGCGCAACATGTCGCGCTCGTCGATCGCTGTTTTGAGGGCTGTGGCTGCACAGTCGACGTTCAGGCCGACCACGTGAACCACGCGTTTACCCCACAGCGCTGTCAGCTCGATCCCCGGCAACAGCGCCAGCTCCAGGCGCTCGGCCTCGGCGCGGGCCTCGGCGATTCCCGCCACGGTATCGTGGTCGGTGAGCGCTAACAGTGTCACGCCTGCTGATTTCGCGCTCGACACCAGCGCCGCAGGGCTTAAAATACCGTCAGACGCGGTGCTGTGGCAGTGCAGGTCAATCTGACCAGAAAGCGCTTCTCTAGTCAGCTTTGGCTCGACGAGCGACGTGTTTTCGGGATCTGCTGTAAAGGCCATACTCAGACTTGATTGTTGGGTTGCCGTTGCTGGCTTCCTGCAAATTTTGAAACTGTGTTCTGGAGATCGCCGGTTGGGTATACCCGATCTCCGCCCCGTCCCGGAGAGTGGTGCACCACAGAACGGAACTTTCAGGCTGTTCTGTCGTCTCAGTTCACTGCGGCCCCGGCTCTAGCGAGTGACTGGCAGTTCCAGTCATCAGGACGCACCAGACCGGCTCACCGGTTTCAGGGATAAGGCCCCGCACAGGGGGATCCATTTTCGCCACTGACAGCTGTACCGTCAGCCAGCGGGCATTATCACCGGAACAGACCATGACCGATAGCAATCAAACGAATCCGAGCCAGCTTATCGACGCTGCCAAGGAACCGGCGCCGGAACAGCGCCAGCAAAGCGCCCCGGAAAACGCGCCCAGGAAAGAGAGCTTTCTGGGCAATCTGCTGCTCAACATCGTCATCCCCACCCTGATCCTGACCAAACTCTCCGGAGATGACTGGTTGGGCACGAAGTGGGCCATTGTTGTCGCCCTGGCATTTCCGCTGGTGTACGGTCTCCGCGACCTGCTCGCCTCGGGCAAGGTCAACTTCTTTTCTGCTCTGGGTATTGTCAGTATCCTGCTCACCGGCGGTATCAGCCTGCTGGAGCTGGATGCAGAGTATATGGCCATCAAAGAGGCCGCCATCCCCGGTTTGCTGGGGGTCGCCACCATGGTGTCGCTATACACCCGCTGGCCGCTGGTCAAAACCCTGATCTATAACGACCGCATCCTCGATACCGCCAAGATTGCGCGGGCGCTGAGCCACAATGGCAATACCGAAGCCTTCGACCGCACCCTGCTGCACACCTCGTGGATGATCGCCGGCTCATTTTTCCTGTCCTCGGCACTCAATTACATCCTGGCGAAAATCATGCTGGTAAGCCCCCCGGGCACCGAGGCCTTCAATGCTGAGCTGGGAAAGATGACCGCCATGAGCTATCCAGTGATTTTTGTACCGGCGACCATCATTCTCATGTTTGCACTGTTCTTCCTGTTTCGCCGCATCGGCAAGCTGACCGGCCTGAAACTGGAAGAGATCGTGGTCCAGCAGTAAGCCGTAGCCGCTCGCACGACGACGGGCAATCGGACAAAGCAATTAATAAAAACGGAACTCAGGAAACAGAATTTAGTTATGTGGTACGCCATCATCAGTCAGGACGTGGAAAACAGTCTGCCGCTGCGCAAAGAGGCTCGCCCTCAGCACATCGCTCGCCTCAATGCCCTCAAGGATCAGGGGCGACTGCTGATCGCCGGGCCGCACCCGGCCATCGACAGTGAAGACCCGGGCGAGGCCGGTTTTACCGGCAGCCTTGTGGTGGCTGAATTCCCGTCTCTGGACGAGGCCAGAGCCTGGGCAGACGCCGACCCCTATATGGAAGCCGGTGTCTACGCGGCGGTCACCGTCAAACCGTACAAACTGGTGTTGCCCTGATTTGCGAATCGGCGACAGGCACCCTGTTTTAATGCAGATTCAACGCAGAAAGATTCCGATTTATTCCAGACCATGAAAAAATTATTCAACACACTCGCCGCCGCACTGGTTGCGCTCGCCGCGAGCCATAGCCAGGCGATCAGCTCCGAGCGCTACATTACCGACGAACTGCATGTCCCCATGCGCTCCGGCCAGGGAAATGAGTTTCGCATCCTGCATCGCGGCCTTCCCAGCGGTACCAAACTGACCCTGTTGCAAGATTCCCCGGACACCGGCTGGGCCCAGGTGCGTACGCCCGGCGGCGAAGAGGGCTGGGTGCGCCGCCAGTACCTGGAATCGGAACCCGTCGCCAAACTGAAGCTGGCCCAGGCGGAAGCCCGCCTCGAGCACATTGAAAGCCTGCAAGGCAATCTGGGTGGCGAAGTGCGTCGCCTGGAAGAAACCAACAACAAGCTGACCACCGCCCTGCAAGCGGAACAGGAGCGCGCGGAAGCGCTAGCGAAAGAACTGAAAGAGCTGAAGTCCCTGTCCGCGGACGCAGTGGCCCTCAACCAGCGCCACCAGAAACTGCTCAACCAGCACGAACTGCTGAAGCAGAAGCAGGCCATGGACCAGGCGGAAATACAGCGCCTGTCCGGCAGCGAGACACAAAAATGGTATATGTACGGTGCCCTCTCGGTACTGATGGGCGCGTTTCTCGCCATGGTGGCCCCCCACTTCCGTCCGCGCAAACGGCACTCCGAGTGGGCCAACTGACGGACGACATTCCCACAGCGCTGAGCAACGGTTAGAATTTTATAACCGGCTCACAAGGCCCGGTCAGTGACCGGGCCTTTTTGTTTGTGAAGAAATATAACCAGAGATCACCGTATGAAGCGCTCCTCCCCTCTCCACCCACTGATCACCGCCCTCCTGCTGTGCTTTTCAAACCTTACCCTGGCGATCGCCGACAACCCCCGAGTGGAGCTGGAAACCGATCTGGGCACCATTGAGCTGGTGCTGTACGCGGACAAGGCGCCGGCAACCGTGGAAAACTTTCTCGCCTACGTGGACAGCGGCTTTTACAACGGCACCATCTTTCACCGGGTCATTCCCGGCTTTATGGCCCAGGGTGGCGGCTTCACCTTCGACTTTCAGGAGAAGGAGACCCGCGATCCCGTGGTCAATGAATCCGCCAACGGTCTTTCCAACGAGCGCGGCACCATTGCCATGGCGCGCACCAATGACCCCGACAGCGCCACCGCCCAATTCTTTATCAATCTGGTGGATAACAGCCGCCTCGACGGCAGCGCCGACAAACCGGGCTACACCGTGTTCGGCAAGGTCTTGCTGGGGATGAGTGTGGTGCAGCAGATTGCTGCAGAACCCCGCGGCCAGCACAAAGCGTTCCGCGACGCACCCAATACACCGGTGCGTATACTGAAAGCTCGACGTAAAGGCGGCGATGCCAGTTCTGGCGCTAAACAGTCCGCCGCCAACCACGGCACTCAAACGGCAACCGGAGGCAACGGCCAGTGATCGCACTCAGTGTCAATCTCAACAAGATCGCCCTGATCCGCAATTCCCGCGAAGGCAATTTCCCCGACGTGGTGGCACACGCGCGCACCTGCCTCGACGCCGGTGCCAATGGTATTACCGTCCATCCACGACCAGATCAGCGACATATCCGCCCTCAGGACGTGCGCGATCTTGCCGCCCTGTGCGCGACGCGCGAGATCGAGTTCAATGTGGAGGGCAATCCGTTTGCCGGTCCCATGGGCAGCTATCCCGGCCTGCTGCCGCTGGTGCTGGAAACCCGGCCCCAGCAGTGCACCCTGGTGCCCGACAGCAACGACCAGCTGACCTCTGATCACGGATTCGACCTGAACAAGGATGGCAGCCGCCTGGAACCCATCATCCAGCAACTGCGCGATGCGGGAATTCGTGTCAGCCTGTTTATGGATCCGGACAAGACCCAGATAGGTCTCGCCAAAGAGGTGGGCGCCGATCGTATCGAACTGTATACCGGCCCCTATGCGGAAGCGGTCGCACACCAGAGCACAGACCTCGACGCCATTTTCGCGGCTCATTGCGCCGCCGCCGAACACGCACTGCACCTGGGGCTGGGCATCAATGCGGGGCACGACCTCAACCTGATCAACCTGCCCCGCTACCGCACCCTGCCGGGGCTGCAGGAAGTCTCCATCGGCCATGCGCTGACGGTAGACGCCATCAGCATGGGCCTCGCCAATGCCGTGGCCGCCTACGTCAACTGCCTGGCGGGCAAGTAATTGCACACACTGAACATCATCGGTGCCGGCAACCTCGGGCGCACGCTGGCGCGCCTGTGGTCCGAGCGCCAGCTATTCAGGATTGGCAGCGTCTGTAATCGCAGCCTGTCCAGTGCCCGCGCAGCGACGGCCTTTATCGGCGCCGGTAGCGCCAGCGCCGATATCGCGTCCATGGCCCCGGCGGACCTGTGGCTGATTGCCACACCGGACGATCACATCGAGAGCGTCGCCAGGGCCCTGGCGACGCACTTGCACGCGCACACCGCCTCCCAGCCCCCGATCGTATTTCACTGTAGTGGCGCCCTGCCCGCCAGCGCACTCTCGGCCTGCACGGGCTCGCAACTCGCCAGCGCACACCCGGTGCACAGTTTTGCCAATCCGGCGCAATCGGTTGGCAATCTGCCCGGCTCGTTCGTCGCTCTCGAGGGGGACCCTCACGCCCGGGAACAACTCGAGATCGCCTTTACCGGGGTTGATTGCACCTGCATCACGCTCAACCCGCAGCAAAAAGTGCTCTATCACACCGGATCGGTCATGGCCTGCAACTACCTGACGGTGCTACTGGACCTGAGCCTGCAGACATTTGCCGCCGCCGGCATCGAGGACCACACCGCACGCCAGTTACTGGAGCCCATCGTGCTACAGACGGCAAAGAACAACTTCGCACTCGGCCCCGAAAAAGCGCTGACCGGCCCACTGGTGCGCGGCGATATACAGACCGTCAGCCGACAGCTGGATGCCCTGACGCAACAGACAGACACCGGACCGGGTGGCTCGACGCCGTCCCTCGCGGAGGTTTACCGGCTGCTGGGGAAAGCGGCGCTACCGCTTGCACAAAAAGCCGGCCTGAACCCCGCCAATGCGCGCAAACTCGAGACCCTGCTCGACAACCATTCCGATAACCATTCCGATAACCACCGCGACAAGTAACCCTGTGAACGACTCTCCCGAATACCTGAAGAAACGCGCTTTTTTCGACAGCCTGCTGACTATTTACGGGCGCAAGCCGGTGCTTGAGGCACTGGAAGACAGCAGCCTGCCGGTACACAAACTGCACCTGGCCGACAGCAACCGCAAAGACCAGCTGATCTCCCGTATCGAGCAGCTGGCGGCGGAACGCAACATTGAAATTGCGCACTGGGACAGGAAGGGATTGTCGCGGATCTCGAAGAATGCGCGCCAGGACCAGGGCGTCGCGCTGGATCTGGCACTTCCCCACTACGGCACCGCTGACGCCTTTCTGCAAGAACACCGCGGTGAGCACTTTGAACTGCTGGCACTCGACGGCATCACCAACCCCCAGAACCTCGGTATGATCATCCGCTCCGCCTGCGCCGGCGGCATCGACGGCATCATCCTGCCCCGCAAGGGATGCGCCCAGATCGACCCACTGGTGATCAAGGCCAGCGTCGGCACTCTGTTCAAAACCCGCATCCTGCGTTGCGACCAGCTGGCCCCGGCACTGGAAAAGTGTGCCGCCGCTGGTGCCAGGGTCTGTGCACTCTCTTCCCATGCCGATGACACTCTGCGCACCATTGACAATTCAAAGCCGAACGTATTCGTACTGGGCAACGAAACCCATGGAGTAGGCACTGAGGTGGCAAAAAAATGCACACACCGGCTGCGTATTCCCATGAAAAATGGCGTCGAGAGCCTGAACGTCGCCATCACCGCTGCACTGATCAGCTTCCGGCACCAGTACTGAATTAAAGGCGCGCCGGACCTTTCTCCCCGGTGCGCCATCGCGATAAAAATAATCCCCCGCCAAAAATTGCCACTTCACCCGCCGCACCACTGGAAAAGTCGCCAGGCTCAACTAATAAGTAACGGGTACAAACCGGATTTCCATACCCGGTCATAAATCAGGCACGCTGTTCCATCCGTACAACAATCAATGGTTCATAACGTGCGTCTCCAAAACTGACTTCTGGCTTACCGGATAATCAACACAACACCAAGGAAGACCGCTATGTCCTCAACACACGTGGTGCCAATGCATAAACATTCGAGGAAAAAAATCGCGGGGATCGCACTGGTTGCGGCCGTGGCCGCGAGTACTCAGGCAGTGGCCCAGGAAGACAAATACATCGATATCATGCCGTTCCTCACCCGGGTGGACGAGGAGCGCAACACCGAGCGCCAGGCAGCCGGCTTGCGCGCGGCTTACGGATGGCAGACCCAGGGCAACTGGTTTACCGAGGTACACCTGTTCGGAACGCAACTGGATGAGGATGACAACAACTTTGCCCCCCCGCCGCCGCTGTTTTCCGGTGCCCTCTACCCCAGTGGCGACACCGATCTTACCGGCCTCGGCATGGACGCGGTCTATCACTTCAACGGCCGCAACGGTTACTCGCCCTTCGTGCTGGGGGGTGTCGGTGTATCCAACAACAACACCAAGTTCGACTACGGCTATCAGGAAACCAACGCCTTCGTGAACCTCGGCGCCGGGATCACCAGCGGTGCCATCAGCCGCAGCGGCCTGAAAATACGCGCCGAAGTGCGCTACCTGCGAGACTTCTTTGCCGGTGACATGAACGACTGGCAGTTCGGATTCGGCCTGAGCATTCCGCTCAGTTGCCCGCCAGTCGCTGCTCCTGTGGTCGCTCCACCGCCGCCGGAGCCAAAGCCGGAGATCGTCAATATTGACAGTGACGGTGACGGAGTGCTGGATAAAAACGACCGCTGCCCGAATACCCTGCCGGGCGCCGAGGTGGACCAGTACGGGTGCGTGGTGGCCGACCAGACCATCACCCTGGAAAACATCCAGTTCGAGCTCAACTCCGCCAAGCTGACCCCGAGAGCCAAGACCTCGCTCAACAGCGTCGTGCGCGCCCTGCGCGACCAGCCCAATACCCAGGTGGAGGTAGCCGGGCACACAGACAGTCAGGGTGAAGACAGCTACAACCTGCGCCTGTCGGGTCTGCGCGCAGAATCCGTACGCCGCTATCTGGTCGAGAACGGCATCAGTGTCTCCCGGATTACCGCCAGGGGATACGGTGAAACCCAGCCCGTGGCCAGCAATGCCACCAAGGCGGGCCGCGCTCAAAACCGTCGGGTGGAACTGACCTTCCGCTGATTCGGCCTGACAATTTCCATCCCGGGCAAGCCGGCACTCGGCCCACATGCCCAGATTCCACCGGGAGCACTTGCTCCCGGGTAGCACAAAAGCCGGCATTCGCCGGCTTTTTTTATTCACAATCCACAGAATCTGTGGATATGTCTGTGAACAACGGTCGGGAAAATGCCGCCAGACCGCATTACCCCGTTGTAACCACTTAGTGCGGAAAAATTAACCAAATCAGTTTTTCTTTAAATATCAACAAGTTACAAATACTTCCAAAAGCGTATTGACAAAATGTAGATGTAACTAAACCGCCAATATCGTCCACTCTGCGCTGTGGAAAGCTTTTTCCGGTAGCCCCAAAGAGCTACCGGAATTGGCGCCGGAATATCAGTCAATCATCGGAAAATGGCTTGTGAGCGGTCGAAGAGCACGTTCTGGTCACGGACCAGACAACTCGCACCAGCATGGACCGACAGGAGACAGCGGGCGCAGAAATGTGTCCAGCCAGTCAGGCAGCGCAGGGATTGGACAAGCCGGGAAACGCATGTGGCTGACCGCTCGCGTACGAACAAGGGGACCGGGGTATGGAAGAAGCTCGGGAAAAGCTCGCTGGCGGCGCGACAACATCCGCCTGTCAGGCTCTGGCAAACGCCGCCAGTGGATGGGTGGTAATAATGGCGAGCTGCACGCGGTCGCCGGGGTCAGCGTGGACCTCGTGACTGGTGCGCACCCGCACCTGCGACCCGCTGCCCACGGTCACCGCGTACAGCCGCGAGCACCCCTCGTAGCGCACCCAGTCAACAACCCCGTTCCCTTCTTCAGCGGGGAGAAGAGAGAGGTCGTCCGGGCGCATCAGTAGATCCACCGCGCCACGGGCACCATCGATGGGAATACCGGGCGCCATCCCAAGCTCGGTTTCCACCTGAGACTGCTGCAGCTGCCCCGGCAGGAAACTGGCCTCGCCGAGAAACCGCGCCACAAACCGGCTGGCCGGCTCGGAGAAACAGCGCTCCGGGGTATCCAGCTGCTCCAGCTCCCCCCCGTTCAGAATGCCGACACGATCACCGATAGAGAGCGCCTCTTCCTGATCGTGGGTCACCCAGATGGCGGGAATGCCCGCGGCCTTCAGCGCCTCGCGGATTTCCCAGCGCAGGCTGTCCTTGAGGGCGGCATCGAGATTGGACAGGGGCTCATCCAGGAGAACAAACGCCGGCTCATGGGCCAGTGTGCGTGCCAGGGCCACCCGCTGCTTCTGCCCGCCGGACAGGCTGGCCGGCCGGACGTGACGGAAATTTTCCAGCCCGAGCAGTTTCAGCCAGTGATCCGCCAGTGCGGTATCTTTGAGGCGGAAACACACGTTCTGCTGTACCGTCAGGTGCGGAAACAGCGCGAAATCCTGAAACACCATGCCGACATTGCGCTTCTCCGGCGGTACCGACTTCTGCGGCGTGGAGCGCCAGGGACCCAGCTGGATTTCGCCCTCGGAAATCGGAATCAACCCCGCCAGCGCCTGCAGAATGGTGGTTTTACCGCAGCCAGTGGGCCCGACCAGCATCAGGACCTCATCGTCCCCGAGGGCGAGGTTCAGGTTCTTTACTACCCGGGTTGAACCGTAGTCGACGGACAGGTTGCTCACTTTCAGCATGGCTGCGCTTATTTCCCAGTAACATCAAATTCGGCGCGGCGCTCGCCGGACAGCATCAGTGCAAGCCCCAGCGCCGACATCAATACCAGAAGCAGGCCGGGGATGGCCGCGCGGCCAAAATAACCCGCCTCATATACTCGCCACAAGTAAGTGGCCAGGGTCTCGAATCCGGTGGGGCCGAGCATCAGCGTGGCCGGCAGCTCGCGCATCGCCTCGAGAAACACCAGCGCAGCGCCAGCCACCATGCCGCGAATGGTCAGCGGCAGCGTGATACGCTGAAAGGCCTCGCGCGGGCTGGCGCCTAACAGGCGTGCGGCCTTGACCAGGCTCGGGTCCAGCCCCTCCGCCGTAGAGCGCACCGAGCCTACCGCCAGCGGCAGGAATCGCAACACGTAAGCCAGCACCAGAAGAGCCAGGGTCTGGTAAAGAAAGGGCAACTGCAGACCCACGTATACCAGCGCGGTCCCCATAACGATTCCGGGCACACCGAAGCCGAAATAGGTCAGCCGCTCCATAAACCGTCCGGCGCGACCGGCAATGGCCGCATGCGCGACGGGGATGGCAAGAACCACGGCGACCAGAGCAGCGAGAAAGGACGCATGGGCGGAATTCCACGCATATGCGACATCAAAACCACCGGCACCTTCACGCAGCAGCCAGATTCCGAACACCGCAAGCGGCAACACAATGGACATAACAATGACCGGCGTGAATACCAGGAACATGAGCCATTTCTGCGCACGCGAGGGCCACAGTGTGAGATGGCGGCCCGGGCGCTCCTTACTGCCGCGCACCCGGGACTCCAGAAACAGGACCAGCCCCACGATTACCAGTAGCTGCAGGGACAGCATCGCCGCCTGGCTGAGCCCGAAGGCGTTGTACTCGACAAAAATTACCCGGGTAAAGGTGTCCAGGCGCATGATCGCCGGCGTGCCGAAATCCGACAGGGTATACAGGGCCACCAGCAGCGCACCCGCCGCAATACCCGTCGCCACCCGCGGCAGTACGACTCGCCACAGACTGGCGGCGATAGTCATGCCCAGGGTGCGCGCCGCATTCACCAGACTGGCATCCAGGCTCAGTAGCGACGCGCGGGTGGTCAGCATTACAAACGGGTACGAATAGAGCGTCATCACCAGCGTGGCACCGGGGAGTCCGTTGACCGCAGGCATCGGCCACCCCAGTAACTGCTGTATCTCTCCACCGCGGCCGAAGGCCGCGTACAGGGTAAAGGCGCCGATATAGCTGGGAATCGCCAGCGGTGCCGCCAGCACGATCAACCACAGCCTGCGCCAACGCAACTGTACATAGGCAGTGATCAGCGCCAGCGGCACACCGATAGCCACAGATCCGAGCACCGTGAAAACCATCAGCAGCAACGTATTGGAGAGCACCTTGAGATTGTGTGCATCAAACAGCTCTGCACTGTCAGACGCCAGCCCCACAAGCACGCCCACCGGCACGAATGCCAGCAGCGCAATCACCAGCGCCAGCGGGTAGGACGCCGGCCATCGCAGTGCGGGTCGGAGGTTCATAGAACCCCGACGCGGCGCATCAGGTTCAGTGTGGGACGAAGATCCGCCAGTTGCGTCAGGTCGACTCTGGGCGGAGAAATGGTGTTCAGAGCGGGCAGGCCCTGCGGCGGCTTGACGCCCTCGACCAGCGGGATTTCATAGGCCTCGCTGGCGAGATAGGACTGCACCTCCCGGGTGAGCAGATAGCGGATAAAGTTGATCGGCAAATCGCCATCGGACAATGCCAGGATGCCGGACGCATTCACCAGGCAACCGGCATCGTTGTTGGTGAAGGCAAGGCCCACTTTCGCATCCGGCTTGCCGTTTTTCAGCCGCAGGGTGTAATAGTGGTTGGCAAAACCCAGGTCTACTTCCCCGCGCTCGACCGCCATCACCACACCGAGTTCACCGGCGTAGCTGGTGGCATGCCGGCTGATACCGCGCAGCCAGTCTTCGGTGGCCTTCTCCCCCTCCAGCAGACGCATCGCGGTGACAAAGGACTGGAAAGACGCGTAGGCCGGCGCCCAGCCTATGGCGAGCTCACTGTCGGCGAGCGCCATGATGCTATCCGGGATCTGCTCTGGCGTCAGGCGGTCGGTATTGTAGGGAAGCGTGCGGACGCGACCCGTGACCGGCGCCCACTGGGGATACTGGAAACCCGGTTTGAGCTGGCCGGTGAGATCCGCGGGCAGTGGCCGCGCCAGCCCCGCATCACTGACCAGGCCGATGGCCCCGGAATCTACGGCCCAGAACACATCGGCGCGGCGAACGCCCGCCTTGGCTTCGGCCACGATGCTGTTGGCCAGCGCCGCGGTGGCACCGCGGCGGATCTGCAGCTTCAACCCGGGGTTACGCTTGCGAATGGCCTCGAGGACATTTTCGTACAGTCCACCCTCACCCCTTCCCAGGTAAAGGGTGATCTCGCCTTCCAGCTTCGGCAGCTGGTCGACGGACACAGCCCCCGCTTCTGCCGCGAGGCTGCGCGGAATGGACATAGGCAAGCAGCTGATAGCACCAACTGCAGCCAGGTTGTGTAAAAAAGCTCGGCGCTGCACGTATTGTCCTTACTGTGACGTTTCAAGCAGTCTTAGAAAACGTCCTTGCGTTTTTTCTCCGCTTCAGCGAGAAGCGACTTGGCCTTGTCCAGCTTGACCTGCATGGCCTCAACCACCTTGCGCACTTCATCAACACTGGTTTTTCCATCCAGCGCCTGCGGCAGGGTCACATTGAAATCTTTTTCCAGGTCTTCCACCAGTGCGGCGTCCTGCTCGATCAGTGCGCCCTCGACACCCTCGAAGCGGTGCAGATAGGTATCGTGAACGATGGAAGCCGCCGCTTCTGGCAATTTTTCGGCGTATTTTGCCACAACACGGTCCAGGCGGTGTTTGATGTCGTCCAGGGTCTCCGGCATGGTGGTGGGTTCGGCTTCGGTGGTCTGGATCTTCGCCAGCAGACCTCTCTCCTGGAACTGGGAGGCGAGTTTCACGGCGCCCAGCGCCTGCCAGAAGGCACTGTTCAGTTTTTCCTGTTCGGCACGCACTTCCGCTACAGGTTTGCCCGCTTCGATGGCCTGTTTGATGCCGTAAATGCCCTGCCAGATATTGGCATAGACGGGCACATAGTTGGTTTCGATTGCGGAGTGGAAATCGACCTCTTCCCAGAACTCGATCAGCTGCTGGGTGTTTACCGCCTTCTGGCCCTTGGCCTCATAGGTGTCGACCACACCGTCATATTTGCCGACCAGCCAGCTGACCTCTTCGGAGTACTGCCCCAGATGCCCCTTGAGATCGTTGACGTGGTCACCGATGGCACCGTTGGCGGATACCTGACCGGCCGCGAGCAGGGCAAATATCCCAAACACCACACCCAGGCCGCGATTCTTCCGTACACTTTTTACAGATTGCATAGTCACTCCTGATGATCGAATCCCGCAAATGATACTTATTATCAAAAACAAGATAAAGCGCTAAAACACACACAAGCAACACGGTGTGGATAAACAGACACGGCGGTGGAGGCTTGGGTTGCGATTGATGGTGCAATCGAGAATCTGTTCGGGCACCAAATCGCGGCAGAATGCTACCAGCCCGCGGCAGCCATTTCACCTATTTCTCGGCGCGCCTGGTGTGTCGCCCCCGCCAGCGCACTGGCACTCAGCGGCACAGCCGACCAGCGGGACACAGTCTCTGAAGAGATACCGCTACTGGTCATAAATTCACCCAGAAGCTGTTATAGTTCGCCACTACATCGCCGGACAATGCTGGCGCGATCAACCCTGGCTATATAAAGAAGCATTAACCACGAGCACACCCATTGATCACCAAGTCAAAAGCCATCGTGCGGCAAATCGGCCGCGGCCTGCGGGTGTGCCTGAACCGGATGCGCCCCGCGCATGTCCCTATTGCCGTCAAACTCGCGCTGGTGATGACCCTGCTGCTGGTGCTGGGGATGACCAGCCTCGGCATGCTGATCAGCGACAACCAAAGCCGCCTCATGCGCACGCAGCTGCACGACTTCGGCAACACCATGGCGCTGCAGCTGGCCAAGCAGGCCAGTGAACCGATCCTGTCAGAAAACAACCTGAACCTGCGGTTGCTCACAGCAAACCTGGGCGAGGAAGAGCGGATTCTGGGCTCGGCGGTCTATTCCCACGAAGGTGAATTGCTCACCGCCAACGGAGCTCACCCGGACCTGACCGCGCACATTCTCCAGTCGGCAGCAAGCGACAGTGTACTCCCCCACCCCTGGCTTCGGGATACGGCCGACAGGGCACCGGAAAGGCTGATCAGCTTTGTGGCACCGGCCAACTTTCAGGGCGTTCGCGTCGGTTCTGTGGTGGTTACGCTGTCCACCTCGCTGATGGACCAGGCTGCGGTTGAAGCCCGCAATGCCATTATCTACGCCACCCTGGCCATGACCCTGCTGGCATCTCTGCTCGCCTACTGGTTGAGCCGGAGACTGTCACAGCCAATCCACCACCTGATGGAGGCTACCGAAGCCATCGGCCGTGGCAATCTGGCTACCCGTATCGACCAGCAGCGCAATGACGAAATCGGATTCCTGTACGAAGGCTTCAACAATATGGCGGCGGGACTGCTGAAGAAGTCCCAGGTCGAACAGGTCTTTTCCCGCTACGTGTCCAAAAATGTTGCCGACAAGGTGCTGGCGAACCTGGATGAAGTGCGTCTGGTGGACCGGCCGATCGAGGCAACGGTCGTGTTCGCTGACATAACCGGCTTCACCGCGATGTCAGAGCAGCTGCAGCCCAGCCAGGTTTCGGAGCTGCTGAATGAATATTTCTCCTATATATCCCATGCCTGCTCCCTGTATGGCGGAGCGGTCGACAAATTCATCGGCGACTGCGCCATGCTGGTATTCGGTGTACTGGAAGATGACAGTGACCATTCATTCAACGCGGTCAGCTGCGCTATATTGATTCAACGGCTGGCAGAACAACTGAATATACAGCGGCGTGCGGATGGCCGCCCCGAAGTGCATTTTCGCATCGGCATCAACAGCGGCGCCATGCTGGCCGGCAACCTAGGGTCCGACGACAGAATGGAATACACCGTCGTCGGAGATGCCGTCAATCTCGCCTCACGATTGTGCAGCGAGGCACAACCGGATCAAATCGTAATTCGCAAGCAAATGGCGACCATGCTAAAGCCACGTGTCATTACGCAGGCCGAACAGGTCCTGCCCATCCGCGGCAAGTCCACGCCGGTGCAGATCCACTCTGTCCAGGATATCCACCGCGATTTCCATGCACAGTTGCAAGCCAATCTCAGAGAAGTGCTCGCTCCACTAGCTCACCAACCCCACCCCAAGGCTGTCGATCATGCGTGATCGCCGGTTAGCGTCACTTTGCCTGTACTCCTGCCTGTACTCCTGCCTGTTACTGTTGCCGCTACTCCCGGGCTGTAGTCTTGTTACCCCCCAACCTGCGACACTGGAGGGATTTTCGGCCGACACACTGCAACAGGTGCGCCAACATTCTGCCGAACTCGAGCAACTGCAAACGCTCGATACCCAGACACCGGCTCAGCGACAGCGGATGCAGTACCTGCGCCGCAGTCTGCAACAGTTTGAACACAAGGTAGTCCGCAACGCAGACCATCTGGAGAAACAGGACGACTGGCAAGGTGCGCAAGCACAACTGGACAGCGCCTTGCGCATTTTGCCCGACAGCCTGCCGCTTGGCACCGCCCGACAGCAACTGGCCGAGCGGCGCCAGTTGCACGAAGAGCGTTTACGCATGGAACTGGCCATCCACCAGGGAGAGCAATTACTGAAGGATACGGAGGCCTACCAGCGCCTGCGGCAGCTTCAGGGTCCCGGTGTACTGAACTGGCTGGAGATGAAAAATTTTGATCGCAAACGCCGCGCATCCGCGGCTTCTCTCCACGACTATGCACGGCGGGCCATCCAGCGGGACAATCGGGAAGACTATCTATTGGCCCAGCGGGCCCTGAAACTCGCGAAGGGGCTCTACGGCGATGATCTTCAGCTACCGGAAAATGTACAAACCGGGACGGCCATCGAGAAGGCGCTCGCGCTGATCAACCGCCAGCTGCTCCCTGCAAAGCCACAGCCGGTGAGAGCAACGCCAAAAAAAGAACCGGAGATCTCGCTCACCGAATTGCAACAGGCACTGAATTCCGGTGACCTGCGCAGCGCACAGCAACACCTGGACCGGCTCCGGTCGCAAGCGCCACAACACCCGCAGCTAACGTCCCTGCAAGCGGAATTCCGTTCACAGCTAGAACGCCGTGTGGCATCAGCACTGAAACGCGGGAATGCGCTGTACAGCAAGGGCGAGATCGAGCGGGCCCTGGCGGTCTGGCGCGAAGCCGGCGCCCTGGCTCCGGACAATGTCGAGCTTCAGGCCAATATCGTGCGGGCGGAAAAGTTACTCGAAAACCTCAGGGCCTTGTCGGCACCCGCCAGTATCGAGCGCTAATAGCAGGCTCCGGTACCGACGGTTCGTGGCAAACCTTAGTTCCCATTGATTGGAGTGACAGCTGCTGTCGACGACAGCAACCTTCAACCTTCCCGGAATTCCTCTCCCCTTCCCGCTATCAGATCAGGCTCCACTGTCCAGTACAGGCAGCAAACAGAAATACCAGAAGGTTTGCAATCCCATGTGCGAAGACGGCGCTTGTTGCGATGTGCGTGATGCCGATGAGTTGCAACCATGGCGCTGGCCGACGGCGCCCGCGCACTCCCAGTCGTAACTTGCAGACGTTCGAAACCAGCACAAAAATTTAAAAAACCTGATTGGCGCAATTACCTACCAATAAAAAATAAATAAATAGCACAAATTACCAACCTGGCACTGGCCACACAGCACAATTGGGCGTATCGTCGAGGATGTACAGATGACAACGCTATCATTATTTTTTGACAGCGCTGTCTTCGGTCGCCGGGTAGTCAGCGGTATTTGCCGCGACAGCAGGGGGAGATCACCGCAGTTTCCCGTCGGGCGGCCGGCACCAAAACTTGTACATGCATGCGGACTATCTCGCTGTAGCAGTAATAGAGAAAGCAACAGTGAGGTCGCGGCGGGGATTCGCGGGGGTTTGTGCATTGATTCGCCGTTGACCTTTTCGGTTTCAAACCAAGATGTTTCAAACCAGGATCAAGGTGAACAATATGAAAATAACGACCTATTTAAGACTGGCAGCAGCGACGTTGCTCAGCCTATTGGCCGGGCAGGCCTATGCGTACGATTGTGGCGGCCTCCAGGTGTATGTGGATGGCAGCACCTACAACGCGGGTGACACGGTACAGAACAATTCGGTGGCCTACAGCTGCAAGGTTGGCGGATGGTGCACGGTTGGCGGTCCCTACGCACCCGGCGAAGGCTGGGCCTGGACCGAGGCCTGGTCCGACCTGGGCGCCTGCGATGGCAGCTCATCGTCCAGTTCTTCCTCCTCGTCCTCTTCATCCTCCTCGTCCAGCAGTTCCTCGTCCGGCGGAAGCTCCAGCGGCTCTACCAGCTGCGGCAACTTACCGGTATGGGATGCGACCGCAGTGTATGTCGGCGGCAATGCCGTTCAGCAGTCCAATGTGAAGTACACGGCCAAGTGGTGGACCCAGGGCGACAACCCGAGCCAGAGCGGTGAATACGGCGTGTGGCGCAACGACGGCGCCTGTTCGGGCGGCTCCTCGAGTTCCAGCTCTTCCAGCTCATCGGGTGGCTCTTCCGGCGGTTCCTCTTCCGGTAGCTCGTCCAGCAGTTCCTCAAGTGGTGCCTCTTCCAGCGGCGGCAGCCGGTTGGGCGGTTACTTCGTGCAATGGGGCGTGTACCAGCGCAACTACCATGTGAAAAATATCGTCACCAGCGGATCCGCCGAGAAGCTGACGCACATCTACTACGCCTTCGGCAACGTACAGAACGGCCAGTGCACCATTGGCGACTCCTATGCGGATTACGACCGGTTCTACAGCGCTGCAGAGAGTGTGGATGGTCAGGCGGATACCTGGGACACCGGTGCGCTGCGCGGCAGCTTCAACCAGTTGCGCAAACTGAAGCAGATGTACCCGCACATCAAAGTGTTGTGGTCCTTCGGCGGCTGGACCTGGTCCGGTGGTTTCGGGCAGGCCTCGCAGAACCCGCAGGCCTTTGCGGATTCCTGCTACAACCTGCTGCACGACCCGCGCTGGGACGGCGTGTTTGACGGCATCGACCTCGACTGGGAATACCCCAACGCCTGCGGCCTCAGCTGCGACAACAGCGGCTATTCCTCGCTGACCGACGTCATGGCTGCGATGCGCGCGCGTTTCGGCAACGAACTGGTCACCGCGGCGATTACTGCCGATGGCACCCCCGGCGGCAAGATCGACGCGGCGGATTACGCCGGTGCCTCCCAGTACGTCGATTTCTACAATGTCATGACCTATGACTTCTTCGGCGCTTTCGATGCAGACGGGCCCACTGCCCCGCACTCGGCCCTGTATGACTACCCGGGAATTCCGAATGCCGGCTTCTATTCAGAC
>Ga0207814_100483_pt1 | contig 21255 bp, 15 predicted proteins | sample TtaePargueraPR_7_FD_187755 | JGI IMG/M metagenome (GOLD analysis project Ga0207814, IMG submission 187755) | Aerobic enrichment media microbial communities from Bioluminiscent Bay, La Parguera, Puerto Rico - Tt and P1 (2) (SPAdes) | ecosystem: Environmental > Aquatic > Marine > Unclassified ... | reverse complement strand
TCGGCTGGATGATGGATACATCTTCCCTGGACGGTTCGCTTTCGCGAACGGGTACCGCTTCCTTCGCTGTCATTTATGATGTCCTGTTACTGCACATTTATTACTATTTCGCGTTGCGGCTTGCGGTGCTTCCGGTCGCCTGCTTTGTCTTTTTCGGTTGTTCCGGTGACAAAGTTTAAAGACAGGGAGCCGCGCATTTCAGCATAGTCCGCTCTCGCTGAAGCGGCCGCTCCGGACGTGCTTTTGGCGTAAAAAATCGCGGATGGCGGGTACCGGGTTGATGTTTCCGTCCACCTCCTGGATGGCGCGCAAAAGCGGTTGGACAGTCACAATTTTTCACCGAAAAAAGTGCTGGCCAGAAATCCGACGCACACGAAATCGTATGTAATTGGAGCTAGGTGGGGCGGCTGAGGTTCAACCCTCAGCCGTTATTGGCACTGTTTATTTTCTCTGCGCACTGAATGGTGACTACCGGTGTCGAACTGGCGGGGTCCACGACAATTTCCCGGCGCACATCCCGGTAACCCTGGCGGGTTCCCACGACGGTATAGCGGCCGGGCTTCAGTGCGATTTCCCGCTCGGAGAAATTGCCCAGTTGCCCCACGTGGTAGATGGTGACGTGGGTAGTGGCGTCGGATTGCAGGCGTACGGTAATGGGGATGAGGGACTGGGTAAGGGCGGTTTCCAGTTGTTCTATCTGGCCCTGCAGGCGCGGCGTATCCGCCTTCAGCGCGCGGGCATCTGCCAGTACCTTGCGGGCGTATTGATTGCGCTTTGGCTGTCCGAGGCTCAGGGGGTCATCCAGCAGTTCCTGCAACTGGTCGTCCAGTTGTGCGCGCGCCTCGGTGCGGGCCTTGCCGGTGAGGGCTTTTACCAGGCTGGCATCTTCGCTGATCAACTTGCGGTAATTCCCCAGAGCCTTGTGCCACTGCTCGTTTTGTTCGAAGGTTTCCGCGCCGGCAAAGAGGCGATCGATGCGTGACTGGGCGACACCATTTTCCGCCTGCTCGATGCCGACCTGGGGATCGCTGGCGTCGGGTTTCAGCTTGCGCGCCTTGACAAAGAATTCCCGCGCTTTGTCAAAGTCCTGTACGGCAATCGCCGCAAACCCGGCGGACATGGCCTCGCTGTAATCCCGCTCGAGAATCGCCGCTTCCACTTTCGGCAGCAGGGTCTTGGCCGGGCGGGTATCTGCATCCAGTGCCAGTGCCCGATCGAGGGCGGACTTTGCGGTATCCAGGTCATTTTCCGCAAAGGCGTCGCGACCTGCGCCAAAGTGTTTCCACACCTCTGGAAGTTTTTCCGCGCGCTCCTTGCCAATCACACCGCGCGGATGCGCTTCAGAAATGGTCAGTACCATGTCGAACGCCTTATGTGCGGCTTCGGAGTCACCGATATCGAGGGCGTCGTTACCCGCTGCAAGGTGCTGTTCGATTCGCTCTGGGATGCTGTCGCGCACTTGCTGCAGGCCGGCAAGGGCGTCGCGGTACTGTTGCAGTGCCTGCATAAACTTGCGCTGGCGATAAATGCCATCCGCTTCTTCTGCGAGCGTGCGGGCCGCGAAATACTCCTCTGCCGCCCACACTTCCACCTTGCGCTCGATCAATTCTTCCTGCAGCTGCAATATGTCCTGCAGGACCTGCTGTACTTCGCGCCGCTGCTGGGCGATTTCCGCATCGGTAAATGGCGATGCCTTGACCTTCGCCGGTTTGCTGTCGGTCGCTGAGGATGGCGGTTGGGCTGTCACTGGCAACCTGGTTTGAGGCTTTTCCACCAACTGTGGCAGCCCCCAGAAAACGCCAATCAGTGCCGCCAGTAATCCCACCGCAATGGCGCCCTGCACCAGCTTCTGGCGATCGGGAGCGTGGACCTGTGTTGCGAGCTTTGTCTGTTCGGTTGCGGTCTCGGCGCGCGCGCCCGCGCTTCCATCAAAACTGAATTCCGCAGGCTGGATATAGTCTTTGTCTTCTGAAGAGGGATCGCGGTATTGCATAGGGGGGCCGCTTGTCTCGCTGTTATTGTCGACTGCCGGGGTGGTCCGTCAAGGCGGACGCGCCCCGGGATTTGTGCATTGCTGTCGCCGGGTCAGATATCCGCAGCCTGCCCGGTTTCCGCCTGATAGATTTCCTTCAGCAGCTCGCGCCACTGGCGGTACTGGTTCTCCACCGAACCCGACAGGGTAACGGTGCGGTCTTCCAGTTCCACGATGCGGGGTTCCACTTCCGCCTCCATGGAATCCCCGAGTTCCTGTAGTGCCTCGATATGCATTTTCGCTTCCGAGCGGCGATCGAAGCCGCTCTTTACCAGGTAACCGCCACCGGCGACGGCGACATTGCCGGCCTGGCGGGCGGCGCCGCCACCGGCTCCGGCTGCGGCGATACCACCGACGATTGCCGCTACCCCCATGATGGTGTTGTTGCGGGCTTTGCGTTTCAGCTCACGCATCTGCTTCACTTCTTCGTAGCTCATGGCGCGCCACTCCTGATAGGGCGTCTCCATGGTTTTCACGAAGGTGTCGTAGTAGCCCTGCAGGGTATCCACGAACAGGTAATCCCGCTCGCGGATTCGGCGTACCCGCATCAGCATGGGGTCATTTTCCGCGGGCAGGGCGGTGAGCTGGTAGAGGCCGTTGTCATCCTGGGTCAGGTAGCGGTCAAATGCACCGGGGGCGAAACTGCGGGCAAATTTCATTTCGGAAATGGTGCGCAGTTCGGCGATGTACTGATCGGACAGGCGCTGACGGTAGATCAGCATATCGTTGGCAATCCGGTTGTAGATGCCCTGAAACGCATCGCCCTCGGTGGGGTGTTTGCGATCGTAGGCGTAGTGGGAGGCCTGTTCGCTGTACTCCCTGGTAAACCACACCTGGCCGCGGGAGTCGGCAACCGTCACTTCCACGGTCAGGGTCTCACCATCGGACTGCACGATCTTGCCGTGGACGGTGACGTCAATATTGGTGCGCTCGCTGGGGATCACCCGCACCGCCCCCCAGCCCTGGCTGGACTGCAGCGAGTCCGCCAGCGTGACCGCGAGATAGCGGGATTCCGCGCGCCGCAACTCGGGGAAGACCAGCTCGTCCTCCTCGGCTTCCTCTTCCTGCTCCAGGCCGGCATCGAACTGCACTACACCCACGTCCAGCAAGCGGTTTTCGGCGATGGTGGCATCCTCTACGGTCAGCGGGGTGTAGGCGGTGGTGCGCACTTCGGTGGTGGTACAGCCGACCAGTGTCAGCAGGCAGAGTGCGAGGGCGCAACCGGAGGTGCGCACAAACTGCGTGCATCGTTGGCTGGGTTCAAGAAACGAAAACATGCGATATCCCTCCGTGGTTACTTCTGAGATTTTTTATATTTGCGGTATTCCTCCCAGAGCCGTTCCTGTAGCTCCGGGTCCTTTTCGCGCATGGCGGCTTCGCGGATCTGGCGCGCGACAACGTCGTCGTCATCGCCACTGGGCACGTCTTCCGGTACCACCGAGGCGGTGTTGGAGTGGTCAAACTCACCCTTGCGACCCTTGGTGGGCAGGCCGGGACCGGTAGCCTGACCGGAGGAATTGTTCTGCTCCGGGCCGCTGCCACCCTCGCCGCCACCGCCGGGGGGCGCGGGAATGGCCGCTTCCGCATCGGCAATCAGATCTTCCAGGGATTCGCCCGGTGGTACTTCGTCCTCCGCTGCCTGATCCTCTTCCGCGGAAGCGGGGCGGTTGCGGACATAATCCCGCTCGCGCAGGATCATGCCGTCGTAGCTGGCCATGGTGGAATCGAACTCGCCCTCCAGTTCGGCGACGCGCTCGGCGGCACTCGCCGGCGCTTCGTTGGGGGCGCCGCTGCCGCTTGCCGGGCTACCGGCGGAACTGCTGGCCTGGGCACTGGCGGGCTGCCCTCCGGCAGCCGGGGCACCGCTCGAGGCCGGTGAGGCGCTGGACGGCGAACCACTGGAGGCACTGCTCGGTGCGCTGCTGGATGCGCTGGCACTACTGGCGCTGGCGGCGCTGCTCGAGGAACTGCTGGAAGAGCTGCTGGAGGAACTGCTCGAAGAGCTGCTTGCGGTTTTTTCCTCTTCGGAGAAATCAATCTCGTCCGGCGGTTCTCCCTCACTGTTGGAGGACGGGTCCGGCGGCATGCGCGACTCGTCCGGCCGCTGGTCGGAATCGCTATAGACCGGGTTCGACTGGCCACGGCTGGCAGTGGCGTCCGCAGGGCTGCCGGAGCGGGAGCGCTGGCTGGATTCTTCACCACTGTCTGACGACGCGGTACTCGTCTGCTGGCTGGAGCGGTCACTGGATTCGATGCTCGGCATGGAGGAGTTCGGCTGCGCACGGCTGCTTGCGGTCGACATACTCGGGCTGCGACTGCTGGGTGAACTCTGTGACGGCATGCTGCTGGCAGTAGACGGGCTCGACTTCGACTGGCTGCTGCTCGAGCTGCTGGAAGACTGCGACTGCGACTGGGACTGCGATGGCGAGCTCGAAGAGCTGGAGGACTGCTGTGGCTTTGCCGGGGGCTGTTGCTGGGTCTGCTGGCTTTTACAGCCGCCGATCACGGCGGACAGCACCATCACAGAAACCAGCGAGCGCCAGCCGGTTGCGGGCGACGATCCGGGGGTAAATGCCTTTGCCGGCAGTGAAAACTGTTGTGCGATTTTCCGTAGTGTCATTAGCTTCTCCTGATGCGACCACGGGCCGCAGCGCAATCACTGTGGCCCGTTGCAACGTTTGTCTCTGTTCGACAGCCCTGCCCGGCGATCGTTATGCGAGCGACGCGGTTTACACGTCAGTTTTTTGGGCAGAACCAACCTCGCTACATCAGTCGAACACGAATCTCTGGACGATCCCGCTGGTGTCTACCGGCTCCCCGTTTACAAAGCGGGGGCGGAATTTTGCGCGCTTCAGTACATTGCGCACCCGGGAGCGGATACTGACCTTATCTTCTGGCGCGGCGTTGAGAATCTTGATATTGCGCGCCTTGCCGAACGCGGTGACGTCATAGGAAACGGTGACGTAGGAATGCGCCAGCACCTCCCTATCCTCGTCCAGCAGTGGCAGTGCCGGTAGCGCTGCCGGACGTCCAAAGATCTCATCGATTTCTTTATTGGTGGCGCCGTTGTCCCACAGCGCCTGATAGGCCTCGCCATAGGTTTCGCGGGCCGAGTGCCACTTGTTGAACATCATGTACCAGTCACCCAGTTCCACTTTCGCCTTGGCGGATGCCGCTGGCGGGGACTGCGGATTTTTCTGGTAGACATTCATGATCCGTGTGATTGCGGACTTGCCGGAGCTGAAGCTGTTCATGCGGTAGTGGTCGAGCTGCGCGCGGTTTTCCGAATCCATTGGCGAGCCGTTGAAACTGGTGTTGACCACCACCGCTTGCTGCGGCTCGCCGGCATAGGTTGCCAGGTAATAATTAGTGGCTTTAAGGCCGCGCAGCGCGTCCACCAACCGCAGGTCGTTGGCGCCGAAATTGTGCGAGATAATATCCACCGCCAGCGCGTATAAATTGGTGGCGCTGATCAGGTGCTCGAACAGCGTTGCGCCCTTTTCATCGATATACGCCTGCAGGTGCCAGCTGCTCAGCTGATTGATGATCGGCAGCATGCGGGGATCTTTTTCACCGAAATTTTTGGCGTGCAACCAGAACAGGTATTCCTGGTTGTCATTGGCGTCTTCCCACTCGTTCAGTGCGATCTGACTGTCGATCATGCGTTCGATCATCGGCACCTGATTGAGGGAGTAAAGCCCCTCATTGACGCGGTTGATCAGCATCGCACGGCGGAACTGGGAAATGGCCTCTTCGTGTGCACCGGCCCGCTGCAATGCTGCACCGAGCCCCAGTAGTTGTTCATCGATACCGGCGCCGTAAGCACCGTATTCTGCTTCCATGTCTTCGATACGTTGACGGTATTCATCAGCTGCCCTGGAAGGTGTGAGTTGGCGCTTGGGCTTTTCCAGGGGCTTGGATGCGGCTTCTATATAAGCCGCCGGGGGCGCGAGAGAGTCGTCCTCATTTGTTGATAATTCCTGGGCCGTTACAGAGCCACACAGCAGAGCTGAGGCTGTAAACTTCAAGCCGATAGCAATTGCGTTGCTGATTTCTGTCTGTGTCACGGTAGAACCACTTCCATTCCATGTTGTGTTGACCCGTCCCGACCGCTGTTAGGGTCGGTAGCCGAGCACGAGTTCCGGCGCCCTGAAAAAAGACGCGCGGATCTTCTCTCCCTGAAGTGTGGTTCGTTCACTTTCCTGCCGGTTTTCCGGGTATGTGTGTGTTACCGGACTTTGGTGACGCGGGAATTTCTGCTGGCCATGCTTTGGCATGGGTTTCCCTTGCAATTGGCGAGCACCGTCCGTGTATTTTGAGTATAGCCAACGAATTTTCCCGCCTTTGTTTTTTGCAGAGGTCTGTGCCGCCAATGAAAAAGGCGTGAGGCGACTGGGGGAATGCCTGCGGGTTTTTCCCAGTCTGGCAGCTTCACCGCGGGCGGCGATGAAAAGGGCGCTGCACCGGATCATATGGATGACAGTTCTTGCTCAGGGCGGAAGGTGGGGCCGGTGTATGGGTTGGCGCGCTGGCTAGAATGAACGGGTGAATCAAGTGCTGACTCCACTGCCTGGGCGGGTCATGGAAAGTGGTGAATGAGGTGGTTTGCGGCTTGGGGCGGATGTTTGTCCTAGTGCTTTCGTAAATATGTCGAATGAGTTGCGCCATTTAAGCGTGGTTTGGTAGGGGTGTTTGGATTATGCGTCGCAAAGCGCCATAATCCCCGGGTTAGTGAATTCCTGTGCTTTGTAAATGGGAGAGCTTTGTGAGCATAACAATACAACCGGAAGCCATTACCAGCCTGCGCGGGTTTGAGCTGCCGGAGCGGCTCGGTTTCGGTACGGTGATGGCACCGGTCATGTTCCGCGCCAGGTATCAGGATGGCCGCTGGAGCGATGGTGAACTGGTGCCCTATGGCCCGCTGGCGTTGGATCCGGCCGCCAAGGTATTGCACTACGCCCAGTCCTGCTTCGAGGGGATGAAGGCGTACCGCGGCGATGGCGGCGTGAGCCTGTTTCGCCCCGAGCGCAACGCCGCGCGTATGGAACACTCCGCTCGCAGGTTGTGTATGCCGCCGGTGCACGAGTCGCTGTTTCTCGACGGGGTGCGCACGGTTGCCGCCTACTGCGCCAATCTGATTCCGGCAAACAGCGGTGAGTCCCTGTATATCCGGCCTTTCCTGATCGGCACCCAGCCCGATCTGTCAGTTACCGCCAGCAGGGCTTACGAATTTTACGTAATAGCCAGCCCTTCCGAGGCCTACCATGCGGGCAATATGCGCCTGTGGGTGGAGCGGGAGGATTCCCGGGCTGCAGTTGGCGGTACCGGGGACGCCAAAGTAGGGGGCAATTACGCCGCGTCCCTGCTCAGTGTCGCGCGTCTCAAGGAACGCGGTTACGACCAGTCCCTGTGGCTGAACCCCGGTAACCGCCACACGGTGGATGAGCTTTCCGGAATGAATTTTTTTGCCGTGATGGACGGCGCGCTGCACACGCCGGCACTGAACGGCTCCATTCTCGAAGGCATTACCCGCGATTCCATCCTGGCCCTGGCGAGGGACATGGGTATCGAGGTACACGAGCGGGAAATAGACATTGACGACCTGCTGAAACTGGTGGAGTCCGGAACCTGTAACGAGGCGTTCGCCTGCGGCACTGCGGCAATCGTGAGTCCGATCAGCGAACTGGGCGACGGCGACAGGCGCTACACGTTGCGCCAGGCACCGGGCCCAGTGGCGGAACGTCTGCGCGCCGCGCTACTGGATATCCAGGAGGGACGCGCCGAGGACCGTTTCGGCTGGATGCAGCCAGTGGAGCTGGTGGTGCCGTGATCCGGGACTGAGCCGGCGGTAGCGTTTGCGAAGAAGTCGTGATCGCTGCCTCGGGACCGTGACCCGGAGTGCCAATTCGAGTGGTTAAGTAGCACTCATGGAAAAAGGCTGTTTCCACTGGAAACGGCCTTTTTTTTGTTGCGTGTTTTTCTCCCGGCGCGTTGACTTGAGTGACCGAAGTGTTACAACTGACGGTGAACAATAAAATACTGGAACTTTGGGAAAGGCCTTCGGCGGTATCCCTCACTTTGACAAGTCGTATCCAGATCAATTTGAGAGTTTAATGAGGCTCTCCCTCCCACCTGCAGTCGCAGGCCGGGAAGTTCCTCGTAGTGAGGAGAACGGGAATGCTGAATCATCTCTATGGCCTGATGGTGCAACCGCGCCGGCAGTGGCAGGATATTGCCGGTTTGTCTGAAAAGAATATCAACCGTCAGATTCCTTACGTCATTATCCTGGCGTTTTTACCTGCGCTGGCCTGGTATTTCGGTACCACGGAAATAGGCTGGAGTATTGGCGGTAGTGACCAGGTGCGCACCCTGACCAGTCAGAGTGCCCTGTCACTGGTCGCGGTGTTTTACATCACCATGATCCTCGCGGTGATTGCGGTGGGTTTTTTCATTCACTGGATGGCAAAAACCTACGGGGCAAAATCCCACCCGATGAAAGGCATGGTGATTGCCGGGTTTACCGCAACCCCCATTTTCATCGCCGGTGTTGCCGGTCTCTATCCGGTTTTGTGGCTGGATATCCTGCTCGCCACCACCGCAGTCGCTTACTCGGTCTACCTGCTTTATCTCGGTATCCCCATCGTGCTGAATGTTTCCGAGGAGCGGGGCTTCCTGTTTGCCAGTGCGGTTGTGACCGTGTGTCTGGTGATGGCCGTGGTGGTGATGGTGGCGACGGTGCTGTTCTGGAGCTACGTGGCGGCACCGGTATTTCAGCACTGACCGGGCCTACTTAGTCAGGTATTAGCCCGATACCAGTCGGGTAAAAAAAGCTGCGCAGCGACCCGGTCGCTGCGCAGCTTTTGTATTTCCCGAGATTGGTTTTTGCGTATGGATCACTAGGGCTTGTAGTGGTACTCCAGCTGGTAACCATTGGCCAAAAGCTGCTGTGCCGATTTTTCCCTGCCGGGATCCAGCTCGATCATCGCAATCGCACGTACCACCGGTTTGGGGGCCAGTTCCATGCAGTGCATTTTCATCGCCTGAATATTGCGGTCCTCACTGATGACCGCGTGCTCCACTATCTGCAGTAGCAGTGTGTCCCCCGCATTGCGCAGGGAGAGACCGGGGCCGCTGGGGAGGGAGACCTGATACTTCATCGCCCCCCAGCTGCCGTCGCAGCGGATGGCGTCGTAGGTCTGGATGCCACCGCTCGCTGCGCTGGTCAGGGCGCCGGACTCGAAGTATTCGAATCCGTCCTGCAACTCCTGCACCAGCCGATATTCCTCCCCATCTGACGTCAATCGTACCTCCAGCTCCGCCGCCTGGGCTGTGCCGATACAGCCACAGAGTAACAGGGCGGCGCCTGCAAGCCGCCGCGTGGGGTTATTCGGGGAAGTCCGGTCCATGAACACCCTTGTATGTGGAAGAATTTGGGAAAAATTACTCCTCACCGGCAGGCGGGGCAAGGTACTGGCGGCAAAGGGCGCAAAAATCGACCGATCGGTCTCAAAAAGAGTTGGTTAAATTGAGACATCGGTCAGGCTCCCTTATTGCTGGCGTGCAGGTGATTGGATAATATTCGAGCGATCACGGCACGTATTTTGTGCGCCCCTTAATTGGTACGTGGGTACCAGTTTGCGCATGGGGCGGGGATGTCGGCCGTGCGCTGTCCGCTTTCAACAAGTGGATCGCCTGTGAGCTGCTGCGCTTGCTCCTTCGCCGGTCGGGCCAGGTGCTGTGGTTGAATACAAGAATCAAAACGAATAACGACCTTGGATTGGGAGATTCAATGAAAACTACCGCTAAACTCGGCGTAGTTCTGCTAACCGCCCTGGCTGCAGCCTGTTCTCAGCAAAACGACTCCGCAAACAGCGCGGATACCACTGCGGCACCTGCGACCGCGGACTTTCAAAAGCAGTTGCTGAAGCAGCTGATTCAGGCCCAGCCCGGAGATGTGATCGAAATCCCCGAAGGCAAATACAGCCTGAACCGCAGCCTTTCCCTCAACGTGGATGGGGTGACCATTCGCGGCGCCGGTATGGATAAAACCATTCTCTCGTTCAAGGACCAGATTCAGGGGGCGGAAGGCCTGCTGGTCAGTGCCAGCGATTTCACCATTGAGGAGCTGGCTATCGAGGACACCATCGGTGATGCCCTCAAGGTGAATGAGGGAGAAAACATCATCATCCGCAACATCCGTGTGGAATGGACCAACGGCCCGGCGACGGAAAATGGCGCTTACGGTATTTACCCGGTACAGACCCAAAACACACTGGTGGAAGGTACTGTGGCAATTGGTGCATCCGATGCGGGCATCTACGTGGGCCAGTCACGCAATGTTATCGTGCGCAACAACCGCGCAGAATTTAACGTTGCGGGTATCGAAATCGAGAACACCATCGGCGCCGACGTTTACGACAATGTGGCCACCAACAATACCGGCGGTATTCTGGTGTTCAATATGCCCAACCTGCCGCAGCCGGGCCACAGTACCCGGGTCTACAACAACCGCGTGTTCAAGAACAACACCGAAAACTTTGGCCATGAAGGCACCCCGGTAGCGGCCGTGCCGGCCGGCTCCGGTGTGGTGATCAACTCCAACGACAATGTGGAGATTTTTCAAAACGATATTGCTGATAACGACACCGCGAATATCATCGTGAGCAGCTACTTCTCTGCCGGTTATTACAGCGATAAATCCACCCAGGTGAATTTCGATCCCTACCCGGAAGGTATCTACATCTACGACAACCAGTTTACCGGTGGTGGCGATGCGCCGGACCACATGGAACTGAAAGCGCTGAAGATTGCCAAGTTTGGTCTCGGTGGCAGCCTGCCGGACATTCTGTGGGACGGCGCCATCGACGAGAAAAAGTTTGTTGATGGCCAGCTGCCGGAGAACCTCAAACTGTGCATCGACAACAAAGATGTCGGCATCATCAATGTGGATGTAAAGGGCAATTATGAAAATATCACCACCGATATTTCTGCCCATCAGTGCAGCTTGAAAAAGCTGTCGCAGATCGTCCTGGATTTTGACCAGCCTCAGGAAGAGCAGAACGCTAACACCGAGGTTGCTGATGCGTAAGTGGTATTGGGGCGCGGTACTGGCCCTGGTGCTGACGGGGTGCGATGCGCCCCGTCAGCAAGTCACAGTACACGAACGGAATGCAGTGCCGGACAACCTGAGTGCCTGGCACGTGGTAGAGGCCATCGACGGTGAACTGCAGTTGAATGAACGGGTCGTTCCCTACGACCTCAATACCGCACTGTTTACCGATTACGCGCACAAACTGCGCACGGTGTGGATGCCCGAGGGTAGCAGTGCCGGATACGGTGAAGAGGATTTCGACTATCCGGTTGGTACCGTGATCAGCAAGACCTTCTATTACCCGCTGGGTGAAGACGGCAAGGTTGTACGTACCGATGACTACAGCAACGACTTTGCCGGTTCCGGTCTCAACCTGTCGAAGGTCAGACTGCTGGAAACGCGAATTCTGGTAAAGCGCGCGGACGGCTGGCAGGCACTGCCCTATGTGTGGAACGAGCAACAGACCGAAGCGACGCTGGAGATCGCCGGCGATGCCAAGCGCCTGCAGCTGGTGAGCGCGGATGGCACCGAGCAGGGCTTTACCTATGTGGTGCCGGACGCAAACCAGTGCTCCGGCTGTCACGCCGACAACCACACCAAGAAAGCGGTGCGGCCGATCGGCCCCCGCGCCCGTCACCTGAACAAGGACTACGCCTACCAGTCCGGCAGCCAAAACCAGCTGCTCTACTGGCAACAGGTGGGGTTCCTGAGCGGCTTGCCGGAGATGGCCGGGGTGCCGAGCAATGTCGACTACAAAGACGAATCGGTTTCACTGGAGGAGCGGGCGCGCTCCTACCTGGATATCAACTGCGGTCACTGCCACAACCCCAGTGGTGCCGCGGATACTTCCGGGCTGATGCTGGCACACAACGAGCGGGATATGCGGCGTCTCGGCGTATGCAAGCCGCCGGTGGCGGCGGGTACCGGTTCCGGGGACCGTCTGTTTGCGATTGTGCCGGGGGAACCGGAAAAGTCCATCCTCAACTTCCGTGTCGAATCCACCGATCCGGGTGCGATGATGCCGGAACTGGGCAGAAGCCTGGTGCACGAGGAAGGTACCGAGTTGCTGCGGCAGTGGATCGCCGCGATCCCGGGTAACTGCTCCTGATCGGCGGTTAGTGCAATAGTTCCGGTACCGGCCCGGCACCAGGTGCCGCCGGTACCGGTGCCAGCGCGATCTGGGGTTGCGGCAACAGCAATGGCCAGTAAAACGCGCTGGCAAACATTTCCGGCGCCTGCAGGATCAGGCTTTGCTCAATCGTCTTTCTGCGCTGGTAATCTTCCAGTAGTGCCACATAGGTCCTGAAACGGGCCTTGATCTTGCGGACGTAATCAAACGGCTCCTGTCCCCGCGCATAGCCATAGCGGGCCTTGCTGTAATACTTCTTCTGGGACAGTAGCAGCATGGCCTTTTCCACGTTGTTAAACCACACCTTGCGCTCCCACCCTTTTTCTTCCGCCAGGTCCTGTGCATCGTACACGTGCCCCAGTCCGGCGTTGTATGCCGCCAGGGTGAACCACATCATGTTCTCGGGGGTTATGCCTTTATCCTCGAATTTCCGGTGTAGCCACTCCAGGTATTTTATTCCCGCGCGCACGCTGGTTTCCGGATCGTACAGGTTCTTCTCCCCGACCTGCTTGCCGGTATCGGGCATAACCTGCATCAGGCCGCGGGCGCCGACCCAGGATTTGGCTTTAGGGTTGAAGGTACTCTCCTGATACATCTGTGCGACGATCAGGCGCCAATCCAGGTCATAGGTGTTTGCATATTTTTTTACAAACTTGTCGAAGGGAGAGATCTCTCCATTTTTATTCAGGGCATTGATTTCCTCGCGGGTGCGTTTGGGGGCTGTAAAGTATTTGTCATCCAGTACTTTGGTCAGCGATTTGGTCTTCTTGCTGTTAAAGAATTTATCCACCGCCTGTTTTAGCTGCGGGTTGCTTTCGCGCATCATCCAGGCGTAGTCGTTATCGTGTATTTGCAGGTCCAGGGCAGTATCCACGTCGGTGCGCCAGGCGTGCTCCAGTTTTACCGAAACCTCATCGGCAACCGCCAGGTCGTACTCCTTGTCGGCGACCTTATCCAGTATTTGCTGGATATTGAGCTCTTCCGGAGCGAGCTCAATCTTGATCCCGGGAACCTTCTTCTTGATTTCCTGGATCACATCATAGTGGTTACTGGATTTGCGAACATGAACGGTGCGGCCGGATAATTCTTCGATACTGCCTAAGGTTTCACCGCCCCTCGATACCACCACAACCTTTTCTTCCATGTAGACCGGGCCAAATGTCATGCCCTGCTGTTTTCGGCGATCGGTAATGGACAGCAGGCTTGCGGCAATGTCGGCCTTGCCTTCCTTGAGATAGGTGAGCAGATCTTCATGGGTGGGTGCGACTACGATTTCCAGGCGCAGCTTCAACTTTTTGGCAAACGCCTGCGCCAGTTCGTATTCATAGCCCAGGACCCTCCCTTTCCACATGTAATAGGTGCCGGGGTGATTGCGGGTAACCACGCGAATTACGCCGTGCTTCTTCATTTCATCGAGGTCGCCGACGTATCGTTTTACGGTCCGCTCGAGTTTGCTGGTGCGCACAAAACTGTCGATCTCTTTCTGTAGTTCCGGGGAGTTTTTGCGGATGCCCCAGCCCAGCTGGCGCTCTTCCGGGAACACTATATTTTTCTTCAGGTTGTCGCGAAATTGCGTCGCCAGATCATAGACCTGCGATTCAACGATGGTGTAGTCAATATGCTTTTCCGAAACATCAATCAATAACTCGACATAATTTCTTTCGATGATGTCGAGCTTCAGACCGGGGTGCTTTCTGGCGAACTCCCGGGCTAGATCCTCATATACAGTGCCCTTGGTGACGGCGAGCGTCTTTCCTTTCAAATCCGACTTGTCGCTTATGGCACTCTCATCATTTCGGGAGGCGAGTATCAGGCGCGTGTTTGCAGTGGGGACGGAAAAATCGATTTCCTGCTTGCGGGCTTCGGTGATGATGAGGTTGTTGGCGATGATGTCGCCTTCACCCTTTTCCAGTAGCGGGATCAGCTGGTCGAAATTATTGGCGTAGAGGACTACCGGCTCGAGGCCAAGGGATTCTGCCAGCCGCTTTGTCTCATCGATTTCTATATCCTGCAGTGTGGCCGAACGGTGCAGGGAGTCTGTATTGGATATGTCGACTAGAATACGCAGTTTCCCGCGCTCCTTGATCGCGGCCAGGTCGCCGGTCTCTGTGTAATTCGGGTAGGCGTGGATCGGGTACTCACCGGTTGTTTCCGGTGCCCAGTCGGCTTCGGGGCGCAATTCATCTTTTTGCGCAGGTCGCAGCGCGGGTTCCCGGTCCTGGTTCTGCTGCTTGCTCTGCTTGCTCTGCTTGCTGTCTTGAGGTGTAGATCTGACAGCATTTTTTTGCGCAAGCGCGGTTTGGCTTTCCGCACCGACGGGCTCCCCGGCTGGTTCCTCCTGAGTTTTCTCAGAGGCGGGTTTATCGCTTGAGGGCGCGTTGCGGGCGGACGTGTCCCTACCGCTGTCGCATCCCGAAAGCAGGGATATGAAGATTACCGATGCGATCGCCAGACAGCGCAGTGCAAGCAACATGAGGGCACGAATTCCTGAAAACTTACTGCAAGTCTAGTTGTCGTGCGCTCGTTAAGTGCTTTCCTGGAACATTTGTGCGACAACCAGGCGCCAGTAATGTTGGAGGAAGGCGGAGAGCGTTGGCGGTGGCAAATCGCGCACCGCCGGAGGTGTCTGTTTAGAAGTTGCCGGTCAGGGCCGGTGCCGGCGTGGTTGTAGCCTGGTTGGCGGGAATCAAGCCGCGAATCATCATGGTTACGGTCCTCTCCAGTAAGGGGGACTCCAGCGCAATGGCGCCACTCAGAACCTGGTATTCCAGGTTCAGAATGGTGCCATGCACGATCTGCGCTGCGGCCTGCGGGTCAGCCATGTTCATCAGCTCGAAAAACTCAATGATCAACTTTTGCGTGGACTGGTTGGCCAGACGCATCGCGCGGGTGAGCTGTTCGTTGCGCAGGGCTTCGTTGCGAAATGCCAGTTCGATCAAGCGGTTGTCGCGATTGGAGGCCTGGCCGCGAATGTGCAGCAGCACGAAGCGGGTGAGTTGCTGGGAAAGTTGCCGGCGACCGGAATGGGATTCCCGCTCCTGGGGAGATAGCTGGTGTACGGCGGTGAAACTATCAGTCTGTAACTGGCGCGTCACCTCGATATTCTGCTCGACGAAATAGGTAAAGGCGTCGCTGATCAGGTCGTTGAGATCTTTGAAGTAATAGGTAGTGGCGGCAAGCGGGACTGACGCTTCCCGTGCGACCGCGCGGTGACGGATACCGCGGATACCTTCCTTGACGATCAGGCGCAAGGTGGCTTCCAGAATGGCTTTTCTACGTTGGCGGCTGTCGGCGCGTTGGGCGCGACGCCCCTGGTAGACCAGCTCAGACTTTCCGTTGTCTTCGGTCATGGTGACATTAATTCCTGTGGTTTGCGGACTTGAGCTATTGAATATCGGGTAATGCGTAATCCTGATGGAAATAGCGAAATAATTATTTTGCCGTCGAGAGGTAGCGACAGTCTGATGATACCTGTGTCGGAAAATAAATAGGTTTTAGATTTTTTTTAAAACCGGACAGTCAAAAAGTTGCCCGGGTTTTTGTCTCGCCCGGGCAAGTGCTCCTGTAAACGGAGGCGCTATTTTATCGATTCGTACCAGCTTCGCTACACAGGAAGCGCGGATTGTGAATTAAATCCCATTACACGTCGTTACACTGGGAAATTATTCGAACGAAACTTCGGTATTGAGGAGATTGGCTTGAGCAATATCAAGAAGTGGTCAGGGCGCGTCCCTTCATTGGGAATTAAAAATTCGCCGCATTTACAAATTACTGAATTTTACCGGTAGTGCGCACGCGCTTGCTGCCACTGACAATGGTCACCTCGGCGCTGCGGCGGCGCTCAATCTGCGTATCGATGGCATTTTTTGCGGCGATCAATAGACCTGCTACCAGAAAGGCACCGGGGGGAAGTACCGCCACCAGAAATCCGGAGTAATCCGCCCCCAGCACCTGCAGGGTCCAGCCCGCTGCCGTCGGGCCAAGCAGCAGGTCCATATCCGCAAACAGTGTGCCGCGACCGATAATTTCCCGCACCGCACCGATCACTATCAGTACCGCGGTGAAGCCGGCCCCCATCATGAATCCGTCTAACAGGGACGGTAGTACCGGGTTCTTGCTGGCGAAGGCATCGGCGCGGCCGAGAATGGCGCAGTTGGTGACGATCAGCGGAATAAAAATACCCAGTACCAGGTACAGCTCGTAGGTAAAGGCCTTCATCAGCAATTCGGCGCAGGTAACGAAGGTGGCAATAATCATCACCGAGGCCGGCAGGCGCACGGTTTCCGGCATCTGGTGACGCACCAGTGATACCGCGAGATTGGAACAGGTGAGAACGGCAGTGGTGGCGAGGCCGAGGCCGATGGCATTGACCACCGAACCGGTGACCGCCAGTAGCGGGCAGAGCCCCAGTAATTGCACCAGCGCCGGATTGTTTTTCCACAGGCCGTTGTGGGTGATTTCACGGTAGCTTGGGGTGGCCATCAGTTCTGCTCCGGTTGCGGTTGCGGTTGCGGTTGCGGCTCGCCCTCGCCGGGGGCTTCCTGTTGATGGATTTCCACCGCGCGCTTGGAAACCGGTGCCGTGAAAATTTCCTGCTGGTGCTCGGCGACAAAATCCAGCACCTTGCGCACCTGGTTCACCACTGCGCGCGGGGTAATGGTGGCGCCGGTGAACTGGTCAAAGGCACCGCCATCTTTCTGTACTTTCCACAGGTCTCGCGTCGGGTCCTGCAGGGATTTGCCGTTGAACGACAATACCCAGTCGCTCTTCTTTATTTCTACCTTGTCACCGAGACCGGGCGTTTCCGCGTGGTTGGTCACGCGTACACCGGCCACGGTACCGTCGCGATTGACCCCCACCAGCATACGAATGGGGCCGGAGTAACCATCCGGCGCCACTGCGGGAATGATCACCGCACTGATGGTGCCATCTTCCTCCCGCGCCAGATTGATATTGGCTTCCTGCTTCAGCCCCAGCATTGCCCAGTACTGGCGGGGAATGGGATAGGTATCCACCAGCAGGTCATTGCTATGGCGGTCCAGGGGAATGATTTCCAGCAGGGCCTTGGCGGAGGCCTCGCGGATGGCCCGCTCGATGGGCTCGCGGGTGGTGATCTGGGTGATCGCCAGGGTACCGGCGGTCACCAGAGCGAACAGGGTGAGGATAACGGCGTTGGAGCCGATGGAGCGCTTCAGCATTACTGCTCCTCCAGGTCCGTGGCCTTGCGCGCGGCCTTGTGGCCATAGGTGCGCGGCAGGGTGTAGTTGTCGATAAAGGGCGCGGCGAAGTTCATCAGCAGCACCGCGAAGGCCACCGCGTCCGGGTAGTTGCCCCAGGCGCGGATCACAAAGGTCAGCAGGCCGACACCGGCGCCGAACACCAGGCGGCCCTTGTTGCTGGTACAGCCGCTTACCGGGTCGGTGATGATAAAGAAGGCCCCCAGCATGGTGGCACCGGAGAACAGGTGCAGCAGGGGTGAGCCCTCACTCAGGGAGCTGCCGCCGTCATAGAACATCACCGACAGCGCGGCCAGGGTAGCGAGCATGGCCACCGGCGCATGCCAGGTGATCAGGCGGCGAAACAGCAGGAACAGCCCGCCCAGCAGGAAACCGAAGTTCACCATTTCCCAGCCGACCCCGGCCATGTTGCCTTTTTCGAACACCGGCTCCATTGCATAGAGCTGGGAGAGAATGGTGGACTGGTTGAGGCGCACGATTTCCAGCGGCGTGGCACGGGTAAAGCCGTCCACATTCATATTGCCGAAGACCAGGGCAAACGCCTCGCCCAGGTCGGGGGTGCCGTAGATGAGTTCTGCCGGCGCCACCCAGCGGGTCATATCGATGGGGAAGCTGATCAGCAGCACCACATAGCCCACCATCGCGGGGTTGAACGGGTTGTAGCCCATGCCGCCGTAGAGCTGCTTGGCCAGTACGATGGCGGTCACCGTGCCCACCACCGGCAGCCACCAGGCGCAGTAGGGCGGAATCGCGATACCCAGCAGCAGCGCGGTCACCAGTGCGCTGTAGTCCTTCAGGTAGAAGGCCACCGGGCGGCCGCGCAGTTTCATTACCGCCGCTTCGCTGGCCAGTGCGGTGGCGACGCACAGGGCGATATTGATCAGCACGCCCACACCGAAAAACACCACCAGCGCCAGGATGCCGGGAATGGTGGCGGCGGCGACCTGCAGCATCACCTTGGCGGTGCTCTGGCCGGAGTGGGCGTGGGGGGACGTGACTCGCATCAGGGACATGGTGGTTCTCTAATCCTGCGCGTTATTCGGGTTCGTCGCCGGACTGCTCCCGGCGCTTGGCGGCGAGCTTGTCCTGCATCTTGTTCAGTGCGGTTTCAAAGGCACCGGTATTGGGGTCGTCTTCACTGCGGGCTTTTTGCAGGCGCGCCTCGGCCTTGGCTACCCGCTTTTCCAGCGCCTCGATTTCCGTTGCCAGCTTTTCTTCCGGGCTCATGCTGGCGCGAGCCGCTGCGGCGGCCTTGGCCTTTTCGATGGCACTGCTGGCGGCACTCGAGGTGGACGATGCCACCGCGAGCTTGTCGTCGGTAATGGAGGGCTCCGCCGGGGGTGGGGTCTGTTGCGCGGGGGCAGTGGCGGCCAGTTTTTCCGCTTCCGCCAGCTTTTGCCGCGCTTCCTGCAATTTCAGTTCCGCGGTTTTCAACTGCGCTTCCAGCTGCGCCTTCTGCGCGTCTTCGGCTTCCGCCAGCTTGCCCTGCATGCGCTCCACCCGGTGCTCGGCACTGGTGAGCGCGCGCTGGGCGCGGGCCAGTTGTTGCTCCGGTGCCGCCTGCTTGGCCTTGACCCGGGCCAGGGCTGCCGCGACTACATCGGATTCTGCCTTGGCCGCCTTGGCCTCGGGGCTGTCGGCATTCCGTTCCCGCTGTTTGCGCGCTTCCTCCGCCGCCTTCTTGCGGGCGAGGCGCTTGGCCTCCTTTTCCTGCTCGGCCTTTTCCAGGCGCAGGGTGCGGTATTCGAAGCGCTCGCGGGCGCGGTCCGCCTTTTCCTTTTCCAGTTGTGCGGTGCGGATATCGCCCTTGGCGGCGCGGTAGTACTGCACCAGGGGAATACTGGACGGGCACACGTAGGAGCAGGCACCGCACTCGATACAGTCGAACAGGTTGTACGCCTGCAGTTTTTCGCGGTCTTCCGCGCGGGCATACCAGTACAGCTGCTGCGGCAGCAGCGAGGCCGGGCAGGCCTCGGCGCACAACCCGCAGCGGATGCAGGCCTGGGCCGGCGGCGGCGCAGGCAGCTCGCGGTCGGTGGGCGCGAGGATGCAGTTGGTGGTTTTCACCACCGGTGCGGACTCGTCGTCGATGGTGTAACCCATCATCGGGCCGCCGATGACCACCCGCTGCAGTTGTTTGCGGTCGACGCCGTGACTGTCGAGGATATGCCGGATCGGCGTGCCCAGGGGCACCTCGATATTGCGCTGGCGCTCCAGGGATTCGCCTACCACCGTGGTGACGCGGCTGATCAGGGGTTCGCCGAGGGCGATGGCGCGATAGACCGCGCGGGCGGTGCCCACGTTCTGGCACACGATGCCCACGTTGGCGGGCAGCCCCTCGTTGGGCACCTCGCGCCCGGTGAGAATCTGGATCAGCTGCTTTTCACCGCCGGAAGGGTACTTGGTGGGGAACACCACCACATGGAACCGGGTGCCCCGGGCGGCCTTTTTCATCGCCGCGATGGCTTCGGGCTTGTTGTCCTCGATGCCGATCAGCACCCGCTCCGGCTGGTCCAGCAGGTGAGCGAGTATTTCCACACCGGCGACAATCTCCTCCGCGTGCTCGCGCATCAGCATGTCGTCGGCGGTGATGTAGGGCTCGCACTCGGTGCCGTTGATGACCAGGGTGTCGATCTCGGCGCCGCCGCGGGGGTTCAGTTTCACCGCGGTGGGGAAGCCCGCACCGCCCATGCCGGCGATACCGCAGTCGCGGATTTTCTCCAGCAGGTCGTCGACCGGTCGGCTGCGGAAATCTTCCACCGGTTCCAGTGGGTACCACTGGTCGCGGCCGTCGGTGCGGATCTGGATACAGTCCGCCACCATACCGGAGGGGTGGGGTACCGCCATCGGCTCGATGGCCATCACCTTGCCGGAGGAGGGCGCGTGTACCGGGCAGCTTACCGGGCCGTCGCCCTCGGCAATTTTCTGGCCCTTGAGCACATCTTCCCCCAGCTTTACCAGGGGAATGGCGGTGGCGCCGATATGCTGGTTGAGAGGCACGATCAGGTCGTCCGCCAGCGGAATGCTGCCGATGGGCTCCGCGGTGGACTGGTGTTTGTTCTCCGGCGGGTGCACGCCGCCGTGGAAGTCGTAAATCTTCAGCTCCCGCGCCAGGTCGCGGGCCTTTTCGCTGGCAATCAGCTGGGCCTCGCGCGCGGCGCGGCGCTCGCTGGCGGTGACTCTCTGTTCGCTGTGGCTCATGCGGCACTCCGGTCGTCGGTGTGCCGCTCGGGGCGGTCGCTGGCGATCAAGGCAATTCCGTCTCCGGGTTTGTCCGGGTGCCATTGCTGCAGGGGCGTCTCCAGCGGCACCATGTCAATACAGTCCACCGGGCAGGGCTCCACGCACAGGTCACAGCCGGTGCACTCGTCGACGATCACGGTATGCATCTGCTTGGCGGCGCCGACGATGGCGTCCACCGGGCAGGCCTGGATACACTTGGTGCAGCCGATACATTCCGCCTCGCGGATAAAGGCCACTTTCTTCACGTCTTCGACGCCGTGCTCCGCATCCAGCGGAATGGCTTCCACATCAAGCAGATTGGCCAGCTCGTTGATGGTGGCCTGGCCGCCGGGGGGGCACTTGTTGATGGCCTCGCCATTGGCGATGGCCTCGGCGTAGGGGCGGCAGCCGGGGTGGCCGCACTGGCCGCACTGGGTCTGCGGCAGGATGGCGTCGATCTGGTCGACGATCGGGTCCCCCTCCACCTTGAAGCGCACCGCGGCAAAGCCCAGCAGCGCGCCAAATACCAGCGCCATGCCGCCGA
>Ga0207814_100479_pt1 | contig 21421 bp, 13 predicted proteins | sample TtaePargueraPR_7_FD_187755 | JGI IMG/M metagenome (GOLD analysis project Ga0207814, IMG submission 187755) | Aerobic enrichment media microbial communities from Bioluminiscent Bay, La Parguera, Puerto Rico - Tt and P1 (2) (SPAdes) | ecosystem: Environmental > Aquatic > Marine > Unclassified ... | reverse complement strand
TGCGGCTCGCCCCGGACATCGAACTCACGACACAAACCATCCCCACGAGCTGGCCTTCCGTAGAGAAGGTCTTTGGGCAGGGATATGACCTGAAAGCGGATATCGCGCTTCATTTCGGGGTATCCGCGCGGGCGCGTGGTTTCCAGATCGAGCAGGTGGCCCGAAACACGGCCTCGAACCGGGCGGACTGTGACGGCGACACGTTCGACCGGCCCTGCCTGGTGCGTGGAGAACCTGCCCGGCTTCGAACACCGTGGAATGCGACCCGGCTTGCCCGCGACCTCAAATCGCAAGGCCTGCCGGCAACGGTTTCGAACGATGCCGGAGCCTACCTGTGCAACATGCTGTTGTATCTGTCGCTTCTTGCGGCGCGTAAACAGGGATCGGGACGTTTGACGGGGTTCATTCATATCCCTCCATTGCGTCCCAACAGCTTCGATATGAGCGTACTTCTGCGAGGAGCGGAAACGATCATCAAGCATTGCGCACACCAGTGGCGGCATGCGGCTCTGGTAGGGAAGTGTCACGAAGAATATTAACGTTGATCGTTATGGCGCTTGCCTTGCCCGTGGCGAAAAGGGGACAAAGGCCCATGCAATTGAATCGTCGAGAAATGATGATTGGCGGCGCTGGCGCAGGAGTCGGCCTCGCGGCATCGGCCGGCATCAGGCCTTCGCCTGTCATGGCTGCGGAAGACGGCGGAACGGCGATTTCAACCGCCACGTTCGGCGCGCAACCCGGTACCGACGATGATCAAACCGCGGCCTTTCAGAAAGCTATCGATACGGCGGCACAACAGGGCAAAGTGCTGCATGTTCCTTCGGGAGAGTACCGGGTCGCTGGGCTCACCCTGCCCTCCGGCACACACATTTCGGGCGTTCATGGCAAAAGCATCCTGCACTTTACCAGCCCCGAAGCCGGTCTTTCGTCGCGTTCCGCTTCAAACGTGCAGTTGAGCGGTCTCGTTCTCAAGGGCTCGGACGCAGCAGCCGCGCACGCGAACCCATCTGCCGCCCTGTTCCATGCAGAGGATGTGGAGGATCTGCATGTCATGGCATGCCGCTTCAGCAGGGGCTCAGGCAACGGGATCACGCTCATCCGATGCGCCGGCCAGGTTACCGACAACGATATTGGCAATGCTCCGCAAACAGGCCTTTTCTGCAACGATTCATCAGGTCTTGCGATCAGCCACAACCATGTCCATGCCTGCGGCAACAACGGTATCCAGGTTTGGCGATCCAAACCCGACGAAGACGGTACGATCATCTCCTTCAACCGCGTCGAAGCCATTGGCGCATCGGATGGCGGCTCGGGCCAGAATGGCAACGGGATCAATGTTTTCAGGGCAGGTTCCGTACAAGTTGCCGGGAATAGGATTGCCGACTGCGTGTTCTCGGCGATACGGGGCAATGCGGCGTCGAATTTTCTCGTGACCGGCAACAGCTGCGCGCGTCTGGGTGAAGTTGCCATCTATGCCGAGTTCGGCTTCGAGGGAACCGTCATTGCCAACAACATCGTCGACAAGGCTGCCACCGGCATATCAATCACCAACTTCAACGAAGGCGGGCGCATGGCGGTGGTGCAGGGAAACCTGATCCGCAACCTTTTCCTGCGCGGCAAGAAACGTGGCGTCGGTATCGCGGTCGAGGCGGATGCGATGGTCAGCGGCAACGTCGTCGAAGGCGCACCGGGCGGCGGCATCATGGTCGGCTGGGGCAAGTATCTTCGCGACGTCAATGTAAGCGGCAACCTCGTCAGGGAGGCGCGCGTCGGCATCGGCGTCTCGGCCAGCCCGGACGCTGGATATGCCTATGTGACCAACAACATGCTGTCCGTGACCGCCGAAGGCGGCATCCGGGCGATGGACCACGAAAAGCTGCTCGGCCCGGATCTCGCGAAGACGAGTTCGGAATCCTATCGCAACATGGCGGTGTTCGGGAACGTTTCGCTCTAGGCCTTATATTATCGAGCTTTTTAACGGAAAACCGGTTCCCACTTTTCCGAAAGCGCTCTAGCCTGCGAGCCCGTCCCTGCCATTTTCAAAACACGACAGTTTGACCGAGGCGGCAACTTGCTTGCCTGCCTGTAGTGCCTTTTGAGCTTGCGGCTAAGTCCAGTCGACGAAGGCGTCCTGCGACAGCGAGACCGGAACCGGTTTCCTTGCTGGCAAGTCGGACCTCGCGCGATTTACAGGACGCGATGCCGCCGCCTTGATGACCTGCCTCCTTTCGCGCTCCTCGATCCTGTCCAGGTAGGCAACGCGGATCTGCTTCGACACGATATGTGCGTACTGATTCTGCAGGTTCGCGGAGAAAACCGGTGCGTATTTCAGGACATAGCGCTCATCGACAACATGATTGAAGAGGCTGTCGAGAATGACTTTCCTGTCGCCCAGGTCAACTGTCACCACGGCATGCATGATGCCGCGACGCCTGTCGCGTACAACCGCCAGCCGCAGCTGGTCGTCACGGTAGCCCAACTCCAGCAACGACCAGAACTTCACGGTTGCATAATCCTCGCAGTCGGCCTTGCCCTGCAGGAATTCTATCGGAGTCGCCCAATGGTCCTTCTTGCCGAAAGTCCTGGAGTCATCGGCATAGGTGGCCATACGGTTGATCGCCTTGTTGAGCTGCGCCAGTTGCATTTCGGCAGGCTGACCCTTCAAGCCGGCCACCAGCTTGCGCCACTTGCCAACCGCCGGATTGCATCCTGCCAGCTGCAGGTCGCACTTTGCATACTCGTCGGCTTCCAGCCGGATACGGTCGAGTACGTTGCGCCAATCGGCCTGGAACCGGTGCCCGGAGGCCTGAAACTCGAAGGATCCCAGAATTCCGAACCTGAAATCCGGGCCTATACCCGGCTTCCCGGCGACTTCCCCCTGCTTCTGGATGGCTTCCTTGAGGTTGACGCCGATGTTGGGGAACGCGGATGCAGACGCAGAAGCAAGCATCAACATGGGCATGGCGATGCCCAATGCGCCCAATACTTGCGTAGCGCCCCTTCCCAAGTGGAAAAGGCTGAACCTGTTGCGGCGATTGGAGCGGTCGCTGCCAAGTACAGCGAGAGGCTCCTTTTCAGACCTATCTTTCGCGCAAAGCTTCCTGCTTCGCTTTGATGATAGGCTTGAGAATATAATCCAAGACACTCTTCTTCCCCGTTACGATGTCGACTTGCGCGACCATTCCGGGGATTATTGGCAGAGACTCCTTTCCTTTCCGTAAAGCAGTCTCATTTGTTCTTACAGTAACCAAGTAATAACTATCTTTAGTCTCTTCGTCCTTAATGCTGTCTGAAGAAATTATTTCAACTTCACCATCAAGACCGCCATATATCGTGAAATCATAAGCGGTAATCTTAACCAACGCTTTCTGGTTAGGGTGAACAAATGCTATATCCCTTGGCGAAACGCGCACTTCCACCCGTAACGTGTCCTCGACAGGCGTGATCTCCACAAGCGGTTCGCCGGCGCGCACGACGCCGCCAATCGTATTGGTGTGCAGCTTGTTGACGATACCCGCAACCGGCGAACGGATATCGGTGCGGTCAACACGGTCGGTCGCCGCCGTGATGGACTGCTGCACGACGGCCAGCTCGGCTAACTTCGCGTTCAGCTCAGTTTGGGCGTTCTGGCGAAATGAAAGTTTCTGTTCATCGGTCAGGCGTTCCGCTTCGCGAATCGAGGCTTGCACGCGAGGAATCGACTGCTCGGTCGTCGCCAGTTGCCCACGTAAATCCGAGAGTTCGCGCTCCAGCCGCAGAACATCGGTTTTAGAGACGATACCGCGCTGGGCAAGCGGCTCCTTGAGCTTGAATTCCTTTTCCGCGATCTCGAGACTGTTCTGGTAGCGTTTCTTGTTTTCCAGGAGTTCTGCCAATTCCTGTTTTCGCTGATCCAGACGGGCGTTCAGAACACTCAACTGGTTCTCGAGCGCTGACTTGCGAATGTTGAAAAGCGTTATCTCGTTGGCGACGACAGAAGGCGCTTTTTCGCGCAATTCCTTGTCGAACTTCACCTCTTTCGCGTCAGGGTCCTCTGCCTCGGTGCGCAGCCGCTGGACCTGGGCGCTGAGACTCAAATTCTTGACCTGCAATTCTCCAAGGTCGGAGGAAAATCCCGTGTCGTCGATGCGCAGAAGGATCTGCCCCTTCGACACGTGCTCCCCTTGCCGGGTCATGATTTCCTCGACGATACCGCCCTCCAGGCTCTGGACCACCTGCTTGCGTGTCGAAGGAATAACCTGACCTTCTCCGCGCGTTACCTCGTCGATCTGTGCAAAGTAAGCCCAGGCGATGAAAACCAGAAACAACGAAACACACGTTGCGAGAAATATCGTTGTCAGGCGGGACGGGGCGTCTCTCACGGCTGCATCGGCAGTACGAATAAACGCGAGATCTTCACGCTCGGACCGCGTCGTCGACCATTTGCCTGATCCTGGCATTTCCATTGACCGGACCTCTTTTTGCAGCGCGATTCGCGATACCGGCAGGCGTCGGACGGCGTTTTCCGCCGCTTGAGAAGACGGCGCTACGCTAGGCCAATCTCACCCGCGGCACAATACAAACACCGCCTGCTGCGTGCGAACGCGCACGGGCCGGAAAATTCGGAAAAGACAAGGGTGATCGGTGCGGAAAGGCGCAATGCCTGCTAGCGGCCGCCGTATGCAATCATGCGTTCGTAGAAGCACTCGCACTTCTGCAGCGTGACGTAATCCGGGCGCCGGTGCCATTTGCGCGGTTTGCGCAGGTAGCCATAACTCTTCGCACAGTGGATCGCAGCCTGGTTGGCCCATTCGTAGAGTGGCGACAGAGAATAGATAGCCTTGTTCGATTGGGACACAACCGCTGCATGCTCGTAGCGCGACCGGACCTCTTCGCGCAGCGAACGCGTGGTCGGGTAACTGATCAGTTCATCGGCATTCTCGACGAACGTGCAATATGGAGATGCCGCGTAAGTATCCTTGTAGCCGCCAATGTCTCCGCCCGCCTGAGCGGACGTCGCAAGCACCAGCGCACCAGTGAGAATTATACCTCTGATAAGATTCACCACTTCCCCCGGTCCGGTCCCGCTGCTTCAAACGAGGCGCGAAATCATACCCCCGATACAACAGCAAGAGTGCGCACCCAACAGGAGTACGCTGCGCTAGAACTTCCCACCGAGGATGCACGAAATCAAGAATTTCTGCAAAAACCCGGGAATCTATTCCGGCAAATGGGTCGTCCTGTTGCTAGAGAGCAACAGAATCGGGCGGATCATCGTCGATGATGAGCGTGACATCTTGCCAATGGAGGCTCGAGTCGTGGGGAGGAAGGCCTGTTATGTCTGTTGTGACAGGGGCCGACTCAACGATTTTACTGGACGAATTGCCAACTTCGCTCAAATCGGATGAGGTCAAATCCAGGTCCAACGCAAGCGGGCCGGATACCAGGAGTCCCGGCACGTCGAAATCGAAGCTCTCGGCTTCGCCCAGATCGAAGACCTCTTCGGGGAAGAAGCTGTCGGGAACAAGCAGTACGGACTCGATTTCTTCGCCCAGGGATACGGTCTGGCCGGATACGAATGCACCCAGTTCCTGGCCTGTCTCGATCTCGACGACAACATGCTCTGACAGAGACGATCCCTGTTCCGCCCCTTCCGGGATGGAAAACTCGACAATCGTTACGGGGCCGGTTTCCGAACCCATGTTTGCCTGCCTAGCCATAGTACCGTTCCGCGCTTTGCCGCTTAGGGTCGATTCAGTTCATGTTATCATAGCGTTATGCGTAGCGTCCAAACATGATCGCGACTCGTTTCATTAAACATCGAAATCACGTCAATTTGCGGGCGCCCCGTTTACACATGCGGCATGCCTCGCGAATAACCTATTTCTTGGAAGCCGGCGCCTTGCCCGCACCGGTCTGAGGCTGCCCGGCCTTTGAAAGGTTCGCGAGGCTCTGTGCCAGTTGCATGGCGGCTTCGCGGCTGAGCACGAGGCGCGCAACCAGTGCCCGGTGGACCTCCGGATCCTTACCCGGGCCGGACACACTCCAGCGATGGGCTGCCAGGTTGATTGAAATACAGCCCCCGATCACACCGGCGCCGACAACGTCAGTTGCGAAAATCTCGTTGATCGACTCGTTCTCGACCAGCGCCGGAACTGCGGGCGCTTTTGGCTTGCGGGCCATCTGTTCTTCCCCCGTAGACATGGGCGAAAGCCTCCTGAAGCATTGGACCTTCGCCATTAACAATCGAAAGCATTCAAGGCGCAAGAGCCTTGAAATCATGAGTGTTTCAGGGTGTTTACAGGAGAAGGCTTGTCATTCCGTTACCGGATAATCACCACGCGGACGAGAAACCGGAACCAAGGAAACTCACTGTGCGAGAGGGGCATTTGATCTCCTACTCCTCTCCAAGCGGCAACTGTCAGATGGACCCGGCTTTTCTAGATGACTTCTGTTGTGGTCTGCCCCTCGAAGGCGATGGCGACCGGGTCTGAACCGCCAGTCGAATAGCCTGACAATATTGCGACAGTCGTAAAATTGGCGCCGCCGGTCGTACCATTGGTATCAACCTGGACAAGTACATTATCACCGCTTTCCTGAAGTTGTGCAAAATCATCGCGGTTATCTCCAGGCCCAAATGCAGCGTCCAGAAGTGCACTGAGATCAATCACATCTCCATCAACGAAGCTGTAATCGAGAATGGTGTCGATACTGGACGTATTGTCCATTACGAACGTATCCGCGTCACGTCCACCAGACAGGATGTCATCATCAATACCGCCGATGATCGTATCCATTCCATCTCCACCAAGGATCAGATCGTTTCCAGAATTGCCCTGCAAGGTATCATTTCCTGCCCGGCCCAGGATGATGTCGTCACCGCCCTGGCCGCCGATATTGCTGTTGGTGCCGGCTCCGATAAGCAGGTCTCTCCCCGCGCTGGCAGTCGTCGAGTTCGGCAGCCCGGTCGTAGAAGTCGCTGGCTGGTAGACGACAACCTCGTCTACACCGCCGGCAAGCCCCAGAAGGCCAAACTCGAAATTTTGCACAGCAGCATTCCAGCTGGTGCCGCTCAGGTCTAGGTTCTCCACACCAGCGTTGGTGTCCAGGAAGGCGTCGAGCGCCGCCAGATCACCGGAAACGGTCAGGATCTCTTCGAGCTGATCGGGCGTGAAAACTAGAACCACCGTATCAGGAAACGTATTTTCGTTGGCAATATAAGTCGTCACCGGCAGGCCAATGCCATTTGAATGGCTCCAGGAGGTCACAACGGGGTCGGTACCTGTCGTATCGGTATTGGGGTTCAAAATGGAATTGAAGAAATTCCAGTTACCCACATTGCGCGTGCCGCCCGGATCCCCGAAGTCAAGCGTCAGCGTCGTCGTCGTTTCGTTGCCGTCATTTGCCAGCGGATCGTTGTCTATTCCGATAGTGATTGTGCGGTCGGCCGGAGCGGAAGCCGAATTGTTCCCGGTCCCGCCTGGGTTCCATAAAAGGCCTTCCTCGCGGAGGAAATCATTTAGGTTGGAGATCAGGCCTTCAAGAACGATTATTCCGTTCATGTTACTGACCACAGAGACGCCTGCGAATGAATTCGCAACCCAGACATCACTCGTATTGGCTGAAGCGAAGCTGACCTGAACGACAGCATTACCGCCCGGATCCTGGAACTGCACGCGGCTAAGCGTTGTTGCAGGATTGCTCCGGACAAACGGGTTTGATCCCTCTATCAGATAGTTCTGTGTGGGCGCACTCGACTGGTTATCGACAGTAAGGATGGTTGGCAGTGGGACCACGTCGTTGTCGATAATGTCCAACTGCGCCGTTTGCTGTCCGGCCACGATCGACGCCGAGCCTGTCTGCACCGTCGCAGAGGACAGGTTGATGATCAGGTTTTCAAGCCCTTCGATGTCCCCGTCATCCTGAATGTTCAGGAAGAAGTCGAGCACGGTCGTCCCGCCACCTTCGAAGGTCAATTCTCCGGTGTTTGTATCGAAACTGACCCCGGGGAGACCTGCAGCGGCGTTGGCTATCGCGTCAAATACGGTTGGCGTGAAGTCATCGCCGCCAGTGGCCGTGCTGGCACCGTCCACGCTGACAATCACACTCGCCGAGTTGCCAGCCGGGAGCGGGTCGCCACCTAGTGTAATCGCGAAGCCAGCGCTGTCGTCTGCCGTGTCTCCTTCTTGCACTGACGCCAGTTGCGTCGACGTGTCGTTGAGCTGGCCTTCCGACATCACTTCGATTTTGAAAGTGATATCAGCCGACAAATCCGGACTCACCTCAATCGGAAGCTGCGCCAGAACGCTGTCGCCGTCCTGGTCGAAGACTTCCAGGTCCGCGTCGAAAACGATCGGCGATGCGGCGCCAGTCGTTTCGAAGCGAATATTCTCGATGTCGAACTTGGTGTTGTTGCTGGGGACGCTCGAGTCGTCCGCATTCTGGATTTCGATGCGGTCGTAATCGGAGACGCCCACAACCTCGATCTTGTCGCCGACCGACAGGCCGGTGATGGTGGCGAAATCGCCGGAGCCATCGATAACAACGGTTACACCTGGCGTCGCTACACCGTCATTGATGATGATCTGGCTGATATCGACGATCAGGTCGCCGGCATCCGCCGGCGCATGCCATGAAATGTCGTTCTCGCCGATCGTTCCCGCTTCGTCGTCCGCGTCGTAAATGCGGATGATCATGTTCACGTCGTTGTTGGTCGGCGTGATCTGGTTGATAGCAAATGAGACATTGTTCACCAGTGCGTGCCCGGTGTAGGAGAATGTCTCGCCGGATGCCGAGGCCTCGTTCACTACCAGCCCCTGCGTGAAATCCATGCGCAGGATCTGGTCCGCCCCGGTGCCCTGGCTGCCGGCGCCGACGGCGCCGCCGTTGCTCTTGTTCACATCGGCACGCGCGCCGGTCTCGTCATTGGCGCTGAACAGCACGTCGATATCGCCCAGCACGTTGTCCGCGCCCTTGTAGGTACGGGCGGAATTCGTGAGAGAATCCACGACGTTCGAGGACGTGGCGCCGGAGCTATTATCGAGTTCGGCAAACAGATCAACGGTGTAGGTGTCGTTGGCTTGCGTCACCGCGTCGGGATTGAGGGTGATGCGAAGGGCAAGAGGCTCGCCACTATCGATCACACCGTCGCCGCTTGTATCCACGTAGCCTTCGAGCACGGTCGTTCCGAAGCCCGTCAGGATGATGTTGTCGCCGCCTACGGTTACGAAGTTGCCACCCGTGTCGCGCAGGAAATCGTCCGTGGCGTTCAGGTCGACGAACACGACCTTGCCGGCCTCGTCGGCGCCCATGTTGTGGAAGAAATCGAGCGCCCCGGTGAAGCTGGAAGGAGTGCCCGACATGCCGTCGTTTTCAAGCGTTGCCTGCTCGGGCGATATCCGCACCGGAATGTCGTCGATGACCTTGAGCGTGAAGGTGTCGTCGTTGAGCATCACCGAGTCGTCATCGCCGTCGGCGGCGAGGACGAGGCCCGACAGCTCAAGCTCGAGAATGTCCTCCATATCGTCGGCCTGGAGCTGCGGGTGATGGTCGAACTGGTCGTAGATGTTCGCCGTCCAGTCGCCGTCCTGCTCCACCGTCAGGTCGAAGACCGTGCGCGCGGCGTAGGTGCCGTTTGAAAGCCCGAGAACGCTCCAGCCGCCACCCTGAAGATCGAACTGAATACCCAGGTCCGTCCCGTGGACCAGAAGCGTCCCGAGATCGGTCAGTTCAAGGGTTATATCAACAGAGTTCACGGTGAAGGTGGAGTTGAAGAAGCTTATTATGTCGTTGATCGTGTTGGTTTCCCCGAAGGAAGTACCGAGACCGGTGAAGGAGCCAGGTAAAATATTGCCGATTTGAAACAGTGCCGGGCTGCCGGAAAAGCCTAGCTCGGCCAGCGTCGTAGTACCGCTTACCATGATCGTACCCGCCACCGCGGCGTTGGCCTTGGCAACCAAGGTCGTCTGGCCCGAAACGTTCGTGATGTAGTTGGTAAAAATCACGTCCTGCCCGTAGGAAGTGACGGTATTGCCGTTCACGTCCTTGAGCGCCGGGTCGGTGAAGGCGGTCGCGTCCTTGAGCATGAAATTCGGGCCGTCGGCGCCGAAGTCGACGAGAGTGGCAAGCGAGGTCGCGCCAGACCCGCTGAAACTGTTGGTGGTCAGCGAGAAATCGTCCGGGGCAATGGTATCGAGGTCGAGATCGTTGTCCGGGTCGCTGCCGTCGCCCGAGAAATTGTCCTCGTTGCCGAAGGACAGGTGCGGCGGCGTGTTCATCGTGGATGAGTCCAAGTGCTCTTCCTCAACGACACCCATGACAGTAGCACGGCTCACAACGACCGGCACATCGTCGTCGACCAGGACCGTGAACACACTCGTGGCGATATCCCCGTCACTATCCTTGGCACTGAAGTCAACGTTGAAATAAAGGTCGTCTTCGTACGCGGTCTGGGGGTTGCCGTTTGAATCCTGGCCATCGTTGTTGCGGTCGGAATCCGTATAAGGATGAACCAACGAAACGCCGTCCTGGTTCGGATCCAGGGCAAAGGTGTAAGAACCGAAACCGACGTCGGACGTCGTCACGACGAAAATCGTGTAAACCGTTCCATTAGTAGCCGTGGCAGTGCCCGTGAGAACGCTCTGCTGATTGGAATCGGTAGTGATGGCAACGCTGACCGTCACCTGTTCGAGCGGCGAGCCGGCCCCCGCGCTCGGCACGATAGCTTTCAGGTTGTTGACGGTCGTTCCGTCGTAAATCACGTTGAAGTTCTGATCCTGGACAGTCAGACCGGTCAGGATGACCATACGGTCGCCGGGTATATTGCCGGAGTTGTCGTTGTGGTGATCGGCCCCCCAGTAAATGCCAAGGCTGCCCGAGACGGTCGAAGGATCCGCATCGGTGTCAATCGACGTGTTGGTCAACGTGTCGTCGTCGCCCGGCTCGTCGTCATCATTGCCATCGACGAGGTCGTCTTCGTCTACGCGCGCAAACTCGGGACGGTTGGGAAGAAACTCGCCGTCTCCAATAGCCGGAATGTCGTCCTGCCAGTCGACCACGAAGCTGCCGGTCGCGCTGCCGCCCGGACCGATGGCGGTGAAGTTGAAGTCGAGGGGCAGCAACTCCTCGCTGTTCTCGCCCTGGATGGTAACGGTGTCACCGTCCTGGCCGTTGATGGTCATTTCTCCGTGGTCAAGGCTGCAGTAGATATCGAGTGTGTACTGGAAGCCGCCCGAACCGTCGGGCGTAATGTAGACATTGAAAACGACCTGGTCCGCGGAGTCGTACTCACCCGTTATGCCGCCAACCCCGTCGACAAAGCCCACGATCTGGGTCGTGTCCGGGCTGCCGAAAAGGTCGACCCGGGAGATATAGACGGTCTTGCCACCCGAAGTGACCGGCGTGCCATCCGACAGTTGGTAAGGAATGCTGGTGGTGCCAAGGTCGGTGAAGAAAACCGACGAGGCCCCGGTTACATCGAGGTTGCCGGTTGTGCTCAGGGCGTTGCCAAAAGACATGTCCGGATACAGGTCGTTGCCCACGGCATCGCAATAGAAGAAGGAATTGGAATTAATCGCCTGGACCGTCGGAGCTACGGTTACAATGCTCCCGCCGGGAAGATCGTCTTCCTCCACCGCGCCGCGGTCCGGAGTCCCGATCGTCGGGGCCAGCAGGCCTCCGCCCAGTTCTTCCGCGAGTTCGATGGTTTCGAACTCGTTCTGGAAAAGAACGAACTGGAGGAAGTTTGGCGGCAGCAGGTCGAAAAGATCGAACGGGCCACCGATCGCACCGGGATTAACGGCGAAATCGCCACCGCTACTGCCAGGCCCGACCGTATCCGGCCCGGCCGTCGGCACGCCTTCCTGGGCGTTGCTCAGGGCGTCGGCAAGTTGCGTAGACGAGATCGTGAAACCTGGCGCCAGAACGAGCGTGGGGAAAAAAACCGCGCCACCGTTGATGACGACCACCGAGCCGTCGGGCTGGACAAGATACAGGTTGCCGTCCTTGATGAAGACCTTGTCGAATGTCGTTCCCGGAGGAAGTGTGATAGGCGTACCCACCTCTGTCGAGGTGAAGGTCGCCTTGACCTCGGCATTCTCCAGGTCGAACGTTTCTCCCTGGGTCTGCTGGTTGCCGCTATTGGCCTGTGCAACGATTAAGGCGCCTGGCTGGTCTGTGCCGGCTGCGGCCTGCGGCGTAATAATGGCAGAGAGAACCGTGCCTGTTGACGATAACTCGGGGGTGGTAATTGCCCCCTCGTCCATTCCCTTGGAATCTCCCCCAGCGTACACCGAGTAATCGTCACGCTTCGCCATATTGCGTACTCCACCGTCCGGATATCGAACTTTTCAATCTGCAGACCCCTTCACCGGCATGACGTGCCGGCCCCCGAGGCCACTGGTTAATGGAATACTAACGCCCCTCCTTATGCTTTCTCATCCGTAAACATCGCTTGCAGTTAACTTTCCTATACAACATAGTGTATAGGATTGTTGAATCTTTCGGCCACTTCCCTTATGAAACCCCCTACGGGGTTTCGCGGATTACGAGTGTTGACGATGACGGTTCAATCCGAAGCCGGCGATGAGAAAAAAAGCTGGCTGAAACCCCGCCAGCGTATCCTGCAACGCGAAGGACGCCGGCTGTCCCTGAAGCTTGAACAGGAGTTCTGGGACCTTCTTGCATTGTCCGCCAGAGACCAGGGCGAGAAGACGACAGACCTCGTTTTTCAGCTCGTCGCCAACCACCCCGCAGAGAACAAGTCGTCACTGCTGCGCACATATTGCGCGCACTGGGTCCGGCAGAAACTGGCCCGGGCTGAACTGGCCAGCAACTCGGCGGATATTCAGGGCATTCTGTCGAGTTGCCCCATTCCGTGCGTGCTTATCAACCAGGAAAAAAAGCTGTTGGCGCAGAATGGAGCCTTTGGCGAAAAAATCCTGGGGTCGCTCATGGTCCCGGACCAGTGGGACGAAGCGAACAAGGTCGTCCGGTTTTCACTCGGACGTCCGGTCCCTCATATTGTCAGGGATCTCGAAGCCGGGACATTGCCTTTCGTCGAGACTTTCGTCGCGTTCAGCCGCGGATCGGCAATCGTGCAAATGGTTGGACGGTTCTGCCTACTGAACATGCAGCCGACAGAAGGCTCTCCGTTGCTTTGCTATCTTTACCCGCGCAACAAGACGTAGGCCTTCTGGCCTGTTTTACAGGCAGCCTATTTTTCGGATTTCGTAGATGGCACCTGCACCGCAGTCGCGTGCCGCTGGGTCGGAATGACGATATTCTGGACCTGGCCTTTCGCCTCACTCGCAGATTCGCGTCCGCCCGCTTTTTCCCTCAATAACTTCAACACCTTGTCACGAGGTCCGTCGGCGACGATTGAACCGTTCTCGAGAACGACCAGTCTGCTCACGAGCGCCAGCATGGCTGTGCGATGCGTCGTCAGGACGACCGTCTGCTCAGGGCCGAACGATTTCTCCAGCCGGTCTATCAGGGCCCGCTCCGATGCCATGTCCATGGACCCGGAAGGCTCGTCGAGAAAAAGGATCAGCGGGTTGAACAGGAATGCCCGCGCAAGCGCAATCGCCTGGCGCTGGCCGCTGGACAGAAAACGGCCCGACTCGCCAACCGGCATGTTGTAACCTTTGGGATGGAACCTGACGAATTCGGACACGCCCGCTAGGTCGGCGGCCCGGATCACGAGGTCGTCTGAAATGTACGGCGCGCCAAGCACGATGTTGTCCCTGACGCTTCCGTGAAAGAGCGACGAGTCCTGGGAGACGAATGCGACCTGCCGCCTGATATCGCTCGGGTGGTACTGGCGAATGTCCACGCCATCGATCAGGAGCGAGCCCTCGGTCGGCACATACAGGCGTGAGAGAAGACGCCCGATGGTCGTCTTGCCTGAACCGATGCGGCCGATTATTCCCACGCGCTCACCGGGCGCGATCTTCAGATTAAAATCCTTAAGGGCCGGCGCTTCGGAACCGGGATAGGCGAAAGTGAGCTTATCGAACTCGATCTCACCTCGAGTTACAGTCCGGTCGATATGGCGTCCGTGGCTTTCGTCTTCCCCGGGAACATCCATGATCTGGTTCAGGATACTCAAGGAATGGAATGCCTGCTGCGAACGCCCGAGCGTTGACGCAATCTGGCCGAGTGGCGCAACGGCCCTGCCAGCCAGTATGACCGAAGCGATAATTGCGCCCGGCGACACGTCGCCATTGTCGAACATGTAGACTCCGATAACCACGACACCGACGGTCACCAGCTGCTGCACGAACGCCGTGAAATTCATGCCGATGGCTGAGATGAAACGAAGGTTCTCGGCCGTCCTGGAATTCTGGCTGACGAATTGTTCCCATTTGCTCTGGAACTGGCTTTCGGCCCTCGAAGTCTTGATCGTTTCAAGCCCGGTCAGCGCCTCGATCAACAACGAGTGGCGGTGAGTCGCCTCGGACTGCGCACTACGCACCGCCCTGTGCAACGGAATCTGGAGCAGCGCGCCCACCACAAGGACCAGCACCACCGCCACGGCGGGAGCGAGCGCGACAACGCCGGCGATCTGGTAAATGATAAAAATAAACAACCAGATGAAGACGAAGTCGGTAATCGTGACGACCGTGTTGGAGGTGAAGAATTCCCTCACGATCTCGAAATCCCGCAACTGGTTGGCGAACTCCCCGGTCTTCATCGGCCTCTGGCTGAGGTCCAGATTCAGGACGTGGGCAAAGAGCCTGCTTGCAAGAAGTATGTCCGCGCGCCGGCCTGCATTGCCGATCAATGCATTGCGCATCATCTTGAGTATGAAGTCGAAGCAAACAGCAAGGCCTATCCCGATCGCAAGAACCCACAGTGTCGGGATCGCCTTGTTGGGCAGGACCCTGTCGTAAACATTCATGATGAACAACGGCGAAGCCAAGGCGAGAATGTTGACCAATGCGGCCGCGAGCAGAACCTGCACGTAGCTAGGCCACAGGGGCGTTACGGCACTCCAGAACCAGTTTTGCTGATCGGTGGCGGCATTTTTGTCGGAAAGCCCCTCAAACTGGTACTCGGGCTTAACCAGGATCGCATAACCGGAGTAAATACCGGCAAGCTCATCCCCGCTCATCTCGACAAATCCCCGCCCGGTGTCGGGGAGGACGACGCGAGCCGCGCCGTCTTCCATTCTTTCGACAAGAACGACAGCCTCGTCGCCATGGGCGATCAGAACCGCCGGTAACAGCAAATCGTCGATCTCGTCGAGCTCGCGGCGCATCACGCGGGCAGAAAGTCCGGCGCGTGCTGCGGCGCGCGGGAACATCTGGGGGGTAAGCTTCCCCGTTTCCAGCGGCAAACCGGCTATCAGGGCGCCTGACGGTATGGAACGATCATAATGACGAGCGATAAAATTAAGACAGCCGAGGAGATGGTCGGCAAAGACCTCGTCGGCGGCCAGCTTGCCGGCCGCGCCGGCATCGCGGGAAGAACCTGACGTTTCTACTTGTGACATGTCACACGCATTAAGGTTCGCAACCCCGATATGCTCCGCGTCACCGCTATCCGGCCGACAGCAGCTAAATCATTGCACGCGAAGCTTAACTCAGCGTGAGCTTCTGGTGAACCAGCGATGACCTGGCTTGAAACGCTTTTCAGTTTCACCCGCCGGGGTTTCAGGGACACGATGCTCGGCCCTCGCATATGCGTCTGACTGTTCGGGTGCATCCAGGTTCAGGCGTTCCAGAAGCATGCCGGTGCTCGCCAGAACGCGATATTCCGCAAGCTCAAACGCCGCCCGCGCGGTTTCAACGGTAACCTGCGTGTTAAACCGCGTGTTTTGCGTGTCGAGAAGATCGAGCAACGAGCGCTCGCCCACCTTGAATTGCTCGCCATACGACACGATCAGGCGCTCGGTGCTGGCCAACTGGTCCCGCAACCGGGCATAGCGGCGCTGTTGCTGGTTGCGCCGGTCCCACGCGAGACGAACGGTTTCCTCGACTTCACGATGGGCCCTGCGCAGTCCGTAACGCTCTTCATCTGCCCGGCGGACCTGCTCCTGGACATTGGCACGATCGATACCGCCACGGAACAGGTTCCAGCGCATCACCAGTTCGGCGCGCAGTTCGGATTCCCTGCCTATGACGCCTTCCAACTCGTAGCCTTGCCTGCCAAGCAATTCGATATCCAGCTTGGGCATATACTCGCTGCGAGCCTGCTTGATCTGGGCGCGGGATGCATCGAGGTCCGCCTTGGCGGTTTGGATGAGTGGGTGATGGATACGCGCCGTACCCAAAGCTTCCGCCAAGGTTCTCGGCTGAAGATTCGAGACGCTCGGCGGTGCGATGTACGTGTCGAGAGGCTTACCGACCAGCTTGAAGAAACGGATCTTCGCCCCGTTGAGGTCTTCGGTTGCTTCAATCAACCGCGCTTCTGCGGAATAAACACGTTCCTCGGCCTGCTGCCGGTCGGCAACGGAAATAGAGCCGCTGGACTCACCTTCCTTCAAATCACCGAAAATCTTGCGATGATATGCGAGGTTCTCGTTGGCATACTGGACAATTTTCAGGAGCCGCCCGGTTTCAAGATATTCCCGAACCACGTTCAGGGCGACGGTTTCCGACCTCTCGTAAACGCGGTGAGACGCTCCATCGACACGCGATGCCTGGCGCTGCCTCTCGGCACGGCGGTTGAACCCGTCGAAGACCCGTTGCGTTACTGTACCGCGTGCTTCGCGCCTGTCGCGTCCGTCATCTGAAGTTCCCGTTGTGCGGGTTGCCGGTGAACTGAAATTCTGGGAGCCGTAGCGCGCTTCTACATCGACGCTGGGGAGATAGAGCCCACGGGCCTGTTTCAGTTCGAACTCGATTGCTTCGCGATTCGCAATTGCCTCCCCGATCTCCGGGTTGGCTTCCAGAGCAATCTTGATTGCTGCCTTCAGGGAAATGGCATGTGCCGGACCCGGCAACAACGCCGCGGCACAAACACCGGCGAGCATAATCGCACGCAAGCCCTGCCCACGACCTCCCGTTACGCTCCACATGGACGAAGCCACTGCCGAATATCCCCTGCACAGGCATTCAAACTGGATATAGAGTCCTGCCCGCCAACCGCCCGTTGTTTATGGTTGGCGGGAGCCAATTCGAACGCTCTCCCACTTCTCATTTCTGCCTTCTTTCTACCACCTTCTCTATCCCGTCATGAAGTTCAATTCATGTACCGTCGGTTGTATTTCCCAGATAGTGGCTCATATGCAACAGCTTAAGGCGCATTTATAAGTCATTATTTTTGTGGAGATTTATTACGGTTTCGGACACGGTTGAAAAATGATTGGGGAAAAGGGAGAGCACAGGAACGCTCGCGCCATATTCCTCGCTTGTTTGAAAAAGAATCGCGAGATACCTGGCAAAAATCCGCTCAGGTCACGTCCGGGCTTTGCAACCAGATCAAACGCCCAGGCGAGCCATGTCTTCAGCTGGCTGACAACAATCGGATAAAAGAGCCTTGAGGCTATCTGGCGAAGATGGCTGGGGCGGCAGGATTCGAACCTGCGAATCACGGGATCAAAACCCGTTGCCTTACCACTTGGCTACGCCCCACCACGGATTGCCCGCCACCTATAAAAAGCAATCGGCACACCAGGCCGCAATGGCCGTCCGGGCCGCTCCTTATATGAGAAGCACCAGGTTGCGACAACCGGTTTGCTAGCATGAATATACCACTTGCGCAGCGCGGTTCGCCCTACGCATCACGCAAGCAATATGGTATTCGTTGTACTTGTTATTTTTTCAATCTGGACCAGCAACGATGAGACTTTTCGAAGGAGCGGATCGCAAGCTGATCGTTGCCGCATTCCTGCTTGCCTGGTACGTGGCCTACAAATCCATCGGCTGGCTGTAAGAGTGCTGCAACCTTGCTTGCTACACCAGTTCCGCAACGTTATATATCGCGGGCTTCTGAACCAGAGCATGGCGGAGTGTGGCGCAGCCTGGTAGCGCACCTCGTTCGGGACGAGGGGGTCGCAGGTTCAAATCCTGCCACTCCGACCATTTCTTCCATTCGCCCCCGGCAATTGGCTTACGAGTGGCGCCGCACGACGGCCGGGACCGGGAAACCAGGGCAATCAAGCCTGAAACCGTTCCACGGCGCAGTATCGGGACCGCATGACAAAAGACGCGCAAATTCAGCACGGCTCCGCCAAGCTGGCGTTCAACACCGAGATGGATTTCGAGTACGGCGCCGCCAAGGACATCGCGCCGAATGTGCGACGTATCGTTGCGAACAATCCCGGCCCGTTCACCTTTAAAGGAACCAACACCTATATCGTTGGGCGCGGGAACGTCGCTGTCATCGATCCCGGACCCGATGACCCCGAGCATACCGAAGCAATCGTGCGCGCTGTGGGGAAAGAGCGAATTTCCCATATCCTGATTACCCACACGCATCGCGACCACACGGACGGTATAGCGCCGCTCAGGGAACACACCGACGCGCCTGTGCTGGCCTTCGGCGAGACTGGCCAGGAGCGCGGCGCGCAAACGACGAGTCCGTCGGGAAAAGCGTTTGTCGATCTCGGCTTCGAACCAGATGAAATTTTACGTCATGGCGACGAGGTCAGCGGTGACGGGTGGACGCTTGATGTCATTCATACACCCGGCCACGCGCCAGACCATCTCTGCTTTGCTCTTGCCGGTCAGCGGCTGGTCTTCTCGGGCGACCACGTGATGGGCTGGAGTACAACCGTCGTCGCGCCACCCGAGGGAAACATGGGCGATTACATGGATTCTCTGGAAAAGCTGATGGGGCGGAACGACAAGGTTTTCTTTCCCGGACACGGCGGCCGAATCGAAACGCCTCAACGCGCGGTCCGTGCCTATCTGATGCACAGGAAAATGCGGGAGTCGGCTATCTATGGCTGCCTAGAAAACGGCGATACCTTCATTCCCCAAATTGTTTCCAGAATTTATTCGGGTCTAGGGGCCGAGCTTGAGGGCGCCGCTGCTCTGTCTGTTCTGGCTCACCTAGAACACCTAGTGGATCGAGGCCGAGTTCAATGCGAAGAGCGTCCTCTTGCAATTCACTCAGCCTTTTCAATTCCTCCTCGCGCGCCTCTTCCCTGAGCTTGGCAATCCGCTCCTCTTCCTCACGCTTCGCCTTGGCCCTGAGTTCGCGAATCTCACGCGCTTTCTCGCGCGCTTCGCGCGCGCGCTTTTCCAGCGCGATATCCAGGGCCTGGCGCTCCCCCTTTTCGAGTCCAGCCCTGACCTCGGCAAAAAAGCGTTCTATGCGCCTGGCATTGGATCCGAAATCGTGCACGCCGTAGCGTGAGGCGGAACGCGCATCGATGCGTGTTTGCCCCTCTCCTCCCGAAACCCGGATCGATATGTCATCCGGAAAGCCCATCAGAAGGGTGCGGGTAACGGCTTCGAGCCGGCCGGGTTTACCATCTTCCGGCAGCGCCTTGCCGACAACGGACCAGCCAAGGTTCGCGATCGCTTCATTCACGAGGTCGAAAGCCGCTTCCGGCGAGCGCTCGAGCATCATCGGCCTCACTCCCGGATAAGCCCGAATTTGCTGCTCGGCCACGAAAGTGCCCGGGTATGACACCGGATTGGCAGCGCTATCGCGCAGCTTGGCGATTTCCACGAATTCCGGTGGCGTACGGAAATTTGTCGTCAGGTCATTGATCTTCGGTTTTGTCAGGAGCGCCGGCAGGCTGGCCGCCGGCCCCACCAAGAGAACCAGCCCCAATAGCGCGCCGGCAACGGCATGGCCGCCTCCCAGCAGTCCAGACTGCCAAATACGAACGCCGGCGATGACCGCCAGAAGAAACGCAACGAGACCGCCAAAAGCGCCAGCAGCAAAAAGGTTTGTCGCCACAGGCGTACTCAACAGCCCGAATCGGTGAAAGACCAGGCTGACGAGGACGACCTGCACGGAGAAAATCGCGATGCGCCGGCTCCAGATCGCTTGCCGGGATTCTCTTTTAAGCAATACCGCCGTCATTGTCCTTCCTGGGAGATCACGGTTTCAATTCTGCGCGATAATCAGACCTTCGTATGGCCGCGGCAGCAATTGTTATGTCAGATAGCGTGGCCGGCGCGGCGACACAATGCCCGCTGGCGCGATGTTCGAATCGCGTTATGTGCATTGCAGAGACTAGGGACGCCACGCTTCAGATCGGGAAGAATACCTGTCATGGCCCAGCTTACTAACGCGCAGATGCGCGATGTCGAAACCCTCATCCATCCCTATACCAACCTGGAAGCGCACAGGAGCAGCGGGCCGGTCATTCTCGACAAGGGAAAGGGCATTTACGTCCACGACACCACGGGCAAGAAATATATCGAAGGGTTGGCCGGACTCTGGTGCACGTCACTCGGCTATGGCAACGAGGAACTGATCGAAGCGGCGCGGGAACAGCTGTCGAAGCTTTCCTTCACCCATATTTTCAGCGGCAAATCCCACGACCCGGCCATCGAGCTGGCGGAAAGAATCAAGGAGATTTCTCCGGCGCCGGCCTCGAAGGTGTTTTTCACATGTTCCGGGTCGGAGGCGAACGACACCCAGGTCAAGCTGGCCTGGTACTACAACAACGCGCGCGGCAAGACGGAGAAGAAGAAAATCATTTCGCGCCAGCGCGGCTACCACGGCGTTACGATTGTATCGGCGAGCCTTACCGGTCTGCCCGCCAACCATGCCGATTTCGACCTGCCGATCGACCGCATCCTGCACACGGCATGTCCCCATTATTACCGCAATGCGGAACCGGGCGAGAGCGAGGAGGAATTCGCCACCCGAATGGCGGAAGAGCTCGACGAGCTGATCCAGAAGGAAGACCCCGACACCGTTGCTGCTTTCATCGCCGAACCGGTCATGGGCGCCGGCGGTGTCATCGTGCCGCCTGAAGGCTACTTCAAGAAGGTACAGGCCGTGCTCGACAAGTACGATATCCTGTTCATCGCCGATGAGGTGATCTGCGGGTTCGGTCGCACCGGCAACATGTTCGGCTCGCAAACCTTCGATATCCGTCCCGATACGATATCCGTCGCAAAGGCCATCACATCGGCCTACGCGCCGCTCGGCGCGCTTACGGTATCGGAGGACGTTTACCAGGCCATGCTCGATGAAAGCCGCAAGATCGGCATCTTCGGCCACGGCTTCACCTACAGCGGTCATCCGCTTTGCACCGCCGTCGGGCTAAAGACACTCGAAATCTACGAGCGCGACGACATCGTCGGGCATGTCCGTTCGGTCGCGCCGCTGTTCCAGAAGCGCCTGCGGGCGCTGGAAGATCACCCGCTGGTCGGCCAGGCCCGTGGCATCGGGTTGATCGGCGCTATCGAACTGGTTGCGGACAAGGCAACCAAGGCTAAATTCGATCCGAAGGCAGGCGCCGCCGCCCATGCGGTCCAGATGTGCCAGGACGAAGGTCTGATTGTGCGTAACGTGTTCGGCGATGCAG
>Ga0207814_100478_pt1 | contig 21482 bp, 17 predicted proteins | sample TtaePargueraPR_7_FD_187755 | JGI IMG/M metagenome (GOLD analysis project Ga0207814, IMG submission 187755) | Aerobic enrichment media microbial communities from Bioluminiscent Bay, La Parguera, Puerto Rico - Tt and P1 (2) (SPAdes) | ecosystem: Environmental > Aquatic > Marine > Unclassified ... | reverse complement strand
TTTGGCCAATCGCTGAATATTCGCCATATGTGCGCGCTGCAGCTCCGCGGCCGCCTTCTTGTCGCTGCTGCGGTTGGGGCCCGCCTTGAGCAGGGCCATCACGTAGCGGTGCATGCCATAGTCATCCGCGCCCAGGCTGACTGCCAGATCGGCGTCGTATGCGGATTTATCGGCCGCAGTCGCCTCCGCTTCGTCAGCGGCAACGCCGGCAACCATAAGGAAGGTGCCGAATAGACACAGGAGCAAACTCCATGGATGGCAAATGTATTTGTGCATGATTGGTCTCGTTATTGTTGTGGTAAACCATTTTTGTTCTGGCGCGCTGTTCTGTAGCGAACCGATTCAGGACCCGAATCCAGCGTCAGGGAACGACCAGTACATCCGTATTGGTACGGCCAAGGATGCGCTCGGCGGTATTGCCCAGCAAAAAGCCCTTGGGCCCTTTGCGCACCCCGCGCCCGACCAAAATCATCCGCGCCTTGTTGCGGTCGACAACGCGATTCACTTCGGCCGCAGGCTTGCCGGTGACGAAGTGGGTTTTCTTGCAGCGGACACCGCTGTCGGCGATCACCTTGTCCACAGCATTCAACAGTGCCCCGGCCTGCTCGCGAAACGCATCCAGGTCGGTGACTTCTCCGGGCGCGGGCACACAGGCGACGGACTCCAGCTCTGCACCCAGCAGTTTGCCGAAGGTCTCACCGAGCTTGAGTGCGCGGTGGTTGAGCTCGACGTGCAGGGAATTTTCAACGGCAGGATCCAGCGCGGCGACGATGCGATCGCGCTTGATCCAGTGGGTGCTGACGGCGAGCCACAGCGGCGTGGGCAGTTGCTCGATCAGGCGCCAGTCGATGGAACCAAAACCGCCGCGGCCAAACTGCTTCTGGGCGGTTTTTATCACCAGGTCGCAGGGATTTGCATCGAGGTATTCGAGAGTCCAGGACGGGATATCAAAGTGCCAGACGACTTCGGCAGTCGAACCCTGCGGCAGTGAGTGCTCACTCTGCAGCTCTTGAAACCACTTCCTGCGCTCGTCCTGCATCTGCTCGCTGACGTTCAGTACGGAGCCGGACAACATGGGAATAGAGACCACGGGCTCGTACACAAAACTCACCAGATGCAGCTTGGCGCTCGCCTTTTCCGCCAGTTCCAGCGCCCGCTGCAGGGCGATCTGTTCGTGTTTCGGCTTGTCGAGGATGACGAGAATATTCTGCATGCGGCCTCCGGTGCTGCTGGGATCAATTTCGCGGACTCTAGCGTAATTAAATCACCGGAATGCGGTTTTGTCTTTGCGTCAGATCAAGAGGGTAACGTGGGCTGGGGGGACCTGAAAGGATTCACGCACGCCACCGGGCGCCGCCATGGGCGCCCGGCAGCACACGAGTGCCGTTACTGATTCACTCGATGATCCACGAGTTCATCGACAACGGAGGGGTCTGCAAGGGTTGAAGTATCACCCAGTGAATCCAGCTCATTACAGGCAATCTTGCGCAGAATACGACGCATGATCTTGCCGGAGCGGGTTTTCGGCAGACCCGGAGCCCACTGGATGATATCCGGCTTGGCGATGGGGCCGATTTCCTGCACGCACAGGTCGATCAGCTCCTTGCGCAATTCCTCGGAAGGCTCGCGGCCATTTTTGAGGGTCACGTAGCAGTAGATGCCCTGCCCCTTGATATCGTGCGGGTAGCCCACCACCGCGGCCTCGGCGGTGTCCTCGTGCAGCACGATGGCGCTCTCGATTTCCGCAGTGCCCAGGCGGTGGCCGGAGACGTTGAGCACATCGTCGATACGCCCGGTAATCCAGTAGTAACCGTCGCCGTCGCGGCGCGCACCGTCGCCGGTAAAGTAGTAGCCGGGGAAGGTGGAGAAATAGGTGTCGATCATGCGCTGGTGATCGCCGTAAACACTGCGGATCATGCTCGGCCAGCTGGCCTTCATCACCAGTGCGCCCTCGCCTTCACCGTCGATTTCCTGGCCTTTCTCATCCAGCAACGCCGGCTGTACCCCAAAGAACGGGCGGGTGGCGGAACCGGGCTTGAGGGTGGTGGCACCGGGCAGCGGGGTAATCAGGTGGGCGCCGGTTTCGGTCTGCCACCAGGTATCGACGATCGGGCAGCGCTTGTCGCCGACCACCTCGTAATACCACTCCCAGGCCTCCGGATTGATCGGCTCGCCCACGGTGCCGAGCAGCTTCAGGGAACTGCGGTCGCACTGGGTGACGAAGTCGTCGCCGGCGCCCATCAATGCGCGGATCGCGGTGGGAGCGGTGTAGAAGGTGTTCACCTTGTGCTTTTCCACCACCTGCCAGCAGCGCGAGGCATCGGGATAGGTGGGCACGCCCTCGAACATCAGCGAGATGGCACCCGCCGCTAAGGGACCGTAGACGATGTAACTGTGGCCGGTAATCCAGCCCACGTCCGCGGTACACCAGAACACATCGCCTTCCTTGTAATCGAAGGCGTATTTGAAGGTCATGGTGGACATCAGCAGGTAGCCGGCGGTGGTGTGCAGCACACCCTTGGGTTTGCCGGTGGAGCCGGAGGTGTAGAGGATAAACAGCGGGTCTTCCGCGTTCATGGGCTCCGGTTCGCACTCGGTACTCTGCTCGGCCACGGACTCGGCATACCAGATATCGCGCTTGCTGTCCCAGTCGATATTGGCACCGGTGCGCTTGACCACGATGGCGGTGTGCACGTCGGGGCATTTGGCCAGGGCCTTGTCCACATTCGCTTTCAGCGGGACTTTTCTTCCGCCGCGCACCCCCTCGTCGGCGGTGATCACCAGGCGGCAGTCGGAGTCGAGAATACGATCCTTGAGGGAGTCCGGGGAGAAACCGCCGAATACCACGGAGTGCACGGCGCCGATGCGGGAACAGGCGAGCATGGCGTAGGCCGCTTCGGGAATCATCGGCATGTAGATACACACACGATCGCCCTTGTTGACGCCGCGGGCCTTGAGCAGATTGGCAAGGCGGCAGACCTGTTCGTGCAGCTCGCCGTAGCTAATCGTTTGGCTGTCGGCGGGGTCGTCGCCTTCCCAGATAAACGCGGTCTGGTCGGCGCGGGCGGGCAGATGGCGGTCGATACAGTTGACGGAGACATTCAGCTCGCCATCGGCAAACCAGGCGGCGTGGCCTTTGCTCAGGTCTTCTTCGACCACCTTGGTGAAGGGCTTGCTCCACTGCAGAAAATCTTTGGCCTGCTGGGACCAGAAGGCTTCGGGGTCTTCCACCGACTGACGGTACATGCGCTGGTAGTCTTCATTGCGAACCAGCGCGTCGGCGGCAAATTTCTCCGGCACCGGGTAGGTGTGGACTTCAGACATCTTTCTCTCCCTTATTAGAATTATCGGGCTGCTGCGCCCTCCCATAACCGGCTTTGTGTAACCGCCTGGGCGCATTCATCGCTGTTGCGCACCCCCGTTGTGCACCCCGGATACTCCGGGGCAATTCGGGGGTATTTATCCCGATAAGTTATACCACTGGCAGCGCCTGAATGACAACGCTGTCACCATTCCTGTCGTACCATCATAGCCCGCACCCTTTGCGGATTCCCACCCTGTGACCGGATTCCCGTGCCATTTTTGCCGGGGCGGTGCACAATAGCCGGAAAAAGTGATCACATTTCTGGAGAGGTAGATTTATGACGATGAAGTTGTTGCGCGTGCGTGAGGGTGAAGGCGAGCGGGATGCGGGACCGGTGGCGCAGGAGAAGGTGCTGGCGGGGATGCCGCAGCAGTTGACGGAGCATTTCTTTACCAACGCGAAAGAAAACTTCTTTTGTGGTATCTGGTCTTCGGATGCTGGCAAGTGGACACTCACTTACAGCGAGGATGAGTTCTGCTACATCATCGAGGGCGAGGCGATCATTACCGATGCCGATGGTGTGAGCGAAAAAGTTTCTGCCGGGGATGCGTTCTGTATTCCCGCCGGATTTGAAGGAACCTGGGAGACGATTGGTTCGGTGAAGAAGTTTTACGCGATTTACGAAGAGTAGTCTCCGCCCAGAGTGGAACCTACTCGGATGGCCCTGTGGCGGCAAAGTGCCGGGTGTGGGTTTTCAGGACCGCTGTAGACCCATCCCTGGGCGCTTCGGCGCAAACATCCTGTTTGCGACGATCCTGAAAACCCACACCCGGCACTTTGCCTTCGCGTCACGCACAAATTTTCTGTCAGCTTTTTCAGACGCCAATCAATCCCTTTAGATGTGCAACCACACTGCGCCCCAACGCAGACAACGCATAACCTCCTTCCAATGCGGAAACAATCCGCCCCTCGCAGTTTTCATCGGCGAATTCCCGCAACTTTTCCGTCACCCAGCGGTAGTCATCCTCGGTAAAGCGCAGCTGCGCCATGTGATCCTCGACGTGCCCGTCGAAGCCGGCGGAGATGAACAGCATCTGCGGTTTGAAGTTTTGCAGCGCGGGGAGCCATGTCTCTTCGACCAGCTGACGTAACGCATCACTGCCGGCGCCTGCTTCGAGCGGGGTGTTGATGACGTTGTCCGGAAGCTCGCCGGTGCCACTAAAGGGATAGTAAGGGGACTGAAAGCTGGAACACAGCAGGTAACCACCGCGGCCGATGACGAAGTCTTCGGTACCGTTGCCGTGGTGGACGTCGAAGTCGAGGATGGCGACGCGCTCGAGGCCATGCGTTTCGCGGGCGTGGGCGGCGGCGATGGCGATGTTGTTGAACAGGCAGAAGCCCATGGCTTTGTCCCGTTCGGCGTGATGGCCAGGTGGGCGCACGGCGCAGAAGGCGGAGTGGATATCGCCGGCGATGACCTTGTCGACGGCGTCCACGGCGGCGCCGGCGGCGTGCAGGGCGGCGTCGAGGCTGTGGGGGTTCATGCGGGTGTCTTCGTCGAGGACTTCAAAGCCTTCCGCGGGTGCGCGAGTGAAGATGGACTCGACATAGTCCGGCGTGTGTACCCGCTCCAGTTGCGCGCGTGTGGCCCTGGGCGCATCGAAGTAGCGCAGCACATATTCCATGCCGCTGCTGAGCAGCTGGTCCTGAATGGCATTGAGCCGTGCGGGGCACTCGGGGTGATTTTCGCCCATGTCGTGCAGACTGCAGGCGGGGCTGGTAAAAAATCCGACGGTGGGCATGCTCAGTCCTTTTGTTGATTATTGGCGGCGCCGGTAAGGTCCAGCTCCAGATACAGTTCGTCCATGCTGTCCCCCGCACGAGCGACAAACCCGTTGGTTTCAAAAATTCCCAGCATCGGTTTGTTGTCGCGGCGCACACAGGCAAACATTTTGCGAATACCGCGCGCGCGGGCGATGGCTTCCATTTCCTTCAGCAGGGTGGTGGCAATGCCTTTGCCACGGCGACTTTCCTTGATCACGAAGGCCACTTCGCAGCTGTTGTCGGCCTCGTAAAAATAATACCGCCCTACACCCTGGATCACTTCGCTGGCCCCATCAAGATCGGTAAAACACAGGGCCAGGTCGCGGCGCTGATCGACGCTAACCAGGCTGCAGGATTTTTCCCGGGACATCTGCGTCACGTGGTGGTTGTAACGCATCATCAGGGTTTCCTTGTTGTGGGTGTAGAAGAACTCCTGCAGCCTGCGCTCGTCGGAGGGACGCAGCGGGCGCAATGTATAGCGGATGCCATCGAAGGTATAGCGCTTCTGGTCCACCGGCCCCAGCTCGGGCACCGTGGTGGGCGCCTGCTCCTGGTATTCCGGCACCCAGTAGAACTCCCGCACTTTGTCCAGCAACTCCCGGCGAAAATCCGGGTGGGCAATGCGGATCATCTCCAGGGTGCGCTCGCGCACGCTTTTTCCACGCAGGGAGGCGATGCCGTATTCGGTGACGACATAGTGCACATGCGCGCGAGTAGTAACCACACCGCCGCCTGGCGTTAGCGAAGCAACGATGCGGGAAATCAGTTTTCCGTTTTTATCCCGCGCGGTGGAAGGCAGCGCAATAATCGGCTTGCCGCCCTTGCTGAGCGCTGCACCACGAATAAAATCTACCTGGCCACCGATACCACTGTACAGCAGGCTGCCGATGGAATCGGAAACCACCTGCCCGGTAAGATCGACCTCAATGGCGCTGTTGATCGCGACCATTTTTTCATTGCGAGAAATTTTAACCGGTGAGCTGACATGCTCTGCCGGATACAGCTCCACATGGGGATTGCCGTCGACAAAATCGTACAGCATTTTTGAACCCATACAGTAGCTGGTGATGGTCTTGCCTTTGTGGAAGGTTTTCTTGCGGTTGTTGATCACACCGCTTTTCATTAGCTGGGCGACACCGTCGGAAATCATTTCCGAGTGCACACCCAGGTCTTTGTGATTTCCCAGATAGCGCAGCACGGCATCGTGTACCTTGCCCATACCGATCTGCAGGGTGGAACCGTTCTCCACCAGCACCGAAACATACTGCCCGATCTGTTCCACCGCCTGATCCATTTCCGGTGGCGGCGATTCGGGGATGGGGGCGTCGGCGGTCATCCAGGCGTGGATCTGGTCGCGGTGGATAAAGGTATGGCCGTTGGTGCGGGGCATGCTCGGGTTGATCTGGGCGATGACGATAGTGGCATTTTTCACTGCGGAGGACACCACGTCGACACTGACACCGAGGGAGCAGTAACCCAGCTCATCCGGCGGGCTGACCATGATCAATGCGGCGTCCAGTGGCAGCACGTGATCGCTGAACAGTTTTGGCACTTCGGAGAGAAACGTAGGTGTGTAATCCGCGCGCCCTTCGACCACCGCATCGCGTACGGCGGTACCGCCAATATACAGGGCGTTGACGGTAAACAGCTCGGCGTATTTGCGCTCGGCCCAGAAGTTGTCGGACAGGGTAAACACATGCGTCACCTCGATATCATTGAGGCCGCGACTGTTGGCCACCAGGTCTTCCATCAGCTGATTGGGAACCGCAGCGTGAGAACCGAGGAAAATCCGGCAGCCGCTTTTCAGCAACTGATCCCAGGCGATGGGTTCATTGGTTTTGGGGTTTGTCAGGGATGACATTTTTTAGCGTCTTCCTACCTTGATCGGAGATCATGGTAGGCGCGTGGCTTCTTGGTCACAAGCTCGGGTGGTCCCCTCTAAGGTAGCTCGGTGGCGGCCAGGCACCGGGTGGAAGTTTTCAGGACCGCTGTGAATACATCCCTGTACGCTGCGTCGGCGACATCCCTGTCGCCGACGCTCCTGAAAACTTCCACCCGGCACCTGCCCTATGCATCGAGCGCATTACTTTTATAGGTCACCAGCTAACGAAGCTAAAAAAGTTAAAATGAAGGTAGAGTGACGGGGATTGGTTTTCGGAAGCGTCGCAAACAGGATGTTTGCGCCGCAGCGCCCAGGGATGGGTACACAGCGGTTCCGAAAACCAATACCCGGCGCTCTGCCGCCACCGCACTGGCAATAAAACGGACCACAGAAGTACGACTCAGGCAGGCTCGGACATCTGCACAGGAATGGTATTGGTGCTCCGCTCCACCCGGTTCTTGTCATCCAAATAAACGAGTTTCGGCTTGAAAGAAGCCGCCTCAGACTCGGACATCTGCGCATAGGCCGCAATAATCACCCGATCACCAACCTGCACCCGACGCGCCGCTGCGCCGTTCATAGAAATAATGCCGGAACCACGCTCGGCCAGGATCACATAAGTGTGGAAGCGCTCGCCATTGGACACATTGTAAATATCGATCTTCTCAAACTCGCGCAGCCCGGCCAGCTCCACCAGGTCTTCATCGATCGCGCAGGAGCCGTCGTACCAGAGCTCCGCCTGGGTCACCGCCGCCATGTGCAGTTTGCCCTTCAGCATCTCGATTTGCATAACGGAGTCCTCTCACATACTCAGTGAAACATTGTCGATCAGGCGCGCACCGCTGGTATACATGGCACCCAGCAAAGTGATCTCACGGTCGTCGTGGGCGGCCGGCTGCAGGTCCTTGCTGTTGCAGATGGAAAAGTAATCCACCTTGAAACCGGCCTGCTCGATACGCGCCCTGGCCTCGTCTTCCAGTGCCGCAAAATCCCGGCGGCCGTTTTCGATCTGATCCCGCGCCCAGTTCAGGGATTGGTTCAGGATCGCCACCTTCGGGCGCTCCTCTTCGGTGAGGTAGCCGTTGCGCGAGCTCATCGCCAGACCGTCATCCTCGCGGTGCACCGGCGCGGCGACAATCTCCACCGGGATGCACAGGTCTTCCACCATGCGGCGGATCACCGCCAGCTGCTGGAAATCCTTGATGCCGAACACCGCCTTGTCCGGCTGCACGATATTGAACAGCTTCGCCACCACGGTGGTGACACCCTCGAAGTGCCCCGGGCGGCTGGCACCGCACAGCACGTCGGTCATCGCCGGGCAGATCACCCGGGTCTGCTGGTCCATGCCATTGGGGTAGATCTCGGCCTCTTCCGGATGGAACAGGTAGTCACAATTGGCCGCGCGCAGCCTGGCCATGTCTTCCTGCATGGTGCGGGGATAGGTGTCCCAGTCCTCGTTCAGGCCGAACTGCAGGCGGTTGACGAAGATGGAGACCACCACCACATCGCACTGCTGCCGGGCCAGGTTGACCAGCTCGATATGTGCGGCGTGGAGGTTGCCCATGGTGGGCACGAAGCCGATGGTCTTGCCATCGCGGCGGGCCTGGCCCAGCGCCTCGCGCAGGCTGGCCACATGGTGAAAGACTTGCATTGCCGGGGTTCCGCCAGATGTTTACTCGGGCGGCATATTACCTTCCACTGACGGGGGGAACAAATAATGTGACCGGGACCCAAAACCTTGGTCAGCTTCGGTTTTTTCGACCCTGCTCACAAATCTTTTCTTCTGGTTCAGGAAGGATTCAGTGTACGGCGGGCAAACTGGCTCCCATATTCACAGAAAGCCCGCAACACGGGCACCGACAGGCCGCGCCGGCGGCTGTGGAGAGCAACCATGAAGACACTGATCACTGCCATTACCGCCGCCAGCCTGCTGCTGGTTACGGGGCCGGCGCTGGCGGACCGGGATGACCGCCACCACGGAAAGGATCACAGCCGCAGGTTCGTGCAGCAGAAGCGGGACCACCATATCAAGATCCGCGATCTCGAGAGCCGGCAGCGCGCCGAGCACAAGCGCGAGAGACGTCGCGAACACCGCCGCGAGGATCACCAGGGCAACCAGGGCAGAAAGCACAACCGCGGGGATGACCGCAAATATCTGAAGTATGTGGGCTACGACCACCGTTACGACAAGAACCGTCACCACAAGAAGCATGGCTACGGGCATGGACATGGTAATGGTAACGGACACGGCCATGGGCACGGTGACCGCCACCGCCCACACTACAAGCCACACCGCCCGCATCATCGCCCGCACAAGCATCGCTGGCGCCCGGCTCACTATGGTTACGGCTACCGCTGGAAGCGCCTGCCAACCACCTATATCAGCCTGACCTTCGGCGGCCTGGGCTATTACTTCAGTGACGGGATCTTCTACCGCCCCTACGGCGCGGGTTATGTGGTGGCCGAGGCACCGGTTGGCGCCTTCGTACGCGCACTGCCCGGCACCGCGGTGAGCGTGAGCTTCAACGGGCTCAACTACTACGTCGCCTACGACACCTATTACCGCTGGGACCACCGCCGCAACGGTTACTTGGTGGTGGCCAACCCGGGTTTCTACTGAACAGAATCGCGCGCCAGCGCTGACCTCTCCAACCCCAACAACCGAACGAACGTTCGGTTCTTGCCCCGGCGACTCACTCGAGTCGCCTTTTTTATGCCCGTCAGAAATTTACAACAAGATGAATAGGGCGCCACCCCCTTCCATATGCCGGCAGGGTCTGAAAAACTGAATAAAAATTTAATTTTTCCCTTTTAAAAAAGGCAAAATTTCTTTTCTATAGTTATTGCTTTCCATACACACTGGCCCCAAGATTCGCGCCCCAAACGCACCCCGGAACTCTTTCCGGTCAACACTCTCAGAACTCTCAAGGATTTCCCAACTCAAAAGGCGCCATGAAACAACAACAGATCGAAAACTGGACCTGCGAAGACTCCGCAGCACTCTACGGCATCCGCAACTGGGGTGCTGGCTATTTCAATTTGAACCAGTCCGGTGAGATCACGGTTGAAGTGAAGAACGACGCCGGCGACCTGCACGCCGTCTCCCTGCTGGACATCGCCCACGGCGCCACCGAGCGCGGTCTGGGTATGCCACTGCTGGTGCGGTTCGAGAACCTGCTGGACGCGCAGATCGCGCGCATCAACAACTCGTTCCGCAGCGCCATCGAGAGCAGCGGCTACAAGAATGTGTTCCGCGGTGTGTTTCCGATCAAGGTGAACCAGCAGTGCCAGGTGATCGAGGAGATCGCGCGCGCCGGGCGCCAGTTCGGCCACGGCCTGGAGGCGGGCAGCAAGGCAGAGCTGATTGCGGCGCTGTCGATTCTCGACAACACCGACGCGCTGATCGTGTGCAACGGCTACAAGGACGAGGAGTTCATCAACCTGGGCCTGCAGGCGCAGCGCCTTGGCGTGCAGATATTTTTCGTGGTGGAGACGCCGTCTGAAGTAGACACCATCATCCACTGCGCCCAGCGCGAAAAGGTGGAGCCCAACATTGGCGTGCGCATCAAGCTCGCGAGCAAGGTGGGCGGCTACTGGAACGCCACCAGCGGCGACCGCAGCATCTTCGGCCTCGGCAGTAACGACCTGATCGCGATGGTGGACAAACTGCGCGACCACGACATGCTGCACTGCCTGAAACTGCTGCACTACCACCTGGGCTCGCAGGTGCCGAACATCCGCGACATCCGCACCGGCGTGCTGGAAGCCTGCCGCTACTACGCGGACCTGGTGGAAGAAGGCGCAGCCATGGGTTACCTGGACCTGGGTGGCGGCCTTGCGGTGGACTACGATGGCTCCAAGACCAACTACACCCACTCCAAGAACTACTCCCTGGACGAGTACTGCGTGGACGTGGTGGAAGCCATTATGGGCACCCTGGACAGCGAGGGCGTGGAGCACCCGGTGATCATTACCGAGTCCGGCCGCGCCACGGTAGCCTATTCGTCGGTGTTGCTGTTCAACGTGCTGGATACCACCAGCTTCGAGCCGATCGAGCTGGAAGAAGACCGCATCGGAGAGGACGCGCACCCGATGCTGAAGAACCTGCAGCACGCATTGCAGAATGTAAACCCGAAGAACTTGCAGGAAAGCTACAACGACGGGCTCTACTACCGCGACGAGATCCGCGCCCTGTACCTGCACGGGCAGGTGAGCCTGCGGGATCGCGCACTGGCGGAGAACCTGTTCTTGCAGTGTGCCCAGCGCATCCGCAAGCTGCTGGACGAGGTGGAGCAGGTACCGGTGGACCTGCAGGCGTTGCCGGAGGTGCTGTCCGATATCTACTACGCGAATGTGAGTGTGTTCCAGTCGCTGCCGGATATCTGGGCCATCGACCAGCTGTTCCCGCTGGTGCCGGTCCACCGCCTGGATGAGGCGCCGACGCGCTCGGCAATCATCGCGGATATCACCTGCGACTGCGACGGCAAGATCGATCGTTTTATCGACCGGCAGGATGTGCGCAAGACGCTGCCGCTGCATCCATTGAAAGACGGTGAGGAGTATATCCTCGGCGCTTTCCTGGTGGGCGCCTACCAGGAAACCCTGGGTGACCTGCACAATCTGTTTGGCGATACCAACGTGGTGAGCGTACGGATCGACGACCAGGGGCACGTGGATTACAGCCGCGAGATTCACGGTGACAGCATTGCAGACGTGCTGAGTTATGTAGAGTATTCACCGCAGGACCTGTTCGAGCGTTTCCGCAAGCTGGCGGAGCGGGCGGTCAAGGAGAAGCGGATTACCGCGCAGCAGCGTAAGGACATTTTGCATACTTACACTGCGTCCATGAGTGGTTATACCTACTTCGAAAAATAGTTGTTTTACTACTGAAAACCACGGGTAAAGAATTAACTGATTTCCCATATCAGGATCAGGGAGAAAAAAATATGGCCAATGTTCTGATTGTAGGCGCCGGCGGCGTCGGTCAGGTGGTTGCACACAAGTGTGCACAGGTAGAGGACGTTTTCGAGAATATTACCCTCGCCAGCCGCACCAAATCCAAATGCGACAAGATCGCCGAAATGCTGCCGCGCAAGATCGACACCGCGGAAGTGGATGCGGACAACGTCAAGGAAATGGTCGCGCTGATCGAGAAGGTCAAGCCGGACATGGTCATCAACGTGGCGCTGCCATACCAGGACCTGCACATCATGGATGCCTGCCTGGAGACCGGCGTGCACTATCTGGACACCGCCAACTACGAGCCGCCGGAAGAGGCCAAGTTCGAGTACAGCTGGCAGTGGGCCTACCAGGACAAGTTTGAGAAAGCCGGCCTGATGGCGCTGCTCGGCAGTGGTTTTGACCCGGGTGTAACCAGCGTGTTTACCGCCTATGCCAAGAAGCACCACTTCGACCGCATCAAGACCCTGGATATTCTGGACTGCAACGCCGGCGATCACGGCCTGCCGTTTGCCACCAACTTCAACCCGGAAATCAACATTCGCGAAATCACCGCGAATGGTCGCTACTGGGAAGACGGCAAGTGGGTAACCACCAAGCCGATGGAAGAAAAGCGGGTGTTCGAGTTCCCGGAGGGTATCGGCGAGAAAGACCTGTACCTGCTGTACCATGAAGAGCTGGAATCCCTGTCCAAGCACTTCCCGGAAATCGAGCGCGCGCGCTTCTGGATGACCTTCGGTGCCAGTTATCTCAAGCACCTGGAGGTACTGCAGAACGTCGGCATGACCAGCATCGAGCCGATCGAATTCCAGGGCCAGGAAATCGTGCCGATCCAGTTCCTGAAGGCGCTGTTGCCGGACCCCGCGAGCCTCGGCCCGCTGACCAAGGGCAAGACCTGCATCGGCAACATCATCAAGGGTGTGAAGGACGGCGAAGAGAAGATCTACTACGTCTACAACATCTGCGATCACCAGGAAGCCTACAAAGAGGTGCAGTCCCAGGCCATTTCCTACACCACCGGCGTACCGGCCATGATCGGTGCCAAGATGATGATGGAAGGCAAGTGGATGAAGCCCGGCGTGTGGAACATGGAGCAGCTGGACCCGGATCCCTTTATGGACGATCTGAACAAGTACGGCCTGCCCTGGCAGGAAACCTGGCTGGACAAGCCGTTTGTGTAAACACCATCAATCCCGGGTCGCAAGACCCGGGATTTTTGCAACGAGATAAGATGACCGAAAACCTATGGATCTGACGCCCCGCAAAGATTACTTTGGCGAATTCGACCCGACCCGCGTATCCACCCCGTGCTTCGTGGTGGACGAAATTGCCCTGCGCGACAACCTCGAAGTACTGGCGGATGTACAGAAACGCAGTGGCGCCAAGGTACTGGCCGCGCTGAAGGCGTTTTCCATGTTCAGTATCGGACCTATCGTTGCGGAGTACCTCTCCGGCACCTGCGCCAGCGGCATCAATGAAGCGAAGCTCGGTTTCGAGGAGTACGGCGGCAAACTTTCTCCAGACGGGAAGGGCGGCAAGGAAGTCCACGTATTCAGCGCCGGCTACAAAGAGCAGGAGCTGAAAGAAATTCTGGGCTTTGCCCACCACGTGATTTTCAACTCCTTCTCCCAATGGAAGCGCTACCGGGAAATGTGCCTTGAGGCTCAGGCAAAACGCCCGGAGCTGAAATTCGGCCTGCGTATCAACCCCGAACATTCGGAAGGCCACACGCCCATCTACGACCCCTGCGCGCCCTGTTCGCGCCTGGGAATCGTGCGCTCGCTGTTTGAGGGCGAAGATCTCACCGGGATCAGCGGTCTGCATTTCCACACTCTGTGTGAACAGGATTTCAAACCGCTGGAGCGCACCATTGCGGCGGTGGAGGAAAAGTTTGGCGATCTGATTCCGCAGATGGAGTGGATCAACTTCGGCGGTGGCCACCATATCACCCGCTGTGATTATCAGGTGGAAGAACTGATCGCTGCGGTAAAGGCATTCTCCGAGAAGCACGATGTGCAGGTGTACCTGGAACCCGGTGAAGCGGTGGCGCTGTTTTGCGGCGTACTGGTGGGTGAAGTAGTGGATCTCACCTGGAATGGCAAGAACCAGGCCATCCTCGACGTCTCGGCCACCTGCCATATGCCGGATGTTATCGAGATGCCTTACCGCCCGGAGATCACCGGCGCCTCACTGCCGGAAGAACTCCCCCACAGCTACCAGCTGGGCGGACAGAGTTGTCTGGCCGGTGACAGAATCGGGGAATACAGTTTTGCCGAACCACTGCATATCGGCGACCGGATTGTGTTCGAGGAAATGGCCTACTACACCATGGTCAAGACCAACACCTTCAACGGCATTCCACTGCCGTCGATTGCGTTGTGGAATTCCGATACGGATGAGCTTCGGATCGTCAAAGAGTTTGGTTACGAGGACTTTAAGGGCCGACTGTCCTGATCTTCTACCACCGCTATCCATTTTTCGCGGGAGCGGTGGCGGAGAAGCACCGGGTACAGGTTTTCGGGACCGCTGTGAACCCATCCCTGGGCGCTGCGGCGCAAACATCCTGTTTGCGACGCTCCCGAAAACCTGTACCCGGCACTTCTCCTTATATTCCGAGCAGAGCACTTCGTAAGCCAGCTAACCGGTGCTTGCGAAGTAGAAACTACAACTTGAAGGCCGAGTGCCGGGGAGCTGTTTTCAAAAGCGTCGGCGACAGGGACGTCGCCGACGCAGCGTACAGGGATGTATTCACAGCGGTTTTGAAAACAGCTCCCCGGCACTTGGCCGCCACCAAAGGTTCATTAGAACCGATAGGCAAGAATCCATGCACCAAGAAGACCCCAATATTTTCCTCGGCTCCGAAATCGAGCAACCCAAGCCCGAGGACGCCCTATTCCATGTCCTCCCGATTCCCTACGAAGAGACCGTCTCCTACGGCGGTGGCACCGGCAAGGGCCCTGCGTCCATCATCGAGGCGTCCCACCAGCTGGAGACCTTCGATAACTTTTCCAAGCCCTGCGACCTGGGTATCTACACCCACGACGCCGTCGACGTTTCCGGCCCTGCAGAAGAGGTCATGGAGAAGATCGCCAGCGCCACCCGCGAGATCCTCACTCTCGGCAAAATGCCCGTGGGGATCGGCGGTGAGCACTCCGTCACCTGGGGCATTATCAAAGGCTACCTGGACGCCGGGTACACCGACTTCGGCGTAGTGCAGATCGACGCCCACGCCGACCTGCGCGACCGCTACGAAGGGCACAAGCACAGTCACGCCAGTGTCATGCGTCTGGTGTGCGAGGCCGGCGTGCCGCTGTACCAGCTCGGCATCCGCGCCTACTGCGAAGAAGAGATGGAAGCGCGCCGGGAATACAACGTGCGCTATATGGACGCACACCAGCTGGTACCCAATCAGGTGCAGTCCATCCAGCTGCCCGACGACTTCCCCCGGCAGGTGTTCTTTACCCTGGATATCGACGGCATGGACCCCTCGGTCTTCCCCTCCACCGGTACCCCGGTACCGGGTGGTCTCGGCTGGTACCAGACCCTGAACCTGTTCGAGTCCGTGGCCAAGCAGCGGGAAATCATCGGCTTTGACCTGCTGGAATTCGCGCCAATCGAAGGCTTCCACGCCTACGAGTTTGGCGCCGCCCAGCTCCTGTACAAGCTGATGGGTATCGTGCAGCGGAACCGCTAGGTCCCTCCGAAAGCCCCGGTTCGCGGGGCACCGAGTAGTTATCCACAGCCTTCGGCTGCTGTGGGTAACTGGGGGGGATGAACTGACAATTCTTAACGTTAAGCTGTGACCAGTCACTAGCACGCCCCCACAAATGCGGTTATTATTTGCACAGATAGTAAGTACTCGCTCGCGGGGGAATTCATGAAGAATATGGTCAAGTACCTGTTGTGTGGCACAGGGCTGGCGGCATTGCTCTCTTTTGCGTTTGCCGCCCCGGCCGATGCCCATTCAGGCCATCGGGGGCACCACCACGGCCATTTTCCGGCCTATGGTCCCCGTTACCACCCGGGATACCGTCACGGCTACTGGGGCCCCCGCTTTCGCGGGCCGCGGTTCGGAATTGGCGTGACCGTGCCCATCCTGCCCGCCGGTTATGTGAACCTGGCAGTCGCTGGACGTCCCTATTATTACCACGGCGGCTACTACTACCGCCCGGCGCCCACCGGCTATGTGGTGGTTGAGGCCCCACTGGGCGCGGCGGTGCTGACCCTGCCCGGCAGCGCGGTGCGCGTGCAGGTTGGCGGCCTGACCTATTACCAGTACGGCAGCTCCTACTACCAGTGGCAGCCCCATATGAACCGCTATGTGGTGGTACCGCCGCCGGTAACCACCGTCGTCGCCAGTGGGCCCGCGGTGGGTGCCACCCAACCGGCCTATTCGCCGGGCCAGGTGGTGGAGGAACTGCCGGCGGGCTACGCCGCCGAGGTGATCAACGGTATCCAGTACTACCGTTACGGTGGGCACTATTTCATGCCCACCCAGCGCGACGGACGCGAGGTGTATGTGGTGGTGCAGGTTTAAGCGCCCACTGACCACCTGAATCGACAAGGACACAGTTATGACCCACCGGACATGGATGTCCCGGCTTCACCCACTTCCCCTTCTGATTGTCCTGGCCACGTTGTGGATAGCCAGCACTGCACCTTCCCTGTCATTTGCGGACACCTTTCCCGAAGGTCGCTGGGTCGACCTGTCCCACGACTTTGCCGATGACACCCTGTACTGGCCCACGGCGGACAAGTTCCACAAGAGCACGGTATTCGAGGGGGAAACCGAGAAGGGCTATTTCTATTCCGCCTACAACCTGGCAGGGGCGGAGCACGGCGGCACCCATGTGGATGCGCCGGTGCATTTTGCGCGCAACCATCCCACGGTAGACAGGCTTCCCCTGGAGCAGCTGATCGGCCCCGGCATCGTGATCCGCGTTGCCGACCAGGTTGGCAAGCAGAATAGCCAGGACCGCAACTACCTGATCGCCATCGCGGACATCGAGCGCTGGGAGCAGCGCAACGGGAAAATCTCTGAGGGCACGATTGTGCTGTTTGACACCGGCACTGCCCAGTTTTGGCCGGATGCGGAGAAATATATGGGCACCGCTGAGCGCGGGGAAGCGGCGGTGGCAAAGCTGAATTTCCCGGGGCTGTCACCGGAGGCGGCGATTTTTCTCGCCGAAAAACGCGGGATCAAAGCGGTGGGGCTGGACACCCCGAGCATCGACTACGGTGCATCGCAGCTGTTCAAGACCCACCGGAAACTGTTTCAGCGCAATATTCCCGCGCTGGAAAACGTGGCCAACCTGCAGGCGCTGCCGGACAAGGGCTTCACCCTGATTGCATTGCCGATGAAAATTCGCGGCGGCAGTGGCGGGCCGACGCGCATCGTCGCGTTTATTCCGCAGCAGTGATCATGCGGGCCGCCGCTCAGCCGGAGACCGCAGTCTCCAGCGCAGCCGCACCTGCCTGCCGGTGCGCGAGCTTGAGATACAGCACCTGATAGGTGGCGGGCAGCCCCGCGGCAGAACGCTGCTGCTCGTAGGCGGCGGTGAGTCTGCGCAGCTTATCCCGGCTCAACAGCCCCTTGCCAGCCGCGCGGTTTACATTGTGCGCACCGATACTTTTCAGCTCGCGCATCAGGGTATTGACCCTGTCGAAATGCAGCACCCGCTGCTCCGCACTCGCCACCGTTTCCAGCTGATTGCCTGCACAGGCACGCCGCCAGTCTTCCGCGGGCAGAAACCGGTTTACATGCACAGCGTCATCCACCGCCGCCCAGCTCGCTTCCAGCTCGGACAGGGTGCCCGGCAACAGGGTCGAGATCAGCGTGTTGCCAGAAGGTGCCAGTACCCGGCCGATTTCAGCAAACAGCTGCGGCAGGCGGTAGCACCACTGCAGGGCAAAGCTGGAAAACACCAGATCGATACAACCCTCCGCCAGTGGCAGCTGTTCCGCATCTGCGGCCACATATCCCTCTGCTACCGGGCGGTGTTCGCGGGCGTAGGCCAGCATCTGCGGGGCGATATCCAGGGCAATGATTTCCGCCTCCGGAAAGCGCTTGCGCAACAGTTCGCTACCATAGCCGGTGCCGCTGCCGAGATCGAGAATCCGTTTGGGCGACCAGTGTTCGTCCGCGCGGCTCAAGAGTTCACGGCACACGGCCCGTTGCAGGTGGGCGGCGGCATCGTAGCTCTGGGCGGCGCGGCCAAAGGCACGCGCTACGGAGGACTTTGCCAGCGGCGCGGATTGCTCTCGGGGCTCTAGCGAACCGATAAATTTTTCGAGTAATTCGGCCACTTTTTCAGGGCGGCTCAGGTGGGGGCAGTGCCCACAGTCGTCCATGATTTTCACTGCGGCTCTGTGGTTCTGCCGTGTGATTTGTTCGGCAGCCGCGGCGGGCACCAGCGCATCACCACCGCCGAAAATATGCAGCGAGGGGATGCTCAATTTCGGCAATAGCCTGCGGTTGTCCAGCGCGCCGAGGCAGTCCAGCGCATCGCTCCAGCTTTGCGGAATTGCCTCGGGCTGCCACCCTTTCAGGAGTTTCAGCAGCGCGCGCATGTCACTGTCTCCGCGGGCTTCGAGCGCGCAGAAACGCTGCCAGTTTTTCTCCGGCGTCGCGCGCTGGGCGCGACAGAACTCTTCGAAGACTTCCGCATCCATCCCCGGCCACTCATCGCGGGCAACGAAGCTGCCACTGCTGGCGATGGTGACCAGTGCGCGCACTTTCTTGCTGCTGGCCGCCAGTCGCGTCGCCAGCATGCCACCAAGGGACCAGCCCAACAGCAGGCAGTTGTCCGGCAGCTGTGCGTCCAGCTGCGCAAGCAGTGTCTCGCTATCCGGCCAGGGTTCCCGCACGCGTGTGCCGAATCCCGGCAGTTCGATATTGGTAACGGTTCCGGAAATCGACAGCGCATCCAACAGCGGCGACCAGCAGCGGGCATCGCCGCCCCAGCCGTGAATCAGAGCCAGGTTCATACCGCCACCTCGCTCGCGTTGAGCGCGCCGGCCAGCGCCTTCAGCAGGCCATCTATGTGCGCTTCCGTATGTACTGCCGACAGGGTAATACGCAGGCGCGCGGTGCCCGCCGGCACCGTGGGCGGGCGTATCGCGCCTACCAGATAGCCCGCCTGCTGTAATTCGGTGGCAACGGCCAGCACGGTTTTTTCACAGCCAAGCAGCAGCGGCTGGATGGCGCTGGTCGATTCTTCCAGCGGCAGTTCGAGTGCCGCGGCGCGCCGGCGGAAATAATCGATACGCTGGTGCAGGGTATTGCGCAGTGGTTCTTCCTGCATCAGTTGCAGTGCGCGCAGGCAACCGGCAGCCACCGCCGGCGGCATGCCGGTGGCATAGATATAGGTGCGGGCGAACTGGGTGAGGTAATCGATCAGCGCCTGCGAGCCCGCGACAAAGGCGCCGCCATTACCCGCGGCCTTGCCGAGAGTGCCCATCACGATGGGTGCAGACTCCTGATCCAGACCCGCGACCGCGAAACTGCCCGCACTGGGCAGCAGCTCGCTGCCCATCACCCCAAAGCCGTGGGCCTCGTCCACCATCAGCCAGGCGTCGTAGCGCGCGCACAGTGCGGCCATGTCGGTGAGCGGCGCGGTGTCGCCATCCATGCTGTAGACGCCGTCCACCGCCAGCAGGATTTTTCCGGTATTTTTTTCGCGCGCGCGCTGCAGCTGGGTTTCCAGTGCGTCCAGGTCGTTGTGGGTAAAGCGCAGATACTGGGCGCCGGAGAGTCGGCCGCCGTCGATCAGCGAGGCGTGATTGAGTTTGTCCTGCACCACAAAATCACCGCGCCCCACCAGCGCATTGATCACGCCGACGTTGGCCATATAGCCGCTGCCAAACAGCAGCGCGGCGTCGCGGCCGGTCATCTCGGCAATCTTTGCCTGCAGCTGCTGGTGAATATCCAGGTGGCCATTGACCAGATGGGAAGCGGTGGCGCCGGCACCCAGTAGTGCGCCGCGCTGCTGCGCGGCGATCACTTGCGGGTGCGTGGCGAGGCCGAGGTAATCGTTGCTGCTGAAGGTAACCAGCTCGCGCCCATCCACCACCGCCACCGGGCCTGGCACGGTAGCGAGGACCTTGTGTTCGCGATATAGCTGCTGCGCCCGGCGCTCGGCCAGACGCACACTGAGAAAATCCTGCAGGCTGGACAAAACGCTGACTGCACTTACGCCTTGGCGGCGTCGTAGAAGAATGGGTCGTTCTGTTGTTCGCTGATCTGCGCCTGCAGCTCCGCTTCCACCGCAGCCTCATCGCCGTGCTGGTGATATTCCTCCGGCTTGATGCCAAGGCGGTTGAACAGCTGCATATCCTTGTTGGCTTCCGGGTTACCGGTGGTCAGCAGCTTTTCCCCGTAGAAAATCGAGTTGGCACCGGCGAGAAAGGCCAGCGACTGCATCTCGTCGTTCATGGCTTCGCGACCAGCGGACAGGCGCACATGGGATTTTGGCATCATGATGCGGGCCACGGCGATACAGCGGATAAACTCGAACGGGTCCAGGTCTTCGTTGTTTTCCAGCGGGGTGCCAGCCACTTTCACCAGCATATTGATGGGCACAGATTCCGGCTGCTCGGAGAGATTTGCCAACTGCATCAGCAGGCCGGCGCGATCCTTTTCCTCTTCACCCAAGCCGATAATGCCACCGGCACACACCTTCATGCCCGCGGCGCGCACATTGGACAGGGTGTTGAGGCGATCCTCATAGGTGCGGGTGGTGATGATATCGCCGTAATACTCGGGCGAGGTGTCGAGATTGTGGTTGTAGTAGTCGAGACCGGCGTCCGCCAGGTCTTTGGCCTGCTCGTCGGACAGCATGCCCAGGGTCATGCAGGTCTCGAGGCCCAGGGCCTTCACTTCCTTCACCATCTGGGTGACGTAGGGCATGTCTTTTTTCTTCGGCGAGCGCCAGGCCGCGCCCATACAGAAGCGGGTAGCACCGCTGGCCTTGGCCGCACGGGCCTCCTCTACCACGGCCTCCACCTTCATCAGCTTCTCGCGCTCGAGGCCGGTGTCGTAGCGGGCGCTCTGCGGGCAGTAGCTGCAGTCTTCCGGGCAGGCGCCGGTCTTGATCGAACAGAGGGTGCTGACCTGGACCCGGTTGGCGTCAAAGTGCTGGCGGTGCACTGTCTGCGCGGTAAACAGCAGATCGTTGAACGGCAGCGCGAGCAGATCCAGCACCTGCTGGCGGGTCCAGTCGTGGCGCACCTGGCCGTAAGTCGAAGACGCGGAAGACATTTGCGGGTTGGCAGTCACAGGGATTATTCTCCTCAAACGACGGGACCAGCTGGTCACTGCGTCGTGGTCGGTCATACAACCGGATTATTCCGTAAGGTTCGCCAGTGTAGCGGTGCCCCCTTCGCTGTCAACCAAGAGAACCGCCCTCGGTTTACAAGTCGAATTGCCGTACAGGGAGAAGACGGTGATGTTGCGAATACTGGGCCAACTGCTGGACCGGCAACTGGCGCGCTGCCTGCTGTGCGGCGAGGGCG
>Ga0207814_100473_pt1 | contig 21695 bp, 18 predicted proteins | sample TtaePargueraPR_7_FD_187755 | JGI IMG/M metagenome (GOLD analysis project Ga0207814, IMG submission 187755) | Aerobic enrichment media microbial communities from Bioluminiscent Bay, La Parguera, Puerto Rico - Tt and P1 (2) (SPAdes) | ecosystem: Environmental > Aquatic > Marine > Unclassified ... | reverse complement strand
AGGTGAAGCGGTCGGACTCGATCGCCCGCCGCAGCAGCTTGCCCTCCGCGAGGATGTGGCGCTGGCCGGCGATCTCGTCGAGCGTGCGCGGCCGCATCCGGGCCGCCAGCGGCTCGTCCGGGGCGGGCCCCCCGGGCTTGCCGGGATCCGGGGCGGTGTCGAACAGGTCGGGCACGGCGGAATTGAAGATTGGGGATTGCCGATTGACGATTTCGGATTTGGGATTCCGGGCATGGAGAGCCTCAAGCTGCTGCTGGACAACAACAAGGCATGGGCCGCCGAGCGGGTCGCGGAAGATCCCGATTTTTTCGCCCGTCTCGCCAAGCAGCAGGCGCCCGAGTACCTGTGGATCGGCTGCTCGGACAGCCGGGTGCCCGCCAACCAGATCACCGGCCTGGCCCCGGGCGAGGTCTTCGTCCACCGCAACATCGCCAACGTGGTGGTGCAGACCGACATGAACGTGCTGTCGGTGATGCAGTTCGCGGTCGACGTGCTCAAGGTGAAGCACGTGATCGTCTGCGGCCACTACGGCTGCGGCGGGGTCAAGGCGGCGCTCGAGAACCAGCGTCACGGCCTGATCGACAACTGGCTGCGGCACATCCAGAACATCGCCCGGCGGCGCGACAGCGAACTCGAGGGGCTCGACCCGGCCCGGGCGCTCGACCGGCTGTGCGAGCTCAACGTGATCGCCAACGCCGAGAACGTCGCCCGCACCACCATCATCCAGGACGCCTGGGACCGCGGTCAGCCGGTCGACATCCACAGCTGGATCTACCGCCTCGACAGCGGGCTGATCAGCGCGGTCGCCAAGGCGATCCGCGGCCCCCGGTAGGGACGAGCGCCCCCGCTCGTCCGTGGTTCGCGGCACCTCTGCGGCCCATCTTCCGCAGCGGTCGGCCGGGGGCGTCCAGCTTTTCCAAGGAAACGTGCCGGTAGGGACGAGCGCCCTCGCTCGTCCGCCACTGAGGAAACGCGGGCCCTGATTCGGATTCCGGTTGAATAAACCACGGCCCCGATCCATCCTACGGGGCGCACAGCAAACGGGGGCGTTCTGGTTTCGACGGGATGTTCGACGCGCTGGCTGCACGTGGAGGTTGGTCGGTTGGCCTCCTAAAAAGCCGTCCAAAACAAACAATTGCAGACTCTAACGAGCTCGCACTTGCTGCTTAATTGACAGCAACGCCTGAACCCCGACGCCTGCTGAGGGGAACGGCGACTACCTAGCAGGCTGGCCTCCGAGCCGGGCAACCGGGCGAGGGGGCGAGATTCAACAGGTTGCTAGGGAAGGGAACGCGGTCGGCGGGCCGAACCTCCCCGAAACCACCGAACGCCGACTAAACGTGTAGATGCCATCGCCGAAGGCGTTCCGGACAGGGGTTCGACTCCCCTCGCCTCCACCAACTAGCTAATGATCAATAAGTTACGCTCCCGATTCTTCGGGGTGTTAATCCCCTGGCCTCAATGAGTGAGCTACGCGGAAAGTCCGGTGCTACATGGAAAAGGAGAGCTGAGGAGAAGTCGATTTGGAGCCATCGGGCCTGAATCATCCGTGTGTTTTCCGTGTGCTGGGAATAGGCTGTTTGACGGCACTTTTCGGGGTTGGTTCATGGCTGCGTAAGCCGATAGGGACTCACGCCCTTGAGTCCGCCTCTTGGCTGCTAGTATTCGTCGGAGCTCTCACTCAGAACGCCTACGAAGCTTCTTGAGGTCGAGCAAGTCTTGGTCGCGGCCGGCCTGTTCCTTGGCCGTGATCAAATCCTCCAAGCCAAGGAACGGCACCTCGACCTCGCCGATCCGAACCGTATCACGACGTTCCCAGCAGCCCGGAAACTCGATACCTGGCACGCTCGTCAGGAAATCGACTCGGACCGGCGGCATCCCGATCTGGAACATCACGCCCAGCTGGGTGAAATCGCTCACGTCCATGTGGCTGAGCCAAGCGCCGAACTTCAATAGCGCCTCACGCAAGCGGGCAGCATTCTTGGGATCCGGTTCGATCCAGAGATCGAGGTCTTTCGTGAACCGTGGCTCGCTATGATACATCACGGCGTAGCCACCCACCACCAGGAACCTAACCTGGAAATGGCACAGGTCGGCCAGCAGTTCTTTGAAGTCGGAGTTCATCGGCGGGACGACCTTTCATTTCCCATGCGGTCTCGACCATTTCCCACGCTGCCGAGAACCGTGCCTCCGCGCTTTGCGCCTGCCAGAAGGCGAGATCGAACTCACCATCGTCCTCCTCCACGCCGAGCCTACGGGACCAAACTTGGCCTCGCTGTGTCTGGTCGATGTGAATCGAACCGTTCATGAAGCGAGGATATTCCTCCGGGGGCGGCTGGACAAGCTCGGAGACGAGGGGCGCAGGCGGTTTGGCCCCACCAAGAGGCCTATTCAATCGCAGCCCCCAATCAACGCTTCGGCCTCGTCCAAGAACAACTCGCAGAGCACCGTATCCTGCCACTGCTTCGCCGACACGACGGGATTTTTCGCGCGCAACCGCCGGAGCACTCCTTGGTCAATCCTTGTGATCCCATTGGATTGATGCCATCGACAGAATGGCAATTGGAGGCCATCCTTCATGAATGACTGGGGCAGACGGGAGCGATTCTCGACGGGCTGTCGACAGGCACAGCCCGGCCGCGGACAAGGTGGCGCTGTTCCGGGACTTGTTTCGGGGTCGCTGCGATGTCTATCCGCGGCGCTTCGAGAGCCGGCGAACTGGTCGCTCGGGCTACGCCCCGGCCTGCGGCAACGAGTGGGTGCGGGGAGTCTGTGAGAAGCCCCGGATCAAGTGCGCTGACTGCGCCCATCGCGCCTTCTTGCCGGTCACTGACGAGATGATCCGCTGGCACCTGTAGGGCCGCGACAAGACCGGCGCGGAGTTCATCGCCGGGGTCTACCCGATGTTGCTCGACGAGACCTGTCGGTTCCTCGCCATTGATTTCGACAAGGACAGTTGGCAGGACGACGCCCGGGCGGTGATCGAGAGCTGTGGAACTTTCGGAATCCCCGCCGCCCTCGAACGCTCGCGCTCCGGCAATGGCGGGCACGCGTGGATGTTCTTCGCCGAGGCCGTGCCTGCGACCCTTGCCCGCAAGATGGGCTCGTTCCTGCTCACCGAAACGATGGAGCGGAGGCCTGAAATCGGCCTCGCATCCTACGGGCCGGAGGAGACAAGGTTCGGCGGAACCATTCGCAAGGTGGTCATCGAATTGCAGTAGCAAGCGAGAAGGGTAGGGACGGAGTTGGGTCGACGCAGATCCCGGTCGTCCGGGTGCGGCCGCGCCGACCTCCGAGCCGTGGGTCAAACCCGTGCTTTCCGGTTGGATGACCGGAGTCGCCATCCGTTTGCGTGTCGAATGAGGCTTCGGTTTCCTCCGCCTCCACCACTTTCACGCCACCGACCATCCTTTGGCTGGCGACGGACGGCCATGGGATACCGGCTTTTGTCCCGGCTCCGCGCAGGGGCGGAAAATCACTCGTTCGCGCCGAGGAGGAACCCGTTGACCCGCGAGATGACATCCCGATTGGAGAGAATGGAAACGTGGTCCTCGTGAAAGACTTCGACAGCGACCGCATCCTTCCGCGCATCCGGGCAGGTCATGCTCGCGACACTGAGCGTTCCATCGTTCTCGGCGGGCAGCATCATTTTTCGGGACGAGCGGTCCCCGTAGATGAGAAGGTGGGGGATCCGGGGCTTGAGGCGATCATCGAAGAGATCCTCGAGGAACTCGCTCCCGGGTTCGATGTTTCGCCACGAGGGGATCACCGCCGGGGCGCGCTTCACACCCGTGGCCGCGCCTTCCTGTCCTCCGAAGGGGCTGGAGATCGAAACGAATCGTCCCACGGTGCGCTCATTCTCCTCCAGGCTGTCGAGGATCGCCCGGCGCGCGACCAGGCCTCCCATGCTGTGGGCAACGATGTGCGCCCGCTCGAAGCCATAGGTCTCCTGCAGCACACGCAGTCCCCAATCCAGCGATGCGCCCATTCTGGTCAAATCTCGTCCGCTTGGATAGTGGTAGAACCAGACTTGGAAGCGGCGGGTGTCGAGATGCCGGGCGAGTTCCTCGAAGTCGCGGGGCGATCCTGCGGCTCCGTGGACAAGCACGACCGGGACCTTGGAGGCGTCGTACTTGCTCATGAAGTAGATTCCGAGTCCCGTCTCCATCGGATAGGAGGCGGGTTGCCAGTAGCCCGTGGCGGCCCGTTCCGAGGAAAAGCGCGCCTCATCGAAGCTCGCCACCTCGCCGAGTGAGATGGGGATCTCCCAGCCTGTCTTCAGCTCGTCCCGGTGCTTGATGCCGGAGAAATCGGCGCTGGCGACCCGGAGCTCGTCGGGCATGGATTCCCTGACGCTGAGCCTGCCGACCGCGTCAGGACCGGTCGGACGATCAACGACCGGAGCGGGCTGTCCGTCAGGTCCGCGATGGATCCAGAACGGCTCTCCGGACTCGTAGCGGTCGCTGCGGTTCAGATCCGCGTAGGCGGCCATGTGCTGGTCCTTCGGATGGGCAACGAAGAATCCGTAGAGTCCGGCCCCTGCCAACTCCGCGTAGTCCATGCTGCGGATCTCGTTGGCCGTCCGGTCCCATTCGAAGGTGTAGACCAGGACCCTCTTGCCCTCGAACACGTCGAGGTTGGTGATCCGACCCGTCAGCACTTCGTTGCGCTCCATGAATCTCAGGTCCTCTCCCAGCCGCCGGAAATTGGCGCAGCCCGAAAGCAGGCAGAGGGTCGATGCCGCGAGCACTGGCAGGCAAATCGGTCTCATCATTGGAGGATCATCGTGGATTGGACGGGGACGGCGGCCGCTCTCGGGATCCGCGGGGTGAACCGGTGCGCCGAGGGGCCTCAGCCCGGGGAAGGATCCGGCAAGGACAGGCATCGAGTCGAGCCCCCGACGCCAGGATGTTTGGAACCGGTCTCACGGTGAATCGCTCTGCGAGGGGGCGCTCGCCGGAGCAGGAAACGAGGGCCTGGTCCAGGTCATCAGAAGGAGGCCGATCCCGATCATCAGGATGCAACTGGCTCCAGCGATTCGTGCGGCGCGGGTGAAGCGCCGGCTTCGGGCAGCATCCTGCTCCATGCGCCGGCTCACGATGCGGCGTCCGAGGATGGCGGCGACGCCGATCGCGGAGAGGGCGAACGCCATGCCGAGCGAGATGGCCATGACGAGGGCAATGCTCGGGAGCAGGAGATCGTTGGCAAAACCGAAGAGCAGGACCAGCAGGGCGCCCGTGCAGGGTACGGCGCCGACGAGGACAGACAGCCAGCCCGCCGCTCGGTGATCGTGCTGGTCCATGGCGGCGCAGGCGAGGCAATCGTGGCCCTGATGGGTGTGGGGGTGTTCCCCACCCTCATCACCATGTTCGTGGGAGTGTGGGCGGCGCGCGACCCGCAGCGCCCGGAGGAGCATCCAAAGCCCGATGGCGGCGATTCCTGCATAGCTGACCAACCGAACGGCCCGGTAGTCGGATGGGGCGCTGCCGGTGGCCTGGCGCACGGCGAAATCGGTCAACCCCACCACCAGGACCGCTGAGAGAACATGAAACAGGGCAATTCGAATTCCCACCGTGAGCCCTCGGCCAAGGCTGCCACCGTGGCCGATGAAGTAGGAGGCCACCACCGCCTTGCCATGACCCGGGCCGAGGGTGTGGACGAGGCCGTAGACAAACGAAATCAACAAGCCCCACCACAGCGGACCCGCCGACTCGCGATCACGGATCGAGGTCATGGTCTTGGTGAACAGCAGCGACACCCGCGTCTGCAGGTTCCGGAACCACCCATGGTCGGGAGTGCCCGATGGCACCTCGACCTGCGCAAGGACGCCGGAGTCCTTCGCGGAGTATTCGGAGATCGCCGGAGAGGCCATCGAATAGGCGACGTTGACGACGGCACTTCCATCAATCAGGAACAGATCATACCGGCCGGGTTTGAGTTCGATCGATCCTTCGATCCAGATTGGTGCGAAAAGCCCCCGGTCCGGGATGCCCTCCGGAACGGTGACGTGGACCATCTGGTTCGGCGGCGGGGGCGGGGTGTGAATGCAGGCCCCGACCCAGGGGACCAGCAGGAACTCAGTGATTCCGTTCTCTCCGGATTTCAGTGGCAACACGTAGCCCGGAACTCGGACCTCGCTGCCGTCGATACCCTCATCGACCTGTTCGGCTTGTTTCTGCCGCTCCCGTGCGACGCGTTCGCGCTGGGAAAGGATCCAATCGACATCGATCCCCTCCGCCTCGAACTTCGCGACGGCCTCCTTTTCCTGTTGCGCACTTTCGCCATCGGCATCGATCGCGTCGCGTTCCCGGAGCATCCGGATGCGGGCGATCTGGCCGAGGTCATGAAGCTGCTGCTCGCTGAGCTTGGCGAAGGGGTCGTCGAACTCGACCGGATCCTTTGGGATCAGATCCTCCCACCCGATCTCGCGGGCGTCCTTCGCTGCAGCAGGGGAGATCGGAATGAAGACGATCGCGAGGCGAAGGAGCAGAACGGTCTTCCAGTCTCGGGATTTCATTGTTTCATGCCTTTTCGTCTTCGGGCCCGAGAACAACGGGTTCAATGAGTCATGCTCGCGCGTTCCAGCTGAACTTCAGCTCCTGCTTGCGGCCGGGCTACTTATTGTTCGAGCGTATTCTTGTAGATCACGCCGTCCTTCATGATCACCACGAAGTTCTTCTCGGGGTCGGCCACGAGCTTGAGGTTCTCCAGGGGATTGCCATCGACCAGCAGGAGGTCCGCATAGGCGCCTTCCTTGACCACGCCGAGATCGCCTTCCTTGTAGGGATCGCGTGGTCCGCTCAGCTTGAGCATCTGGGCATTGTCATGTGTCGCGATCTTGAGGGCTTCGTAAGGTGTAAACCACTTGGACATATAAACCAGGAACTTCCCTTGTTTCGGAAGTAGGGTGGGATCGAATTGAAGATCCGTGCCCCAGGCGATGTTCACCTTGTGTTTCCGGGCAAATCCTACCATTTGATCAAGCCCGGTGACGCAATCCAACCACTTGGCATTGCTGGCGGCGTTGTCGAACACAAAGGCATCCTCACCGGTGGCCTGCATGGCCTGCATGCTGTACCACACGCCCTTTTCGGCCATCAGTTTGACGGTCTCCTCCTCGACCAAGAATGCATGTTCGATCGTCTTGGCGCCGGCTTCGATCCATTGGCGAGCGGCCGCGTCGGTATGGGCATGGACCATCACATACGTGTTCCATTGTGCGGCCACATCGCACAAGGCCTTTGCCTCCTCAGCGGTGAATTGTACGACATCGAGCGGATCGTACAACGAATTGACGCCGCCACCGCCCATGCCCTTGAGCTGGCTGACGCCCATGCGAAGGACTTCGCGCGCCCTCTTCATCACTTCAGGAACGCCGTCGGCAATCAGGGTGTGCCCGCTTCTCTGCGCATAATCCAGTGGAGCATTCTTATCCTCGGGAAGATTGAGCGGATTGCGCCAATCGCCGTGACCCGAAGTCTGGCCGATGACGGCACCCGAAGGATACATCCGCGGCCCTACGATCAGACCGGAATCGACGGCCCTCGCGATCGGAATGGTAGCCCCACCGGCGTCGCGCACCGTGGTGAAACCCCGCAGCAGGGTTTGTTCGTGGGATTTCGCAGCGGCAAGCGAGAGGGTGGCGATGTCGGATGTCAGCACCTTGCCGATCGGCCAGAAGCACAGCATGGTGTGCCAGTGCGCGTCGATCAGGCCCGGCATCAGCGTGCGTCCGCCTCCGTCGATGACCGTGGCACCTGTGGTCGATACGTCTTCTTTGCGGATTTCTGAAATCAGGTTGCCGGTGACGACCACGTTGACGTCCTTGACCAGGGCCTCGTTCTCGCCGTCAAAGACATTCACATTCGTGAAGACGATCCGTGGTTTGGACTCGGCTTCCTGGCCAGTGGCAGGTGTCGCCATAAGTCCTAACAGTGCAAGTGCTCCGCCGATGAATGTTTGAGTAATGGGTATCATGATCGCATTCTTTGTTGGGTGAGCCGATGCTTTGGGAATCCTCTCTTCTCCACCGTGTTCTTTTAGCGTACGCCGGCTTTCATGATCACGTCCAGTTGGGTAGTCACGGATTGAGGTCAAAAACCCCGATCCGGTCGGAGCCTGTGCTGCTGACCCAGAGCCTGTCGCCCACCTCGATCGCGGTTGTGCCGGCCCCCAACGCGCCGTAGATCCCGCTGGGCATGACGATCTTGGCTTCCATGGTTTCAGGATTGACGCGCGTGATGTTGAAGCTGGTTAGCATGCTCCTTCCGTACTTCACCAGTTCCAACTGGGCGGCCACGAATTTCTCCATCTCCTCGGTGTGCACGGCAACCAGCAGCGATTTTCCATCCTGAGACCAGCGGATGTTGTCCGGGAAGCCATCCAGTTTGACTTCGGCCACTTCCGGATCGTCGCCGCCGCGGCTGATGCGATAGACGGCGAAATTCCCGGAAGGGGCGACGAAGATCCGGCTGCCATCCTCGTTGACGACGATACCGTTCGGCGCGCTGAAGTTCTCGGTGCCGGGCACGGTTTTCCAGCCGCTTTCCGCCTGCCACTCGCGGACCCAGCCAACCGGCTCGCCCGCCATTTGCTTTTTCCCGTCGCCCTCCGGATCGCGTGGGTCCAACAAAGCGGTGGCGACGAAGCCATCAGTTCCCGGGATCCAGGCGACCGCGTCTACAAAGCCATCCTCAGGGGAGAGGACCGTGCCGATCCAGGTGAAGGTGGGCGTATCGCCCGAGTAGTCGATCTCGAATACCTGGACGGCCTCCCGAGCGCCGTGGTTCACAGCGAAAAGCGTTATCTTGTCGCCCTTCTGCTCCCCAAGGGCGATGCCGTGCGGGCCGAACACTTCCCAGTCGGGCGGTGTGGTGGTGTCGGGGAAACGCGCTTTGTCGGGCGCCTCCTTGATGTCGAAACCCTTCACTGCGCCTCCGGTTTCGGTTTCGGCATTGAAGACATGCAGGTAATCCTTCTTCAAAAACCTGAGGTTCATGCCAGGCCCTTGTGAGGTCACGCCACTACCGATGATCCATTTGGTTCCGGGAATCTGAACCATGTCCTCGACATTGTAGACGCCCAAGATGAAATTCGCCGATTTCATCCAGCCGTCGACATCGCGATCATCGGCGACGGCTGAGGTGCCAAGGGTCAGCACCGAACAGAGAATAATCACCGCATTATGATACGTTTTCATTTCTAAGTCCATTGTTGGTTGAATTTGCCGGCGAGAGAATGTCGTCACCATCGAGCAACTGACGACGGAATCGAGTGTCTCGCGAAACCTCAGTGTCCCACCATGTTCTTGTAGATCACGCCGTCCTTCATGATCACATCGAAGTTCTTTTCAGGATCGCCGACGAGATCCAGATTCTCAAGCGGATTGCCGTCCACCAGGATGATGTCCGCGTATGCGCCCTCCTCGATCACGCCGAGCGGTCCCAGCGGGTAGGGCGTCAGCTTGCCAGACAGCTTCAGCAACTCGGCGTTGTCGTGGGTCGCCATCTTCAGGGCTTCGAAGGGAGTGAACCACTTCTTCAGTTTCGCCAGCTGCGCGCCCTGACGCTTGGCGAGGTCGGCGCTGAAGAGGGTGTCGGTGCCGAAGGCGAACTTCACTCCGAGCTTCTTGCCCTCCGTGTAGACGAAGTCCGTTCCGTCGGTGACGAACTTGTATTTCGCCTTCTGGAAGTCGTTCAGGGCAGGCGCATCCTCATCGTCCATGAAGGGCTGGATGCTGAGCCAGGTGCCCGTCTCCTTCATTCGCTTGAGGGTTTCCAGGGTCGCCATGTGGCCGTGCTCGACACAGGCCGCGCCGCCATCGATCGAGTGGTTGACGGCCTCGTCGTTGATCGCATGGGTATGCACGTAGGTGCCCCAGTTCTCGGCCACCTCGACCGCTGCCTTGAGCTCGTCGAGGGTGAACTGCTTGGTGTGGATGGGGTCGTAGGCGGAGGTCACGCCGCCGCCTGCCATGAGCTTGAGCTGGGTGGCTCCCTGCATCAGGTTCTCGCGAGAACGCCTGATGACCTCGGGCACCCCGTCCGCGATGTAGAACATGTCCGCCCGCTCGTAGGGATGAAGCTGTTCCGGTGTCGCAGGAACCTCATTGGTCATGCGGAAGTCCATGTGGCCCGCAGTTTGGGAGATTGCGGGTCCGGACGGAAAGACCCTCGGGCCAATGATCAGTCCCTCATTCGTGGCGCGGGCGATGTCGAACATCGGCCCGGCCGCGTCGCGCACGGTCGTGAATCCGCGGTAGAGCGTATCCCGCTGGGCGACCGAGGTGAGGAGGTTCCAGTAGCCCTCGTTGGTCGTCATGAGCTGAGGGATCGAGGCCGTCGCGTAAACGCCGTGCCAGTGGGCGTCGATCAAGCCTGGAATGAGCGTGTGACCGTCCGCCTTGATCTCGAAGGCGTCATCGGGAACCTCCAGATTGGGGCCGATCTTCTCGATCAGCTGTCCGGTGACCAGCACGTCGGCGTTGATCAGTTCCGGCTCATGGCCGTTGAAGATCCTGGCGCCGCGGATCACGACATGTTTGTACTTCAATGCCGGTCCATAGGTGTTGCCGTGCACGATCTCGGCGTCCGCCGCGATGGAGTGGTCCTCGTGGGCAAGGCCGCTGGTGGCCACCGCCGCGAAGGCGAAGCCCGACAGTATCGTTTGAGTTGCATGCTTCATGGTGTGTCTTTTCGAATGATTGATCGAGAGGTCCGCTGAATGGGTGACGGACCATCTCCTGCCGGAGTGCCTTTGCGTCCGGTGCTTCTGCCAAAGCAGCGAAGGGAACTGTCAGAAATCGGCCTGCACCCAGGCACAGCTGGTCGGGGAGATCTGGGCGCAGTCATGTTCTCGGATTGGGGAGCTCGGGTGGACTTCAGTTTCCGCGGATCCACCGCTCGACGAAGTTTTCGACGACCGGAGTGACGTTGAAACCGATCATCCATTCCGAGCCGAAGTTGTCGGGGCGTTCGATGTAGTAGTTGATCTCCGCTGCGATCTTGACCGGCATCCTGCCGAATTTGAAGGTCTTGGAGACGGTCAGGTTCAGAGGGATCGTCCACTCGTCGCTCTTCCAGTCGTAGCTCATGATGGGGGTGGTTCCGACGTTCCAGCCGTCTCCAGGAAAGAAGACCAGGAAGGCCTGCAGCTGAGAGGCGCTGAACTCGCGGTCGCGCCAACCGGCGACATCCCATTGGTGGCTGGGAAAGATCCCGTAGACACCCCACTTCTCGAACTTGGCGAGCAGCAGTTCGGGACCGAGGCGAAACTGGCCTCCGGCGAGGCGGCTGTCGGTGGCGGTGGGCAGGGTGCCCACCATGCCCACGGCCCACAAAAACCCGTTCGGCTCGGTGACCCCGTAGCCGATGTCAAAGCCGATGTCCGCGAGGCCGGTGACGCTGTCCCAGCTTCCGGTCGCCGGGTCGAGCACCGGTTGCGCGAAGAGCAGGGGTAAGGCCGGCCTTACGAAGAGGTTCGCCTTGCCGCCCGAGGAGGTGGGACTCAGCGGGAAGGGAAAGACCGGCTGGAACAGCAGCGTGAAGTTGTCCTGGCTCGCTGAGCCGGGGATGCTGCCGTCGTAGAAGCGGTACTGGTTCTTGAAGGTCAGGCTGGCCAGCGAGTTGTTCGGATTGGCGAGCTCCCGGGCGATCTCGTCGGCGGACTTCTCGGGCCCGGAACCGCCTTCGAGTGATACAGCGGCGTCCTGAGCCCGGGCGACACTGGAGATTCCGATTGCGAGGGCGCATGCGAGGCGAACGGTGGTCTTCATGAGGCGGGTGGATTGTTCCTGACGCAGATTCTTTCGCGCAGTCAAAACAGAATCGATTGGTCCATTTCAATCATCTGGCGGAGCGGGCCACGACTTGCCTCAAGAAGGCAACGTGGATGATCGAGGTGCTGTATTTGGGTGTCGTTCATCGAGCGGGAGCCGGCTGCAGTTCAACGGCGGGCCGGGTGACCGAGGGATTCCGATCTCGAATCCCTGCCGGTGGCTGGCGGGGTGGGAGGTGAAGGAGATGGAGCCGGAAGAGCGAGGTGGGAATAGAGCAATCGCCGCACCTCCTCGATCGCATCCGGATGCTTGGTGATCGTGGTGTGAGTGGCATCGACGATCTTCTCGCTGGATACCCCCTCAAGATGCGAGCTCCAGTACGGCACCACCCCATCGCTGCCCTCCTCGACCGAATCCGACGGATCTGCCTGACCGATGATCGAGTGATAGGCAGTCCGCGAGGCGACTGGGAGTTGAACCACCTCGGCGAGAAACACGGAGCCGGGACTCAGGCTCTTGATGCTGTCGGGCCTCGACTCAAGACCTTGCACGGCAATAGGGCTAAGTCCGGTGATGCGCTCAAGCTGGGTGATGGTGAGGCCCGTGTTGTAGAGGTCGATGGGCACGTGGATCAGCCGGGAACCAAGCCTTCCGAGGGCGTTGTTGGCCATCTCGCTTCCGCGATGGGGGGCGGCGATGAAGATGGCCCGCTCAACCGTCGGAACGGACTCGAAGATCAAAACGTCTCGAAGTTGCGACTTCTCCTCTGGGCGGAGGGCGAGCTCTTCGATGGGTTTCTCGAGATAGAGGTCCCGGATGCGCTGGCCGCTGCTGCGGATCTGGATGTTGGCAAGAATGCCGCCCATGCTGTGCCCGATCAGCACCATGCGGCGCAATTTCTCCCCGCCCCCGCGAGCTTCGGCCATCGCCTGGAAGGCCGCCAGTTTCGAACGCAGCGCGGCAGCATTGTGACCGATGGAATACCCGCTCGGGTAGCGAAAGACGAGTGGCTGGTAGTTTCGCAATAACACTGGATCCGATCCGAGAACTGAGATCATCTTGATCCACGTCTCGGGGCTCGACATCAGACCGTGAACGAAGATCAGTGGGATCTTGTCCGGCTGGTAGGGAGTCAATTGGTAGAGGTTGGTCGCTGACTCGAACTTTGCCGGTCGGATCATCGCCTCGAAGCCGGCCTCCGTAGTAGGCGCATACTTGTAGAGGTAGGCGAGTCCCGCACTCCACTCCCCTGTCAGCGGGACCTGACGTCCTGTCACCACTGCCCGATCAATCTGCGTCAGGTCGCGCATCACGAGTTCGACACGGTTGCCCGTCGGCTGAAATTCGAGGGTTGCGTTGATCGGGATCACGAGTCCGGATGTGGGAACAAAGGCGGCCTCGAGCGGGTCCACCCGTGCGGCGGATCGCTCACCGAGGAGAGATCCTCCAACACCGTCTCTGTATCGGCGCTCCAGCTTTGCGTGTCTCAGCTCGAGCCGATCGGTGGCAGCCAGCTGGTCGAAGGCTTGGGGCTGGACCAAGCCGGGGGCGCCGGTTCTGAGTCTGAGGTGATGAGACGAAAGCGGACCTTCCAGCACCTGCGTGTGATTCCAGTCATGGACCGCACCTTGCAGCAGGCACGCAAGCTGGGCACAGCTATCGTTGTAGATCCGTCGTAGATCCAGTTCCGGGCCTGACGGTGCCATTTCCAAAGCTCCGGGATAGGCAAGGCGTGCGGCGTCCAGATAACATGCGGCGGCGGACTCCGGAGAGGCCGCGGTCCGATCGGCTCCGAGTTCGTAGCAGAAGTGAGCAAGCGCGACGAGGGCCCCTTCGTCAGGACTTTCATCGTGGATGTCCTTGAGCGCACGGAGGGCGGTCACCGGGTCCTTTCGGAAAAGTCGATTCAGGCCTGCCTCCCCAAGGACGTTCCGGCTTGGTCCGTCCAGATCGTTCAAATGCGCGGTCGGTGATCCGGGCAGCGGGTCCTTCCGGATCTCGATGTCCGGAGCGACACACGCGGTCAGCCCGATGCAGCTCCAGGCCACCCCGATTCCCCGCAGCCAACCGGAGCGGTTCCCCGACGGATGGACTTGGAAGAAGCGCATGAGCATGACCACGGAAGACTAGAATGCGAATCCAATACCCAGCATGGGCCCTTTCACTTCCATGTGGCTCACGGCGGCACCCGCCTTGGGATTCCACTTGAGGTAGCGGTAGCCCAGCGTGACGTCAAAGCTCTCCGCCTGATAGCCCAGACCGGCAAAAGCCTGCAGGGTGATCTGCGGTTCGCCGGCACCAATGTCGAAGTAGAACGGGAGATACCAGTGCGGGGATAGTTGATAATGTCCCTTGAAGCCGGCCACTCCAGCCCACTCGATCAAGTCTTCATCCAGAAATACGGTCGTGCTCCCGAATACCGGCACGGCAAGTGTGTTCTTGGTCTCGACGGACATGTAGTGGTAGCGTCCCCCAGCCAGCAGGTCGAAGTGGCCACGCTCCCCCTCGAGGAGCCGGTAGCCTGCCACCGGCGTGATGATCCAGCTGCTCAGGTTGATGTCGCTCTTCAGTCCCAAGGGCCCGGCGGAAGCGTAGAGGCTCTGCTGAAGGTCCATATAGATCATGTCTCCGCCGACAAACCAGCGCGCCTTCCTCATCTCGAAGGAACTCATCATGACGATGTTGAGGTCGCTGAGGATGTCGTCGAGGCCGAGTTGGATCGAGGATCCGCTCGCCGTGACAGAATCAATTTCCGGTCCCCACAGGTTGAGCTCGAACGAGAATGCCCAGTCCGGATCCTCCGTCGTCGGATGGTTGATCTCCAGCTGGGCCTCTCCGGTGGCGTGCTCTCCCGCTAGCGTGATGCCTGCGGTTCCCAGAAGGTAGACAGCTGCGGAAAGCCGGGCTGTGTTCGAGTTTGGAAGGAACTTCATCGATGTCATTGGTGAAAATCGAAGATGCTGAGTCGGTCGGAGCCGCAGCTGCCCACCCAGAGCCGTTCGCCCATCTCGATCGCGATCGTACCCGCGCCCAAGGCGCCATAGGCCCCGCTGGGAATGACAATCTCGGTTTTCTCCATGGTGTCCGGATCGACACGCGTGACCTTTGCGTCGCGGTCGGTGTCGAAGGCGGTGAAGATCGCCCCCTTCATATAAATGCCGAACTCGGATGGCGAGACGTCACCGCCGTTGTCAAGGTTGGCGCGATCGGTCGGGCTGACTGTCGTCGTGCAGCTCGGTAGCGCAATGGAGCCGAGGGGTAACATCATGGCCGAAACCCGGCCTTTCAGGGATCTCATAGCGGTCAGGGGTATGGTTCAGGAGGATCGTCACTCATGCCTGGCTTTGAGTCCCACTTCTCGCTGGGACCCTTCGGCCTTCTCGGTACCGGAACCTTGCGGGCGTCATTCTCTCGCGGGGATTGGCCTTCGACCGTTCAGAACGTTACCCGGCCACGAAGTCCGAACAGGGCCACGAAGCTCTTATCGGGATTGAGCGCCGGCTCGAAGAGCAGCTGGGCACTGGGCGTGATCTGGATGTTCTCCGTCAACTGGACCCGGTAGAAAATCTCGCTGGTCCATTGGTCGTTGAGTTGCGTCCCGAAGGTGTCGGCACTGGGTCGTCCCCAGTTCAGCCCGACCCCGAGCAGGTTGCCACCCGGCTCCCTCTGGTGCCCGAATCCGACGCTGGCCGATCGTGCCAGGATCGCAGCGCCCCCATCCGACCAACCTGCCCGGAGGAAGAACAGCCACTCATCGGCGAAGCGCTTCGAGAATGAGGCCACCATCCCATGACCACTGGGGGTTCCGTTCGCGGCGCTCGCGTCGAGCTGCCAGAAGGAGAGATGGGCGTTGTCGATGAAGAACTCCTTGCCGCCTCGGGTGTATCCGACCTCAACGGTCTTGAACGTATCGAAGTCCCCGAAGAATGTGTCGAAGCCACCGAACACCGCGCCCGGGTCCCCACCGGCGTCGACGATGCTGACCGCCGCGTAAACATGGTCGGAGAGATAGCCTCCGAGCATCGCCCCGAACGCGCCATCCGGCAACAGGGTCATCGCTCCCGTACCGGTGGAGAAGTTCAGGTTGTGAAAACCCGACCAAGGACTCGCCAGGGAATACAGATCGAAGTACTCCTTCACATCGATGAAGCCCAGTCTGAACACCGCCCGGTCGTCCAGGAAGTTCTGCTTCCAATAGAGGACCGTGGTCCGAAACCCATCATCATTGAACACCGGCTCGGGCGTACCGGCATATCCGACCTCAACGCCGAAGGCAGCGGGAGGAACGTCGGTGTAGGCATGCCGGTGCTCGACCCGGAAGTGAAGGCCGCCCGTGTTGGCCCCCCCGCAGTTGACCAGGTCCCAGGTTCCGAAGAAACGGGCGATTCCCGATGCCGCGGTATCATCTCCCGGGCTGCTGGTTGCCGCGAACCCGACGGCGGTGTAGTCGCCCCCGAAGCTGAGACCTGTCCTCTGGGCGACCTCGGCTTTCCAATCCGTCCAGGTCTTGAGCAGGTCCTGGTCCAGGACATCGGCGGCGTCATTCCGTTGTTCTCTCACGAGGGCATCGTTCGAGTCCTGACCGACAAGCGGGTCGACCGAGAGGTCATCGGATCGTGCTGAATCCGCCTCCTGACCAGACCCGATTGCGGTCTGGCCCTGGGCATCGGCCATGGGCGCCATGGGAAGTGCCGCCATCAACAGGACTTGCCACAACGACGATGGCCGGCGAATTGTCCTGACCTCACGACCGAGTCCGGGGTCCTCTGCAAACCCACGGGTCGAGCGGAGCTCACTCGGCCGACCAGCCGGCATGGCGTTGTTCAGGTTCGAGCAATTGCCTGATCGCTTCTGCAACTCCGTTGCTCTCTTGTTCAGGAAGGGATTCATAGCTTCCAACGTGTTTCTTGGTCGGCACAGATCGCCGGCCCTGCCAACGGCATCCCAACCGGCTCCGGCCAATCAGCCTTCATACTTGAAGGAGAGCTGGACCTTGGCGCGGTATGTTTCGACCTTCCCGTCCTTGACCGTCACGTCGAGCTTGGACACTTCGGCGACTCGCAGGTCCCGCAGGCTCTTGCCGGCACGCTCCACCGCACTGGCGACCGCGTTCTCCCACGATTCCTTGCTCGTGCCGATCACTTCAATGACTTTGTATACACTGTTCTCACTCATTTTTGTCTTTCGGTATGTGGGTTGTAGATGTGCGGATCCGATCCGCGGCCATGACTGGTCGCACCAGTCAATACTTCTTGTAGTTCGGTTTGCGTTTCTCGGCGAAGGCGGCCATCCCTTCCTTCTGATCCGGCGTGCTGAACAGCCCGTGGAAGAGGCGGCGTTCGAGTTTCAGTCCGGGAATCAGCGGTGTTTCGGCCTGCTGGTTCACGGCCTCCTTGCCCGCCAGAACGGCCAGGCGGGGATTTTTGGCGATCCTTGTGGCGATCTCCGTTGCCTCCTCCAGGTGTTTGCCGTCCTCCACGGCCTTGGTGATCAGGCCGATGCGCTCGGCTTCTGTGGCGTCCATCCATTTTCCGGTCAGGACGTAGTACATGGCCTTGGCCTTACCCACGGCTCTGGTCATCCGGGCTGGACCACCTCCCCCGGGAATAACGCCCAGGGTTACTTCAGTCAGGCCAAACTTGGCAGTCGAGTCGGCGATGATGATGTCGCTCATCAGCGCAATCTCGGTTCCGCCGCCGAACGCAAAGCCCCTGACGGCGGCGATGATGGGTTTCCGGATCTGCGCGACCTGATCCATGTAGGCGGCCATGTCGGTGCGGTAGGCGCTTTCGAAATCCTGAGAGGCGATCCATTTCAGGTCGGCTCCGGCACAAAACGCCTTGTCTCCTCCGGCGAGGATCATGCAGCCGATGCTGTCGTCGGCGTCGAATCCCATCAACGCATCGGTGACTTCGGTCTCCACTTGCTCGTTGAGGGCATTCATCGCCTCCGGTCGGTTGAAGGTGACGATGCCGATGTTTTCTTTTCGTTCTGTTTTGATGTATTTGAAGTCACTCATTGTCTGTTTTCCTTTCTTGTTTGTTTATTTCGCCTGCCAGTTAGGTGCCCGTTTTTCAGCAAAAGCAAGGGCGCCCTCCTTCGAGTCCTCGGTCCGCATGAGAAAATCGAAATACTCCTTTTCGAGCCTGACAGCCTGAGGCAGCGGCATATCCAACCCCTGCATGACAACACTCTTCATCTTCTGGACGGCCAATGGCGCGCTTTTGGTAATCTCCCGGGCGATCGCTTCGCATTTGGCCATCAGTTGATCCTCGGCAACCACGTGGTTGACCAGACCCAGTCGATAGGCATCCGGCGCATCGATGCGGCCGCCGGTGTAGAGCATCTCAAGCGCGGGCCCCAAGGGAATCGCGCGAGGCATTCGCTGGGTGCCGTAGCCGCCCGGAATCCAGCCGAGGCGGATTTCACCGAAACCGAAATGGGCATCCTCCGTGCAAACCCGAATGTCGGCCGCCAATGCCTGCTCCAGGCCGCCGCCATTGCAGTGGCCGTGGACCGCCGCGATCACGGGCTTGGTCAGAGTCAGCATGCGCGGATACAGGCGATCCACGAAACCCTCCGCATCCGGCGACTTGACCCATTTGACATCGGTTCCGACACAAAAGGCGCGACCTTCGCCACTGACGATCCCCACTCTCAATTCGGGGTCGTTCTCAAGATCATCCCAGGCATCGGCGATCGCGTCGTAGGTCTCGCCATCGCAGGCGTTCAGCACCTCCGGGCGATTGATGCGGACGTGGACGATGCCACCCGACTTCTCAACAATAACTTTGTTCATGATGTTGCTTTCCGTTCTAAGAGACTGAAGTTGTTCTACGTGGGCGATTCGGAAGATTCAGCGGCCGGGATCAGACCGAGACCATCGAATCCGGAAATCATCAGCTGCACTGCCAGGGCGCATAGCAGGACGCCGACAATGCGCATGACGACCTTGAGGAAGGCGGGCGAAATCCTGGCGAAGATGCGTTCCGCACCCAGAAGAATGCCGAGGTTGATGGCCATGATGATGAGGATGATCCCGACGAGGATCCCGACGTCGATGATCGCATCCTTGGTGAAACCCTGGTCCAGGGTCGCCTCGATGGCGACAATGGCGACCAGCCCTTGCGGCGAGGCCATCAGCGGAACCGCCATGGGATAGGCCGCGAGATCCATCGATGGGGCCGGGGGTGGTCCATCTCCATCCGTGGCTTCCGCCTTGTCTTCCGCGATGACCAGGTTGAGGGCGAACACGAACAGGATGGCGCCGCCCGAGATCAGCAAGGCTTCCACCGAGATCTTCAATCCGGAAAGAATCACGGCTCCGGCCAGTGCGAACAGGAGGCATACCACGGTCGTGATCAGCACGGACCGGAAGGCGATGGCACGCTTCAACGAGGCATCCGCATTCTTGGTCATCGCCAGACTGACGATCGCGGCCTTCATGGCGTTCGTGGTCGCGAACAAGAGGATAAAGATTTCAAGCCAGCCCATTTTCGTTTCTCCTATCTAGTTGAGTGGATTCGTTTCAGAGTGATCGGTTTCAGCCGGTCGAGTCGGCTTCGATCGGTTGCAGCCGGTCGCGCAGCCGATTCTTCGCCACCTTGTCGAGGGTTGTCCGGGGGAGCTCGTCGACCACCTGAACAGACCGGACCACCTTGAAGTCGGCGAGGTTCTCGCGGCTGTGATGGATGATCCTCTCGAGCAGGTCCGGTTTGGGGAGTGCCTTCCCCGCGTCGTTGAGGATCAGAAAAGCGGCGGGCACCTCACCGAGCATGTGGTGTTTCTGAGCAACCACGGCACACTCCTCCACGAGGCCGGACTCGGTGATGACGCGTTCGATCTCCGATGCGGCGACATTCTCGCCGCCGACCCGGAGCATGTCCTTGTCCCGTCCGACGAAGAACAGCCAGCCGTCTTTATCAATCCGGACCATGTCCCCGGTATCCAGTGCGCCGTTTGCATCGAAGGCGCCCCGGGTGGCCTCTGGGTTCTGGTGGTATTCCTTGAAGAGCGAGACTCCCCGTTCGCCGTGGATGAACAGAAGTCCCTGTTCTCCCGGTCCGGCCGGGGATCCGTCTTCCTTGCGAACCTCGATCCCGTAGAGAGGAGAGGGACGTCCCATCGTTCCGGCGGGACCGACATGATCGGCATCGGAAATGATGCAGGACGAGATGCTCTCCGTCATCCCCCAGTAGGGGATCGTCTGAACTCCGAACTCTTGCTCTGCGTCCGGCAAACGAGCGAGAGCCATGAGCACGCGCACCCGGTGTTCGGGAACGGGCCGGCCGCGGAGTGCCTTGAAGGCGAAGGGAATCATCGACGCCCAGGTCACGCCATGACGGGCGCACGTGTCCCAGAATCGTGAAGCGGAGAACTTGGGCTGCAGCACGATGGTTCCTCCGGACCAAAGGGCGGCGAGCAGGGAGATCTGGGCGTTGGCGTGAAACAGGGGCATGTAGATGAGCGTCACGTCCTCCCGACGGAGCCGGATGTTCATCGCCATGGACTTTCCGCCCCACAGGGCGTTGGCATGGGTCCAGACAGTGGGCTTGGGACGCGAGGTCGTCCCCGAGGTGAACTGAACCGCGAAATCCCGCCCGGGATCCCGCGGCAACTCGGGCAGGGGCGAGTCGCTGCAGAATGACGAAAAGGCTTCGGCACCGAACCCCTCCGGTCCCTCCAGCGGGGGATCGGCTCCGGCCGGGCCCTCCGTCACCACCATGCAGGTCGAGTCGCCGCAGGCCTTGCGCACCATCCCGGCGAAGGAAGGCTGGGTGACTGCGCAGGCGGGTTGCATCACCTCGGCAAAGTAGTGCACATCCGTCGCCACCGCGCGCGAGTTGGTCGTGACGGGAACGACGCCAAGGATGGCGCAACCGAACCAGGCGATGAGCAGTTCCGGCGAGTTCTCGAGATGGATGAGGACGAAATCGCCCACCGTAATTCCCCGGTCGTGCAGCCCGGCGGCAAACCGTCTGGCATCACTCGCGAACTCGGCGTAGCTCCATTCCTGTCCCTCGCCTTCGAAAGGGGCCCAGACCAGGAGTGTCTTATCCGGCTGCCGCCCGACCCACTGGCCGCCCAGCCAGGCAATGTCCATGCCACGAAACAGCTCCAGTAGCGAACCTTGAGATCCTTTGACACTCATCGGCCTGTGTCAGTGAACATGCTTGAAGGGGCAGTCTCTCCCTCCACTGCGGGTGCCGCGACGGAGTTCGCGTCACCCGCGAGGGTTGGGTTCAGTCCCGGGGAGTCCGCCGGGTCACGTAGAGAATGTGCTCGACGTAGGCGACGGTCTCACCCCGCTGATTGGTCGTTGTCTCGGTTTGCGTCAGCAGGCCATGGGTCTTGATCTTGTGGTGATCCCGCTTGGCGGTGACCTTCACTTCGACCTTGATCGTGTCGCCCGGGAAGACGAGTGCCGGAAAGCGGATCTTGTCGTAGCCATAGTTCATGACGTTGGGATTGGCGCTCTCGGCGCGGAAGATCAGCCCCACGCTGAAGGCAAATGTCAGAGTGCCATGCGCAATCGGTTTCTTGAACGGCTGCGTCTTGCAGAACTCCGCATCCGTGTGGTGGGGCTGCCAATCACCGGAGTGCATGGCGTGGGTCACGACATCGGTTTCGGTGATCGTCCTGGCGGGAGTCACGAAGCCCTCTCCGATCTCGAAGTCCTCGAAGAACTTTGGTTCATCGTTCATGATTCGGTCTGTTTTTGAATTTGAATTTGTATGATGGTGTATCTTAAGGGGGCGGCTACTTCGGCAGACCGACGGCTCCGGCCCCGGCCAGCGCCTTGACCACGTCTTCGCTGAAGCCGACCGCCTTGAGTTCGGAGATGGTGTGCTCGCCCACGCCCGGCGGGTTCTGCGGATTGACCCGATCACAGCCTTCAGCGTAGATCTGGAAGGGGCTG
>Ga0207814_100472_pt1 | contig 21732 bp, 19 predicted proteins | sample TtaePargueraPR_7_FD_187755 | JGI IMG/M metagenome (GOLD analysis project Ga0207814, IMG submission 187755) | Aerobic enrichment media microbial communities from Bioluminiscent Bay, La Parguera, Puerto Rico - Tt and P1 (2) (SPAdes) | ecosystem: Environmental > Aquatic > Marine > Unclassified ... | reverse complement strand
CCCGCCACGAATCGCGCTATAGGTTTCCCCATGAACGATCTCGCCATCCGTCTGGGCGACGTCACGCTCGACCCCGTCTTCCTGCTGCTATGCGTTGCGGGCTTTTCCGCCTTCCTGCTGCTGACGCTGATCGTGGTGCTCATCGTCGGCATGGCGCGGCGCGCCGAGGAGAAGGCCGACAAGGCGTCGCAATCCTCACAGCTGGACGCCGAGCTGGCCGAGCTAAAAGGCCGCATGCAGACGATTGCCGAGATATCCGTCTCGCGCCAGTCGGAGCTGACGCGCTCCATCAACCAGCGCCTTGATACGGTGACGCACCGCCTGGGACAGAACCTGACCGAGAACTCGCGCAAGACCACCGAGAGTCTTTCGAAGCTGAACGAGCGTCTTGCCGTCATAGACACCGCCCAGAAAAACATTACCGAGCTGTCCTCCAACATGGTCAGCCTGCAGGCGATCCTCGCCAACAAGCAGCAGCGCGGCGCCTTCGGCCAGGGCCGCATGGAAGCCATCATCGAGGATTCCCTTCCCCGCGGCGCCTACACCTTCCAGGCAACGCTGTCCAACAACAGCCGCCCAGACTGCCTCATTCACCTGCCCAACGCGCCGGCGCTGGTCATCGACGCCAAGTTCCCGCTGGAAGGCTTCGAAGGGTTGCGCGAGGCGCACAGCGAGGAAATGAAGAAACAGGCCGTCGCGCAGATCCGTACCGACGTGAACGCGCACATCAGGGCCATCGCCGAGAAATACCTGATCCCCGGCGAGACCCAGGACCAGGCGCTGATGTTCGTGCCGTCGGAGTCGATCTACGCCGAACTGCACGAAACCTTTCCCAAGCTGCTCCAGGCCTCGCACCGCGCCCGCATTGTCATCGTCTCGCCTAACATGCTGATGCTGGCCGTCCAGACCATGCAGGCCATCATGAAGGACGTGAAGATGCGCGAACAGGCTGGCCTCATCCAGAAAGAGGTCGCCTATCTGATGGAGGACGTGAACCGCATGCACGAGCGCGTACTCAAGCTGCAGACCCACTTCGGTCAGGCCAGCAGGGACATCGAGCAGGTGCTCACATCCGCCGACAAGATTAGTTCGCGCAGCCGCAAGATCGAAACGCTGGACTTCGACGAGGCGCCGGGAGAAATCGCCTCCTGCCCCAAGATGCCCGCCAAGGCACGCCGCAAGCAGGCCTCCTCGCCCAGGTCGAACGGCAATGGCAAACAGGCGGACCTGCTCTCTGGAAAGTGAACGGCACTGTAGGCGATTTGCCACAAATCCGTCCGATAGACGTGCTCGGTTTTCCGTCAGATGCGGTGATTGAAATTCTCCCGGCCCCTGGACCCCATTTCGGCTGCCAAGGGCGCTTAACCATCGCATCAACCAAGAAAACCAAAAGCAGTTCCGAGTGAGGAGACCCCTGATGGGAAGAAACGAAACCGCGACCAGCCATGGCAGGAGCAGTGCTGACGGAAACGGCGGCGCCTTGCCGTTCCTCAACGATATGCCGGAAACCGTGCATTCCATGCTCGACGCAAACGCAAGGCTCCAGTCCGATTTCCTGACGCTCTGGAGCCATCGTGCGCACGCATGGCTCAATTGGCCCAAGCAGGTTCTAAGCTGCAAGGATGCCGCCGACCTGGTGAACGCCGAAGGGACATTCCTGACGGCCATGCATCATCATTACAGGGAGTATTTCGACTCCGTGATGCATGACACGCTGATGCATAAAAACGGCAAGCAGACGGACAAGCTCACACGTCAGTAAACGGACGGAGCGGCCTGCGTTCGAAAAACGGCTTGGAATCAAACAGCTTTTGCATTCACGCGAATTACCTGAATGCAGGGGCTAGTTCTTTGTGTCCATGAGGCTGTTGATGTCACCAAAGGACGGCGCGTCCCCCAGCGGGGCAAACGCGCCGGTATCCCTGATTTCACGCGCCGCATCGAGGAAGCCGCCCACTGCCGTGCGCGCGAGCGCGCCGCCAAGACTGATCCGCTTGCCGCCGGCTTCGGCGATCTCGCCGACCATGAGCGAGGGCGTCGCAAGCACGTTCACCGGCTTGCCAACCGCGGAACACACGGCGCGGACTTCGTCCGGCGTCTTCAGGCCGGGCGCGTAGAGCACGTCCGCGCCGGCCCGCTCATAAGCCTGTAGCCGCCTGATCGTGTCGTCGAGGTCCGGGTTGCCCCGGATAAGGTTTTCCGCCCGCGCGGTCAGCACGAACGGGACCTGCAACGCACGCACGGCCTCGACTGCCGCGGCAACGCGCTCCACGGCATGGTCGAAGTCGTATATCCGGTCCTCCTGCGGCCCGGAATAATCCTCGATGGAACACCCCGCCGCGCCCGCCTCGTAGGCCAGCGGTATGGTCTTCGCCGCCTCGGCCGGGTCGTCCGCGTAGCAGTTCTCGAGATCGGCGGAAACAGGCAGGTCGCACGCAGCGCAAAGCGCGCGTATATGCGCCAGGTGCTCGTCGCGGGAAACCGCGCCGTCGCTGCGCCCCATGGTGTAGGCGAGGCCGGAACTGGTCGTCGCCAGTGCCTTGAACCCAAGCCCCGCCAGAACACGGGCCGAGCCCGCGTCCCACGGATTGGGGATCACGAACGCCCCATCCTGCTCGTGCAGCTTGCGAAAAGTCCCGGCCTTTTCGGCCTGCGTCTTGCCGGTCATAACGTTTTCCTTGCCTTGATTGCCGCCGCCAGCGTGCCTTCATCGAGATAATCGAGCTCGCCCCCGACGGGCACCCCGTGCGCAAGCTGCGATATCGTAACGCCGCATCCTTCAAGCTGGTCCATCAGGAAATGCGCTGTCGACTGGCCTTCCACGGTCGCATTGAGCGCCAGCAGGATCTCCGTGACATCGTCCGCCGCCGCGCGTTCGATCAGCCTGCCGATATTCAGGTCTTCCGGTCCAACCCCGTCTAGCGGCGACAGGGTGCCGCCAAGCACGTGGTAGCGCCCCTTGATGACAGCCGCGCGCTCCAGCGCCCACAGGTCCGCGACCTCCTCCACCACGCAAATCATTGCCGGGTCGCGCCGGGGGTCGGCGCATATGGTGCACGGGTCGAGCGTATCGACATTGCCGCAACTACTGCATACGCCAACCTTGTCGCGCGCCACCGTCATGGCGCCGGCAAGGGGCGTCAGAAGCTGGTCTTTCTTCTTTATCAGGTGCAGGGCGGCGCGACGCGCCGAGCGCGGGCCCAGGCCCGGCAGGCGCGCGAGCAGCTGTATCAGCTGTTCGATTTCCGGTCCGGCGACGTTTCGGCTCATGTCTGCACCTGCCTCCAGCGGCGGCCCGCGATCGCAACCCCCACAACGGTGACGGCCATTCCAAAAAGCTGCAACGGCGTCAGCGTCTCGCCGAATATCAGCCATCCGATCAGCGCTGTCACCGGGGCAACGAGATAGAACAGCGTGGCGACCTGCGATACGGCGCCATGACGTATCAGGACCATGAGAAGCAGCACCGCGCCAAGTGACAGGACCAGGACCAGCCAACCGAGGGCGAAGACGAATTCGCCCGTCCATTTCACGTTACCGTCTTCCAGCAGAAGTGCCCCCGCCGCGCACACGGCGAAAGCGCCCAGATACTGGCAGACGCCGCCAGTGCGCAGGTCGGATGCGGTGGAGAAACGTTTCTGGTACAGGGTGCCTATGGTCATCGAAAGCACGCCCCCCGCAACGATGGCGATCGAGAACAGGGTTATGCCCGAGCCGGCGAGGTCGAGTTTCGGACTCAACACCAGAACAAGGCCGGCCAGCCCGAGCGACAATCCGAGCCAGTGACGCAACGCCAGTTCCTCCCCGAGCAGGAGCCCGGCGAGGATGGCCGTGATGAGCGGCTGCAGCCCGATGATGAGCGCTGTCACGCCGGCCGACATGCCGTGGTCGATGGCCCAGAAAACCGGCCCCAGGTAAAGCCCGTGAACAAGTATCCCCACCACGACGCTGTGCAAGGCCTCGAGCCGCCCCGGCCAGGAAACGCGGAAACAGACGGCTATGATCGCGAACAGGCTGGCCGCAATTGCGAAGCGCAGGCTCAGGAAGGTAAAGGGATCTGCGTATGGCGCGCCAAGCTTGGCCCCGATGAAACCCGTCGACCACAGCAACACGAACAGCGCGGGCGCGAGCGTAATCCACCCGCCAACGCTACCGCCGGGCGAATTGTCAGATGCGTTCTTCGGTGGAGCCTGATTCGAAACCGATGTCATCGTGCAACGGAACTAGCCGAGGCTTTGCCGATGCACAAGCGCGACAACCTGCCAATGGCTGGATTCAGCTCCGACTAGAACAGCTTCATGCCGGGCGGAAGCGGCAGGCCGCCTGTAAGGTCCTTCATCTTGTCTTGCAGCATGGCTTCCATTTTGGACTTGGCGTCCGTGTGGGCCGCGACGATCAGGTCCTCGAGGATTTCGGCCTCGTCCGGCTTCACCAGCGACGGGTCGATCTTGAGCCCCGTCATACTGCCCTTGCCGTTAAGGGTTACCGTAACCAGCCCGGCGCCCGACGTCCCCGAGCACTCCAGCGTGTCCAGTTCGGCCTGCATTTGCTGCATACGGCCCTGCAGCTCCTGCGCCTGTTTCATCATGTTCGAGAAATCTTTCATGGAACCTTCCGTCCTGCCGGTCTTTCATCCACCGCTAATCATCGGCTTCGTCGTTTTTATCCATGTCGCGTACGTCAGTAATGCGCGCGCCGGGAAAGGTTTCAAGCAGCTCGCGCACCTTGGGATGATCCTGTAACTCCGAAATCCTGCGCGCCTTTTCCTTGGCCTCGGCCTGCTCGCGCGCGCGCCGCCGCTCGGCGAATGTCTCTTCTCCCACGCCGTCGGTGACGGCGACCATCCAGCGTTCGCCGGTCCATTCACGCAGCTTTTCCCGCAAATTGTTGGCCAGGGTTGGCGGCGCGTCTTCCATGACGCTGATCTCGATGGTCGGCGGCGCGAAGGCGATAAGCCGCACGTGGTTTTCAAGAGCGTGGGCGAGCATCGGCTCGCGTTTCTCGTTGACCAGCGCGATCACGTCTTCGAACGAGGCAAGCCTCGTTTCGGGCGCGGCGCCGGCCTCCGCGGCGGGCACTTCCGCCTGCACGGCCTCCGCGCTTCCCGCCGGTTGCCGCCGCACCGCAACGGAAGCGCCGGAAGGAGCAGGCTCCGATGATGGCGCTGGAGCAGAACCGCCGGAATGCGCCGGCGCACCCGCTCCCTGTCCCGCGGCGTCGCCCGCCAGGGCCTTCGCCAGTTCGCGCGGGCCGGGCAGTTCAGCCATGTAGCACAACCGCACGAGAACCATTTCCGCGGCGGCAAGCGCACGCGGCGCCGTCGCCGCTTCTTCCAGGCCTCGCAGCAGCATCTGCCAGGCCCGCGCCAGCACGCCGATGTCCAGCTTTTCCGCCAGGGACTCGGCGAGGCTTCTCTCGGCCTCGCTCAGGGTAGGGTCGGCGGCGTCCTTGCCCGCGGCCGCGACGCGGGTGATGGCATGCACCGTGTCGGCCAGGTCGCCCAGCACCTGCACGGGCTCCGCGCCGTCGTCGTAAAGCGCGCGCAGTCCTTCCAGCGACGCCTTGGCATTGCCTGTAAAAACGGTTTCGAGGAGGTCGAATACACGGGTCCGGTCGGCGATGCCAAGCATGGCCCGAACGTCCGCGCCCGAAACGCCCCCCTTGGCATGCGCGATCGCCTGGTCGAGTATCGACAGGCCGTCGCGCACAGAGCCTTCCGCCGCGCGGGCAATCAGGGTCAGCGCATCGTCGTCGATCTTCGCGCCTTCCCTGCCCGCAATCATGCCGAAATGCTCGCGCAGACGGTCCACCTCGACGCGACGCAGGTCGAAACGCTGGCAGCGCGACAGCACGGTAACCGGAACCTTGCGCACTTCCGTGGTCGCAAAGATGAAACGCACATGCTCCGGCGGCTCCTCGAGCGTCTTGAGCAGGCCGTTGAAGGCCGCGCGGGACAGCATGTGCACTTCATCGATGATGTAAACCTTCATGCGCGCCGATACCGGCTTGTAGCGGGCGCTCTCGATGATCTCGCGGATGTCGTCGATGCCTGTGTGCGAGGCCGCGTCCATCTCCAGCACGTCCACATGGCGCGATTCCATGATCGCGTCGCAATGTGCGCCCGGTTCGGTCATGTCGATGGTCGGCCCGTCGACGCCGTCGCGCTCGTAGTTCAGGGCCCGGGCGAGGATACGCGCAGTCGTGGTCTTGCCCACCCCGCGCACGCCAGTCAGCATGTAGGCTTGGGCGATCCGCCCCGACTGGAAGGCGTTGGTCAGGGTGCGCACCATGGCGTCCTGGCCGATCAGTTCCGCGAAAGTGCTTGGGCGGTACTTGCGGGCGAGGACGGCGTAAAGCTCGCCCTTTCCGGCATCATCCTGTTTCTTGTCGGTGGATTTCGGCTTGGCCATCGCGTCACGTGTAGGTCTGGCGGCCGTAGCCTAATGCAGCGGACCGTACTTGCATCAATGGGTGGGAGGCTGGACATGCAACCCGCGCCGAACTCGTTAGGGCTGCTTCCTTCCGGATCTGACCCGGTTGGCGAGAAGCACGTCTGCCGCCAACCTCCCGGGGACGGTTATATCAGACGTTGGGGCACAGGTGGCAACCCCCCGCCTTGCCTTGGGGACAACGATCCGAAAACCACCCTTGTGCCGGGCGGCCTCGTGGTATCCTATGGCCCCCGCACCACAATCGTAAGACCTCCCTTCATCATGGAAGCGCCAGACCGAAAAGACTTTCCCGTGCCCCGCATCGGCAGCGAGCAACAGCTCGACCGCATGGCCGAGAAGCGCACGGACAGGGAGTGGCTGGCGCAGCGCATCGCCGACCCTTCGAGCCGCTTCCTGCTATTTTCCGACCTGTCTCTCGCCATCGACTCAAGCGAAGACCGGACCGGGACCCGACTGCGCTGGCTGGGCACCGCCGATATCGAAAAAATTGGCGCCAACCCGTCCGATGCCTACCTGCTCGGCTGCGATGCAACGGGAGCCGCCATATTCGCGCTGTCCCTCGACCCATCGCAGTCCATCGCTGTTCCCGGCGGCATCGAGGCGCTCAAGCCCCTGGTCGACCTGCGCACGCTCGCCATGCAGGGCGCCCTGCCGCCCGAAGACCTCTCGCTCGCCGGCATGGGCCGCGCGCTGTCCGCCTGGCATGCCGCGACCCGCTGCTGCGGGCGCTGCGGCAGCCATACGCGCGTCCGCGACGCCGGCTGGCGGCGAAGCTGCTGGTCCTGCGGGCAGGAGTTCTACCCGCGCACCGACCCCGCGGTGATCGTTCTCATTACTGACGGCGAGCGCTGCCTGCTCGGCCACCACAAGCGCTACGCCCATAAATTCTATTCCACCCTCGCCGGTTTCGTGGAACCGGGGGAGGACTTCGAGGCCTGCGTACGCCGCGAAATGCGCGAAGAGACGGGTATCGTGATCGGCGAGGTCAAATACATGGCGTCGCAGCCATGGCCGTTCCCTCACCTTGTGATGGTCGGCTGCTGGGCGCAGGCGCTCACCACCGATGTCGAACTGGAAGAAGAAGAACTATACGACGCGCGCTGGTTCACCCGCGAAGAGGTTCACCAGATGCTGGACGGGGAACACCCCGAGCAGATCACCGTGCCGGGCCCCCATTCCATCGCCCATGCCCTCATCAAGAGCTTCGCCGACCATCAGGACTGAAGGTATACGGTTTCGGACTTTTGCGTCCGCATTTCTGTCTGGGCGCGAACCGCGTCCGCGTGCGATATCCGCAAATCCACGTTGCCCCGGGCCACTTCAATGGCCTTCTTCGCTTCTCGGCAGAGCGGCATGTCCAGGAACTGATCGCAATAGGCAATCAGGCAGGCCGCCAGTTGCGCATTGGTCATCACCACCGCTTTGCCCGGTTCCTCGTATCTCAACATCACCTTCGGCGTCCCGTCCGGCGCGGCATGGACTCCTGTTACGGCCTGCTCAGGCACGCTCATATCCATGCGCGGCGCCACATTCCTGACGGCGTTGGTCACTTCGTCGAGCCTGAAGCGCAGGATTCTCAATTCACTCGGCATGCGTGCTCATCCTGTATTAATACACGCAATGCTAGAAAATATCGGTAAATGAAATACTAAGCCCGTGTGGGCACGAAAAAGCAGTTAGCCCGCGGGGGGATCGCCAAGCGCGGCCAGCTCTTCCCGGAACGGGCTTGCCGGGTAGGTGCCGAGCACCTTGACCTCGGATGAAAAGAACGAGAGCTCCTCGAGCGCCAGCCTGACGTTGCGATCGCTTGGATGCCCCTCGATATCGGCATGAAACATGGTGGCGTTGAAGGTGCCCTCGAGCTGGTAGGACTCCAGTTTCGTCATGTTCACCCCGTTGGTCGCGAAACCGCCGAGCGCCTTGTAAAGCGCCGCCGGAACGTTGCGCACGCGAAAAATGAAAGTCGTGACGACGGGTCCGTTATCCGGCTCCGCATCGTCGGGCTCGGATGCCAGGACAACGAATCGGGTGGTGTTGTGCTGGGCATCCTCGATGTCGGCGCGCAGGATTTCGAGGCCGTGAATCTCGGCTGCGAGCTTCGAGGCGATTGCCGCCTGCGACCTGTTTCCCTCTTCCTGGACGATCCTCGCGGAACCGGCCGTATCAGCCTCGATCACGGGCTTGAGGCCCAGTTCTCTGATGATCTTCCGGCATTGGCCGAGCGCATGGGTATGGCTGAGCACCGACGCAAGATCGTCGATCTTCGTGCCCGGCAGGACCAGCAGCTGGTGATGGATGCGTTCGAAATGCTCGCCGACGATGTAGAGATCGGAATCGGGCAGCAGGTGGTGAATGTCGGCCACCCTGCCGGCCACCGAGTTCTCGATCGGGATCATGGCGTAGGTTGCCTCGCTGTTTTTCACCGCTGCGAGAGCGTCCTCGAACGTGGAACAGGCGTAAGGCTCCATGTCCGGGCGCGAATTCAGGCAAGCGGCATGGCTGTGAGCGCCCTTCTCGCCCTGGAAGGCAATCCTGTTCTCGCCGGGTTCGGCCATTTTTCTCGTCCCTTTTCGCAGGAGGCGCCGCGGTCGCCGCGCAGTGCTCACTTGGCGGAAAACGCCGCTTTAACCGGCCAGTATCTTGCGTGCCCGCTCAAGGTCGGCGGGAGTATCGACACCGACCGGCACCGTGTCAACGAGCGCGACCTCGATCCTCATGCCGTCCTCAAGCGCCCGCAATTGCTCAAGTTTTTCGCGGGCCTCCAGTTCCGATTGCGGCAACGTAACGAACCGCTCCAGCGCATCCCGGCGAAACGCGTAGATGCCGATGTGGTGATAAAGCGGACCCTCGCCCCAGGGAGCGGTGGCGCGCGTGAAATACAGCGCCCGCATGCGGACTTCTTGCGTGCGCGAACCCACGACCTTGACCACGTGAGGATCGTTGCGTTCGTCTTCATCGGCGATCCGCGCCGCCAGCGTCGCGATATCGGCCGCGCCGTCCTCGAGCGGCGCGATGCAGGCGGAAATCAGGCGCGGCTCGAGCGTCGGCAAGTCCCCCTGCAGGTTGACCACCACGTCATGCTGACTGCCCGGGTCGACGGCGGTGACCGCCTCATGGATTCGATCCGTGCCGCTGCCATGGTCAGGTCGCGTCATGACCGCCTCGCCCCCCGCCTGTTCCACCGCGTCGCGCACACCCTTGTCGTCGGTCGCTACCAGCACGCGTCCGGCACGCGACTCCATGGCGCGGCGCCAGACATGGACGATCATGGGCTCGCCGCCGATATCGGCCATGGGCTTGCCGGGCAGGCGCGTCGCCTGCAGCCGCGCGGGTATAACGATCAGGGCGTTCGCCATGTGCCGACTTTCGTTACGGGGGTGCGACCAATTGCGCCAAGCCGCCCCCTGCGTCAAGTGCGAGTTGCAACTATGCTCCAAAACTCTATATTCGGCGCCAAATCGCAACCGCAAAACCGTGCCGGGAAATTTTCGGGGGACTGTCTTCCATGGACGCTTTTGAACTCAACAAGATCGCTGGAGGCGTTCTGTTTGCACTGCTGATCCTGTTCGGGACCAAGACCGCAACGAACCTCATTTTCAAGGCGCATCAACCGGAGAAACCGGGCTTCGAGGTGGAAATCGCCGAAAGCGCGTCCGGCGGCGCCGACGAGAAGGAAGAAAAAGCCGTCCCGATCGCCACGCTGCTCCCCAACGCCAGCGCCGAAAAAGGCGCATCCATCGCCAAGAAATGCGCCGCCTGTCACACCTTCGACAAGGGCGGCGCCAACAAGATCGGGCCTCACCTTTACGGCGTTGTGGGCCGGCCTCTTGGAACGGTTGACGGTTTCGCCTATTCCGGTGCTCTCAAGGACAAGGGCGGTAACTGGGATTTTGAAGCGCTGAATGCCTTCATCACCAAGCCGAAGGACTTCATCCCGGGAACCAAGATGGCTTTCCCCGGCATCAAGAAGGCCGACCAGCGGGCCGACCTGCTGTTGTACCTGCGCCAGCAGGCGGACAGCCCCGCGCCTCTACCCGAGGCGCCAGCCGCGGAAGCCGCCCCGGCAGCCCCGGCTCAAGGCGAAGCGCCCAAGGAAACACCCAAGGAAGCGCCCAAACAGGGCGGCTGAACCGGCTTTCCGGCCGATCGCCTGACCAAATTGTAATTTGGCGGTTTTCCGCAACCGGGCCATGCTGCTAGGGTCAGCGCTCCGCCGCGGCGAAATCGCGGGCGGGCAGTGTCCAATTGATTGAGTCGGTCCATATGCTTCCCCCAAAAATGCGAGTCGCTGCTGCATTTTCCTTCATATTGCTGCTGGCCTGTTCGGCCGTCTCCGCGTCGGCGGAGCAGGTTCGTCATCACGCCCTGTCGCTGATCGGCAAGCCGGCCTATCCGCCGGATTTCAAGCACTTTGACTATGCCAATCCCGACGCCCCCAAAGGCGGCAAGGTGCGCCTGTCGGCGATCGGCTCGTACGACAGCCTCAATCCCTTCATCCTCAAAGGCGTTGCCGCCGCCGGCGCCGGCCAGATTTACGACCAGCTCATGGATACCAGCCTGCAGGAGCCTTCCACCGCTTACGGCCTGCTCGCCGAGTGGGTCTCCTACCCGGAAGATTTCGGTTCCGCGACCTTCAGGCTGCGCGACGGGGCCCGCTGGCACGACGGCAAGCCTGTGACGCCGGAAGACGTGGTTTTCTCGCTCGAGGCGCTCAAGAACGGCCACCCGTTCTACGGCCACTACTACAAGAACGTGGAGAAGGTGGAAAAGACCGGCGACCGCGAGGTCACCTTCACCTTCGACACCAAGAACAACCGCGAACTGCCGATGATCGTCGGCGAGTTGACCGTCCTCCCCAAGCACTACTGGACGGGCAAGGATGCCAACGGCAACACGCGCGACATCGGCAAGACCACGCTTGAACCGCCCCTCGGTTCCGGCGCTTATCGCATCACCGACGTGCAGCCCGGGCGTTCGCTGACATTGCAGCGCGTGAAGGATTACTGGGCGAAAGACCTGCCGGTAAAGAAGGGCCAGGACAACTTCGACGAGATCACCTACGAATATTTCCGCGACACGACGGTCGCTTTCGAGGCCTTCAAGGCCGACCGGCTTGATTTCTACCGTGACAGCAGTTCCAAGAACTGGGCAACGGCTTACGACATTCCTGCCGTCAAGAAGGGGTGGATCAAGCGTGAGAATGTCGAACTGGAACGCGGCCAGCCCATGCAGGCCTTCGTTTTCAATACCCGTCTCGACAAGTTCAAGGATCCGCGCGTGCGGCGCGCGTTCAACTACGCCTTCGATTTCGAATGGGCGAACAAGAACCTGTTTTACGGGCAGTACAAGCGTACCTCCAGCTACTTCCAGAACTCGGAACTGGCGTCCTCCGGCCTGCCGGAAGGGCGCGAACTGGAAATCCTGCAGGAACTGAAGGACGAGATACCGCCCGAGGTGTTCACCACGCCTTATACCAACCCGGTGACGGATGGCAATGGCAACAACCGCAACAACCTGCGCGAGGCGTCGAAACTGCTCAAGGAAGCCGGCTGGGACGTCAAGGACGGCAAGCGCGTGAGCGTGAAGACCGGCGAACGGCTGAACGCCAATTTCCTGCTCGTGTCGCCGCAGTTCGAGCGCATCGTCCAGCCCTTTGCCCGCAACCTCGAACGCCTTGGCATCGAGGTGTCCCTGCGCGTCATCGACTCCGCGCAATATTCACGCCGCCTCGACAGTTTCGATTTCGACATCGTCGTGGGTAATTTCGGCCAATCGGAGTCACCCGGTAACGAGCAGCGCAATTTCTGGGGATCGGAGGCCGCCGACCGCCAGGGCAGCCGAAACATCATCGGCATCAAGAACCCTGCCATCGACAAGCTGATCGACAAGATCATCTTCGCCAAGGACCGCGCCGAACTGGTCGCTGCGACCCGGGCGATGGACCGCGTCCTGTTGTGGAACCACTACCTTGTGCCCCAGTGGTACGCGCCGTTCTCCCGTATCGCGTTCTGGGACCGTTTCGGCCACCCGGATAAGTTCCCTCCCCTGACTGTCGGTTTCCCCATGGTCTGGTGGTGGGACGAGCAGGCCGCCGCCAGGCTGGACAGCGCCAAGTGAGACAGGTGGAGCGAACAGGCAAAGCCATGCGGTTTGCTGCCGCCCTCGTAACAATATTGTTCGCCTGCATCGCCTGGCCGGGGCAACCGGATGCCTCGGAACGCCGGCATGGCCTGTCCACCTTCGGCGAACTGAAATACCCGGCGGATTTCAGGCAGTTCGACTACGTGAACCCTGATGCCCCGAAAGGCGGTCGCCTGTCCATGATCGGAACCGCCGGCATCACGACTTTCAATTCCCTCAATGCATATATTCTCAAGGGGGATGCCGCGCAGGGGCTTCAGTACCTGTTCGACAGCCTCATGGAGTCGGCCCAGGACGAACCGGCCTCCATGTACGGGCTGGTCGCCCATTCAGTCGAAATCGCCGATGACCGCAAGAGCGTGACCTTTTACCTACGCGAAGAGGCGAAGTTCGCCGACGGCACACCCGTACGCGCCGGGGATATCGCAAACTCGTTCGTCCTGCTCAAGGAAAAGGGGCATCCCCAGTTCGCCCTCCAGATGGGCGACGTGGAAAAGGCTGAAGTGATCGATCCACTCACTGTTCGCTACCACTTCACTGGCGAGCAGGTGCGCGACCTGCCCGGCATCGTCGCCAGTCTGCCGATCTTTTCCAAGGCCTATTATGACGAGCACGACTTTGCGAAAACGACCCTCGAACCGCCGCTCGGTTCCGGCCCGTACGAAGTCGGCGACTTCAAACAGGGACGCTACATCGTCTACAAGCGCCGCGACGACTACTGGGCGAAAGACCTGCCCGTTAACGCCGGCCGCTTCAACTTCGACGAACTGCGCTACGAGTATTTCCGCGACCGCACCGCCGAGTTCGAGGCGCTCAAGGCCGGCGAATACGACCTGCGCGAGGAGTTCACATCGAAGGTCTGGGCCACCGAATACGACATCCCGCAAGTCAGATCCGGCAGGATCGTGCTGCTCACCCTGCCCGACGAACGTCCCTCCGGCGCGCAGGGCTTTTTCATAAACACCCGCCGTGAGAAGTTTTCCGACCCGCGCGTGCGCAAGGCCCTCGACTACGCTTTCGATTTCGAATGGACCAACAAGAACCAGTTCTACAACCTCTACAAGCGAACCGGCAGCTTCTTCGAGAATTCCGACATGAAAGCCGAGGGCCCGCCGGACGAGGCGGAGCTGGCGCTGCTAGAGCCGCACCGGGACAAGCTGCCGCCTGAAGTGTTCGGCCAGCCATACTCCCCGCCCGTTTCCGACGGCTCGGGCCAGGACCGCAAGCTGCTGCGAACGGCCTCTAAACTGCTGAACGAAGCCGGCTGGGCTGTGAAGGACGGCAAGCGCGTCAACGCCAAGGGCGAGCAGCTCAAGATCGAGTTCCTGATATTCTCGCCCACCTTCGAGCGCATCATTGCGCCGTTCGTGAAAAACCTGAAAATCCTCGGCATCGACGCCGGCATTCGCCTGGTCGACCCGGCGCAGTTCCAGGAACGGCTGAAATTCTTCGATTTCGATATAACCTCGCAACGTTATGTTCTTCGCACCACACCCGGCGTCGAATTGCGCACTTACTGGGGCGGCAAGGCCGCTGGCACCTCCGGCAGCCTCAACCTCTCGGGCATCAATGATCCCGTCGTCGACGCACTGATAGAAAAGGCGATCGCCGCCAGGACCCGCGACGATCTCGTTACGGCCGCGCGCGCCATCGACCGCGTGCTGAGGGCCGGGCATTACTGGGTGCCGCACTGGTACAAGGCGGCGCACCACATTGCCTACTGGGACAAGTATTCACGCCCCGAAGCGAAACCTAAATACGGACGCGGCGTTATTGACACCTGGTGGTATGACGAAGCGAAAGCTGCCAAACTGGCCCGATAACGCGATTCACTGATCCATTGAAACGCACCGGAGTTCCATGACCGCCTATATCCTGCGCAGGCTCCTGCTGATCGTCCCGACGCTCATCGGGATCATGGTCATCAATTTCGCCGTCATCCAGTTCGCGCCGGGCGGTCCTGTCGAGCGCGTGATCGCGCAGCTGACCGGAACCGATGTTTCCGCCACAGCCCGTATCGGCGGCACGGGAACGGGCGACTTCGGCGCAGGCTCGCAATCCCAGACAAACGCTGGCTCGGGCGACACCGCCACTTCCTCGAAATATCGCGGCGCGCAGGGGCTGGACCCGGAATTCATCAAGAGCCTGGAGAAGCAGTTCGGCTTCGACAAGCCGGCGCACGAGCGTTTCCTTCTGATGATGTGGAACTACCTGCGCTTCGATTTCGGCCAGAGCTATTTCCGCGACGTCAGCGTCATCGATCTCATCATCGAGAAAATGCCCGTGTCTATTTCTCTGGGGTTGTGGATGACCCTGATCTCCTACGGCATCTCGATACCGCTCGGCATTCGCAAGGCGGTCAGGGACGGCAGCCGCTTCGACGTTTGGACATCCGGCGTCATCGTCATCTGCTATGCCGTGCCGGGGTTCCTGTTCGCCGTCCTGCTGATCGTCCTGTTCGCCGGCGGCACGTTCCTTGACTGGTTCCCCTTGCGCGGGCTCACGTCGGAGAACTTCGACCAGCTCCCATGGTACGGCAAGATCATCGACTATTTCTGGCACCTGACCCTGCCGCTCATCGCCATGGCGCTCAGCGCCTTCGCCACCACGACCTTTCTGACCAAGAATTCGTTCCTCGACGAGATCAAGAAACAATACGTGATTACGTCGCGGGCAAAGGGGTTGACCGAGCGGCAGGTGCTCTACGGCCATGTCTTCCGCAACGCCATGCTCATCCTGATTGCGGGTTTCCCCGGCGCGTTCATCGGCGCCTTCTTCGCCGGATCCCTGCTCATCGAAACGATCTTCTCGCTCGACGGCCTTGGGCTGCTCGGTTTCGAATCCATCGTCAACCGCGACTACCCGGTGGTCTTCGCCAGCCTGTTCATCTTTTCAATGCTCGGCCTGGTCATCAACCTGATCTCGGACCTGATGTACACATGGGTCGATCCGCGCATCGATTTCGAGACCCGCGAGGTCTGACGGCGGCATGGACCAGAAACTCGAGCAGAAATCCGCGCGGCGCGATTACGGCTCCGGCCCGCACGTGCCGGCCATTTCCCGGTCCCGCCGCGAGAGCCTGTTCCACCTGTCTCCCATCAACCGGCGGCGCTGGAGCAATTTCAAGGGCAACAGGCGCGGCTTCTGGAGCCTGTGGGTTTTCATCGTCCTGTTCGTCGTCAGCCTGTTCGCCGAGTTCATCGCCAACGACAAGCCCTATCTCATACTCTATGACGGCGGCGTCTACTCGCCTGTCCTGAAGGCCTACCCGGAAACGGCCTTCGGCGGCGAATTCGAAACCGAGGCCGACTACCGCGACCCCTTCGTGCAGGACCTCATCAGGGAAAAGGGCGGCTCGATCTTCTGGCCGCCGGTCCGCTATTCCTACAACACCATCAACCTGAACCTGCCCGTACCTGCGCCGGCGCCGCCATCGTCGGAAAACTGGCTCGGAACCGACGACCAGGGGCGCGACGTCGTCGCGCGGGTCATATACGGGTTCCGGATATCGGTCCTGTTCGGGCTGGTGCTGACTCTCGTTTCATCGGTCGTCGGCGTCACGGCTGGCGCCGTGCAGGGATATTTCGGCGGCTGGATCGACTTGCTGTTCCAGCGCTTCATCGAGATGTGGACCTCGATCCCGGTCCTTTATCTGCTCATTATCATCGCCGCGATCATCGAACCCAATTTCTGGATCCTGCTCGGAATCATGCTGCTGTTTTCATGGGTGGCACTAGTCGGGGTGGTGCGCGCCGAGTTCCTGCGCGGACGCAACCTCGAATACATCCGCGCGGCGCGGGCGCTCGGCTTGTCCAACGCCAAGATCATGTTCAAGCACCTGTTGCCCAACGCCATGGTCGCGACGCTGACCTTCATGCCGTTCATCTTGAACAGTTCGATCACGACGCTAACCTCGCTGGACTTCCTCGGCTTCGGCCTGCCGCCCGGCTCGCCCTCGCTCGGCGAACTGCTTGCCCAGGGCAAGGCCAACCTTCAGGCCCCCTGGCTCGGCATCACGGCCTTTTGCGTCATCGGCATCATGCTGAGCCTGCTGATCTTCATCGGCGAGGCGGTGCGCGACTCCCTGGATCCGCGCAAGACCTTCGTCGCGCCGGAACCGGCCGAGCAGACGGCGGGCAGCGGCTATGACGCCGCGGCGCACAGCAAGGCGCTCAAGTCCGCCCGCAACGTCAAGCTGCACGAAGACGCGCTGCTTCGCGTCGAAGACCTCTCGGTCAGGTTCACGTCGGATGACAAGACCGTCGATGCCGTCCGCCACGTCTCCTTCGACATCATGCCCGGGGAAACGGTAGCGCTTGTTGGCGAGTCCGGCTCCGGCAAATCGGTTTCGGCCCTGTCGGTGATGCGCCTGCTGCCCTACCCGGCCGCCTCTCATCCGTCGGGCAAGATACACTACGGCGGCGAGGACCTCCTTCATTGCAGCGAAGACGAGTTGCGCGACATACGCGGCAACCGCATCTCGATGATCTTCCAGGAGCCGATGACATCGCTTAACCCGCTCCAGACCATCGAGCAGCAGGTCGGTGAAGTTCTGAAACTGCATAGCGGCCTTTCCGACCGCGCGGCGCGCAAGCGCGTCATCGAATTGCTCGACAAGGTCGGCATCGAGAATGCCAAGGGGCGCCTGGGCTCCTATCCGCACGAGCTCTCCGGCGGCCAGCGCCAGCGCGTTATGATCGCCATGGCGCTCGCCAACGAGCCCGACCTGCTGATCGCGGACGAACCCACAACGGCTCTGGACGTGACAATCCAGGCGCAGATCCTGCAGCTTCTCCAGGACCTGCAGAAAGAACTCAACATGGCCATGCTCTTGATCACCCACGATCTCGGCATCGTGCGCAAGATGGCCAGCCGCGTGAACGTGATGAACGACGGCGAGATCGTGGAGCACGGCAAGACGGAACAGATTTTCCAGTCCCCGAAACATGCCTACACGAAGCACCTGCTTGCCGCCGAACCCAAGGGCGACCCGCCGAAAGCCGACAGCCGCGCGCCAGTCGTGGTCGAAACCGAGGCCCTGAAAGTCTGGTTCCCGATCCGCAAGGGTTTGCTCAAGCGCACCGTCGGCCATATCAAGGCCGTCGACGGGCTGTCGATCAAGCTGCGCGCCGGACAAACGCTGGGAGTCGTTGGTGAGTCCGGCTCCGGCAAGACCACCCTCGGCCTGGCGCTGCTTCGCCTCATTTCCAGCGAAGGCCCCATCGCCTATGTCGGCAAGCGCATCGACGGCCTCGATTCCAGGAGCATGCGCCCGCTTAGGCGCCAGATGCAGGCAGTGTTCCAGGACCCGTACGGCTCTTTGAGCCCGCGCCTCTCGGTCGGCCAGATCATCGAGGAAGGCCTGCTTATCCAGAGTCCCGAACTGAGCCGGGAGGAACGGCGCGCGCGCGTCTCCCAGGCCCTGAAAGAGGTCGATCTCGACCCGGACTCGCAGGACCGCTACCCACATGAGTTTTCCGGCGGCCAGCGCCAGCGAATCGCCATCGCCCGCGCCATGGTGCTGCAGCCGAAATTCGTCATGCTGGACGAGCCCACGTCCGCGCTGGACGTCTCGGTGCAGGCGCAGATCGTCGATCTGCTGCGCGAGCTGCAGGACCGCCACGGCCTGTCCTACCTGTTCATCAGCCATGACCTGAAGGTCGTGCGCGCGCTCGCCAACTCGGTCATCGTCATGCGTAACGGCAAGGTCGTCGAGCAGGGCACGGCGGAACAGATATTCTCCTCTCCCAGGAAGGCGTATACCAAGGCTCTCATGGCTGCCGCCTTCGATCTCGAAACCACCCACCTCGAATCCGTTTCACGATAGGAATTTCATGAGCCTTCTCGTTGCCTGCCAGGGGATCAAGGCAGAAGCATTCGCCAACGGTCTGCGCGACCTCGAACCGGAGATGGACGTTCGCCTGTGGCCGGACACGGGCGACGCCGCCGACATTCGCTATGCGCTCGTCTGGAAGCCGGCGCAGAATGCACTCAGGGACCTGCCGAACCTGGAAGTCATGTTCTCCCTCGGCGCCGGCGTCGACCACGTGCTTGGGCGGTCCGATCTGCCGGACGTCCCACTCGTGAGGTTTGTCGACCCCAACCTGACCATGCGCATGACGGAATATGTATGCCTGCACGTGCTGCTGCATCACCGCCGCCTGCCGGACTACATGGACAACCAGCGCGAGAAAAAGTGGGACGAGTTCTGGCCGCAGCCGAGCGCGGCGGACATGCGCGTCGGGATTCTGGGCCTCGGCGTCCTTGGCACGGATTCCGTCGGGAAGCTCGTGGGACTGGGCTACGATGTGGCTGGCTGGAGCCGTACCAAGAAACAGGTGCCCGGCATCGAGACCTATGCCGGCGAAAGCGAACTTGGCCCGTTTCTCGCGCGCACCGACATCCTCGTGTGCCTTCTGCCCCATACCCCGGACACCGACGGCATGTTGAACGCGGACCTGTTCTCGCAGCTTGCCAAGGACGGGCCGCTGCCCGGCCCCGTCCTCATCAATGCCGGGCGCGGCAAGATACAGGTCGAGCAGGACATCCTGTCCGCGCTCGATTCCGGCGACCTCTGGGCCGCCTCCCTCGACGTGTTCAACGAGGAACCGCTGCCGGAAGCGAGCCCGCTATGGGATCATCCGCGCATCGTCGTCACGCCCCACAATGCATCCATTTCGGATGACAGGGCCGTGTGCGCCTACGTCGTGAACCAGATCAGGGCATACGAGGCCGGCAAGCCTCTGGAGAACGTGGTCGACCTGGCGCGCGGTTACTGAGCGCTGACCTTCTCAGCCACGAGGATTCCCGTCCGCGAGGCGTGCCAGTGATAGCCGATGCCGAAATTCACGGGCTCTGCGCCGCGCGCGAAGAATGCCGCCATGTCCTTCTGGTAATGCCCCTTGAACACCGGGATCGGCGCCACGTATCGGCCGAACGCCCGCAGCTTCCAGTTGCCGTTCCGGAAATAGCGGAACGGCGTGCCCGTGTCGTCCTGCACGATGACCCGGCTCTGCTTGAGCACGAACTCCCGCACCTTCGAGAAGCCTCCGTTGTGGTAGAGGTAGGACGCGCTCTTGGCCAGCGAACCGGCAGGCCCCTGCTTGGCGCAAAAGGCGAGAAAGCCGCTCTTGGCGACCCCGCCGTTCGACAGATCGCCGCTGAAATAATAAAGCTCGCGCGGCGTGCCGTCGTCGCCCCGGTACGTGATCCGCACGCCCTGCGGTTTCGCCTTGCCCTGCACCGGCACCACGCTCCCATCCTTGTTGAGGTGCAGGTACTCAACCTTGTCGATGGTCTTGCCGGACCGCGCCATGAACACGTAGATCAGCGGTACCGTCCCGACGAACTGGCCTGCCTTGAGATGCGTCATCATCTGCGAGGTGATGAAATATCCATGCTTGAGATAATGGTCCATGGACCGGCGCAGGCTGGCGAGGGAATGGGCAAGCTTCGGCCCGGCGACAGCCGCGGCCGCCGGCGCATGGCCGACGGCTTCCAGCCCCGAGAGGACATAAACCTTGGAGCCCGGGAAAAAGGCATCGGCATGGGTGAAATCGGGTCCGCCGAACATGTAAAGCATGGCCGGTGGTGACGGCGGCAGCTTGGCCGCCGCCCAGACTCGGATGCGCGTGACGATGTTTTTCTCGAACGAACCCCACGCCCTGTCCATCTCCCTTGCATGCTGGCGCCAGCCGGGCGAGGCCGCTGCCTGGCTCAACGGAGATCCGGACGAGGGCTCCAGTCCGGCGAGAAACCTGGCCATATCGTTTGGAGATTGCGCCGAAACCGGCAATGACAAGAAGAATGCGAGCGCCACGAACGCGACGCGAAGAACAATGAATACCGGTTTCAAATCATAACTCCCTGAAAAGCGTCTGAGAGCGCACCCTACAGCCCGTCGACGGCGGCAAGCAATTCGTCTTTTCGCAGGCCGCCAAATCGCAATCTGTCACTCGACCGGCAGGCCCCCATTCGCTAACATTCAAGGCAACGAATAGATACGTAGGGAGTGAAAATATGTCCTACACGCTGGAGCAACTGGCGGCGGATATCAGGGAAACCCTGAAGGTCGATCCCGGCCCGGAGGGGAAGAAGGAGGTGTGCAAGTTCGTTTCGCGCGCCCTCAACGACGACGAGTTTCTCGCCAAAAACATCACGGAACGCGGTCCGGACGACGACCCGCGCGAAGTGCTCTTTGAGGACCCGGACCTTGGGTTTTGTATCTGTGCCCATGTCTATAACGACAACGCCCACGGCAAGCCGCACGACCACGGCGACAGCTGGGCCATTTACGGCCAGGCCAGCGGGCGCACCGAGATGACGGACTGGCGCATCGTTCAGCAGGGCAGCGGCGACAAGCCGCACATCGTGGAGCCCATCGAGACCTACATCCTCGAGCGTGGTGACGCGCATTTCTACGATGTCGGCGTGGTGCATTCTCCCAAGCGCGACGAACCCACTACCCTGCTGCGCATCGAGGGAGCAAACCTCGACCACGTCGAACGCTCCAACATCAAGGCCAGGGACGCTGCCTGAAAGCGGCCTGAACTAGGGTACGGGCGTGATCCTGAAAACGCCCCGTTCCTGCTCGTCCAGTTGTTCGATCAGCCCGACCTCCCAGGCCAGATAGGCACGCGCATCGTCCAGGTTGCCCTGGTTGCGCTCCGGCGTCAGGAACAGGAAATCGATGCACTCGGTATCCGCCGGGTTGTCCGGGCTTTTTGCGATCGGCAGGCCCGCTTCCGCCCAGGCCACCGGGTCGCCGCCAAGCACACCTGAGACATCCCTACCCGCATCGCGCAGATCGGCAGCCGCGAGCGCCGCGACACCTGGTTCGTCCGCAACGAGGATGACAGGTCCATCGCCGTCCACCGCTTCAGCGATGAGCGGACGGATCGACCAGGCGGCGCCATCGATGTGGCCGTTGCGGTAAGTCATGCTTTCACGCAGGTCGATCATTTGCGCGCCTGCTTCCAGCTTCTCTTTCGCATCATCCGGGGAAAGCTGCGGCAATGCCTCGAATTTCGCTTGCGACACCGGCGCGAGACTCATGCCCGCCAGTTCCGCGATACCGCCTTCCATGACATAAGCGTCGTGCCCGAGTTGCCGCAGCCAGCTCGCCACCATGCCGGCCCGC